>Ga0056129_1000534_pt1 | contig 10298 bp, 4 predicted proteins | sample WorMetLIZISLAND1_FD_71118 | JGI IMG/M metagenome (GOLD analysis project Ga0056129, IMG submission 71118) | Marine gutless worms symbiont microbial communities from Max Planck institute for Marine Microbiology, Germany - Olavius loisae LIZARD... ...
CTGCATGGAGTTTCATGGGCAGTGCATCGCAAATTAGGTACTAGAGTCTGCTGTGAGGCAGTACGGTCGGCTATCCTAGCGACAGCTTGGCTTCTTGTTCTATGTTTGTATTCCATCATATACTAACTAATGCCTTATACGGTGCCTTTTGATACTGAGGTATATATGGTGAGTTATTATTGCAGCTCTGTACTGTCTGACCACTGCGTTGTACATATCGTTATTATTTTCCACGGACTGTGCCACTCATAACCCTTTGTGGAGCCAATTATTACCTTTTCATTTGAGAAATGAAAAATAGCAATATAATAGTGGTCTACATATGGGTAAATAAGAATTTTAGCCCCCTAACTTTTGGGGGCTACTTAGCCCCAATTGCAAAAATGCACAGTAAAGGAAAGTTAGTTTTCATTATGTAGTGTTCATGGTGTCTGTAATTAAGAAAGTATGTAATTAGGAATACACAGAGAAAGTTGTAACGTATTATTAAGCTGCTCCATGTCGGGGTGAGTCCTTACAAAGAACAATGTTTGCGGACAAGTGGATCAGATTTTCTACAGATCCAGTCACCCACCTGGATGTGTTTCAGAGTATCGCCAAGAACCGTCATTTACCGTGAATATGAAATTTTGTTGGCATCAGGCAACCCAAGGAGAGTGATTTGAACATTTCAGTGCCTTTCAGTTGATATATTTTATAGTTGATATCTTTGTAAATGTAAAAACACTACAGTAGTTTGTCCCAGTACTTAATGTCAGCGTGGCACGTTAGAAAGCAATGAATAAATTTACGGCTGGTAACGATTAAATTTTTAATAGTTAACTTTTTGAAAATTAATCGTTAATTTTAGTTAATTTACACGAGGTGTCCGATCCATGATATGCGAATGATTTGTGGGAAATCCTACAGAAAACATTTTCAGCAGAATAAACTGTACCGTCAATCCGTCATCACACAATTTAAATCCAAAAATCAGACATACGACCAGAAATGGCCTTATATCCAATTAGTTAACTTGCTGTCGGCCATTGTTGTTTACTTTACACCCGAAATCTGTTTCTAGTTATGTGAAGTAAGTAAGCAAAAATATTTTCGATTAATCGTTAACGAATAAATTAATTGTTAATATCTGCAGCTCTAAATAAAATGATAATAATGTTTAACAGCAGGTTATCAGAGTGCCAACTAATGTGAATATATTGTCACATGTCGATGTATACTTAACTGTGTTGCTTTGTTAGCGGTGACTGGGTAGTTGATGTGCTACTATGATGCATTTGAGGGTTGTAATTAATTATTTTGTTAATTGTACCGACACTAATATATTAATTTGATAACTGTAATATTCAGCTAATATTAGGTATCATGTATATGACAGGTGATGATTTGTTGTCGTACGATATAATAGTAGTTAGATGCAATCAGCGATGTGTGATCTGTTCCTTGCACTTCTATGTCTAACGAAAGCTAGTGTGAATTAGAAAGAAAATTATTTCAACCCTTTGACGCCCACTACAGCCATAAAGCATCCCAGGTTAAGCCGTCGTTTCAAATTTTTGACATCTGGGCACCCTGACGCTCAGGGCTGAGCGCCAGAGTGTCCAGATGTCAAAAATTACAAATGACGACTTAATCCGGTCTGGCACAGGATGCTTGATAGCTGTACCCATATGGCAACAGTGGGCGTCAAAGGGCTAAATGAGTTGCAACTGCAATAACAGTAGCTCTTCCGATGTGTGAGTGAAGGTCATCATCAGATAACAGGACCAGTGGATTCCCAGTAATCATAACACAGTGTTTCTGAAGAAGATAATTCCCCCGTCTTTGTTTATTTCTTTTTCGTTCAGCTAGCTTCACCATCAATAATGAGCAACTTGTGAGAAATGTGTGTAAACAGCTCAACACTGTAATTCTAACAATAAAACATGTTTCAGGAATAATACACGATATTGACACAAAATAGCAAAACTGTACATAGACACACCTGCAAAGAAATAGGATACATCAGTACCAGCTTGGTTATATACATATACATAATTAAAATAAACATAGGTTTCAACACTGGAATGTTGACACTAGCATATTACATTGCAGACAGTGTTGAGACGTACTTATTTCATGACCTACATTTGTCGCCTACAGCGAACTGTGTCTCTCGGCTGTGGGCCTAGGTTGACCGTCGCCCAGAAGTTGATGTCGACAGTTGACGTTCAGTTGTGGTTGTGGTAGGCGTACTACAGTTACAAGATGGATGGTTAGGATTTAACGGCATTTTAAGCACGCAAGTAGCGGATATATCATGCCTGAGGAAGTAAGGCTAATGGCGTGTATCAGTATACGCCCTACAGTTAACAGAGAACTACAAGGTATACATATTAGGGGATCTTCATACTTTAGGAGGTAAGAGTGTGTTAAATATGCAGTGCTAAGAGACAGGACTGGTGACAAATGTAGGTCAGGAAATAACCTGTGGAACGTCAGGAATGTAACGTAACGGCACAGCACAGCACACGGTGACTTAGATACAATACAGCTCAGCAGCACGGTACTGCAAAACCTTTGGTTTTTACTGCCATTAAATTGTACAATTCTTGCATTAAAAAGTACACTATGATGTCTTTTTTTATTCACACAATGAAATACCTCAGCAATAGTATCTGATATAATATATATACCACATAACAAGTCATTGTGGTCATTAGGAACATGACTGAATAAATACAAACAAAACGTATGCTGTCACTGGCTGACTGATGGACCAAATACAAACATCACAGTGTCAATATTGACACAGTTAATTTGCGTTTTTTACCTCACATTAGGTTCTTTACACTATTGTGTTCAGAAAATACACCCACTTTCCTGCTATGTCATAGAATAGATTGATTGATTGATTGTGCAGTGTTTTACGTCCCCTCCAACACAGTATAGGTTATATGGGAGACGGTTTTTACAGGTCAAAAGACCCAACCAACAGTATCACAGTACTGAAGGAGAAAGCTGTAAAGGAAAACAACACAAAAAACACAAAGAAAACACAAATTACACATATGCATGCACACACAAAATGAAGACAAATACAGCAAACACGAATAACACAGCAAGTCCCCTAGTCTACAATAATACGGGTGACTAGTGGACAGCTCCCACAGAGGGCAGGGTCGCTAGGCCTGAACGGATAGGATAGCCGACCAACGACCATACTGCCTCAGAGCATACTATGTAGTAATTACCGCTAGTGATTACTGTTGCTAAATAGCATCTGCAGCTGTTTCGAGATATTGGGCTCTAGGCATATTGGGGCACGAGTTTGACCTTTCGAGGTCACGTAACGTCATCGGTCACGTAACCATTTGATATTCCATAGGCCATTTGCTATTGGTGGTCCTTTGGAACCAAGCCTCTATCTCTAACGTTTTCCGACATATTCAATGGCGAATGTGACGCCATGGTTCACGTGACCTTAAACGACCTCTGAACAAAGGTCAAGGTCATTCATTTTGGTACCAATCAACTTCTCATATGCGACTTCCTATAGGCTGTCAATAGTAACTTTTGCTCTAGGACGCACCGTTTAGTCACAATACATTACGTACAGACGACGACAGACGGACGCTACACTGTAGCATAAGCGCGACCGTTAGTACGGTCGGCTAAACATGCTGCATAGTGCGGTTCCTCATGACAGCAAGGCTCGTTTTTTTTCGATTTTAAACATTTTAACTATGGTTTCGTGCACAAACACAGAGGCCATACACATCTTGCGAGGCCGTGCCCGACCACCGTGGAGCTGTCAATCAACCAGCTCCAATCAACCTAGACATCGGGTATTTCGAAGTTCGGATAGATAATTGCCGCGGTATCTTGAAGTTTGATATAACGAGGTTACACTGTAATCCCTTTCCTACAATTTCACAATGTTTTTGCGTAATCCTGCCAGCACAGTACATACATGTATTGTACAGATAAACAAATCAAATACTACATAGCTTCAAAGTTTTAAATTCAAATTACTGTGCAACAAATAAAAACACAAGAGCAAAAAACTGACTTGACAATCAACAATGCACGAAATCTCGAGTAAAATACAGAATACACAAAAGTTTGGTTTTGTTTATTAAAACTAAACAACTCACTACTTAAAAATAAAATCTGCCATATTATGCACAAATTTATTTGTGCAATTTTGTTGCTAAGAAAATAATTCAAATTATTTTTTCCTGGCTGTCCTCATTCTAAACACTGAAAAAAGCTTGGGTTAAGTACAGCCATGCACCCATCAACAATGGCACAAAGTTAACAGTACAGAATATTCTGAAATTTATTTCCAAAAAACAGTCATAACCGCAAATACACACACAAATCAAATTGACAGTTAAAACTGTTACATTTACATCTTCAACAAAGAATGCAAAAATTACATCTGAAGTAACAAAATACTGCAAATACCCAGTCAATGACATTGGCAAAAAATGGTGACTATCTTTTGCTTACACACAATCTTTAAACTAGTTTTAAACAAAAAATATAATCTGAATGATAAAATCCGGTTCTAAACCAATGCTGAGATTAAGTTCAGTAAACTTGGTTTAGTTTTAAACCAAGATTCACTCACTGCAATCAAAATATCCGACAGTTAAGTAGGCCTAGCAAGTTGTTTAATTCTGAACATGTATTAGTTAATTCCAACTCTTCTGACTGAAATATTACAATTTTAGTCAATAATGTACGCTACTGCACCCAGAGAACCCCGGCCGTCCTGTAGACTACTTCAGCAGATACATGATGCTGTATGATGGCAGAAGAAAACAAAGTGAATTCGGATTTAAACCTAACTTAGAGACTAAACTAGTTTAAGCAAAACTGCGTGTCTAAATACATTGTTTAAGTTCCGTTTAAAACCAAATTTTTCGGTTTAAAACCAAGCTGTTCAGAATAACTTAGGTTATTAAACCAAAGATCAGTTTAAATGTATAGCTTTAAATTTTGTTTGAGCTTTAGAGGCAAGCTTTAAACCGAACTTCGTCACTTTAACTTTTGAATTAACTTCAGCTTTAAACCTAACTTTAGTGTAATACTATAATTTAAAACTTAAGCGAAAGTTAAAGTAACCCATGTAACCCATTTATCTAAATAATCACTGTCTAGTGTCTACACACGTAACATTGACTGAGCATGGTTTGTCTCCGCTAGCACAGTATAGATCACACACGTAATAACTGCTATCATGCAGTAAACGAGCGTCTCCCTCAACTGCATTACAGGCATTACAACAGTGTGTGCTATCAGCTGATTCTACACTGTCATGTAAAGGCACAACCAGTACTGGACATTCACGTACACAAAATCAGTAAATGACACAGTGCTGAGTGTAGCACGGTCAGTTGGTTACATATGCCTTAAGGCACCGACAGCCGCACTACAATGCCCTATACAGTGGGATTGTATTCACTTCAATACAATCCCACTGTATAGGGCGTTGCAGTGTAGCTGTCGGGGCCTCAAGGCACATGTAACCAACTGGCTGTGCTACATTCAACACTGTGTCATTTGCTGACTTTCTCTGTGTGCCAACATCCAGCCTGTCAACTACTGAAAACAACAACTGAGAGCTGTTGTCAATCACTGTAACCTTCAGCCACTCTCTTCCGCTATGAATATGCATACAACTGACAACAACTCTTACTATGGCGTGCACTCCAGTGCTAACGAGGACCATAATCAGTCACGACATTAGGTAGTTGTTGTAACATTATCCCACATCACAGGTGAACTTCATCTGACTTATGGACGAGAAGTTGTTTGATGTCTTGAATTCCAAGGACTGCACAAAAGCACCAGCAGCTACTTGCCCTCCTGGGCTGGTCTCAGTATAAACCAGCCTATAGCTTTGTAGTGCTCAATAACAACATCATGATTTATCTGCATTAAATTTTCCAGACAGTAAGTACCGCGTACGTTCTCTATAAAATAGTATAAACTATTTTAATTTTATATAAATATAAATCCTCTGCAAATAAAACAGTATAAAATAGTTGTATTCCACACATTATTCTGGGAGATATAGAAGAATATGTGAGTGGGTACCAACGGCACTGTATATGAAGCACATTCTTGTTATGATATGTAATGTAATACAAAATGATTTATACACTGTGAGTCAAACCCCCCTGCTGTTTTCTGACATTTTTTCCCAAACGCTTGGAAATTTTTAAACAATTTTTTATACATCTATTATATGTTCCTTTTGCCAGTATATTACAAATTTTTATTCAATTATTTCCAACTTTGATGAAGTTATACCATATTAAGCGCGATCACCCAGCAAATTTTTACATTTCACTATAAGTTTTATAAGTTTAACTTCTAAGTTTGTTTACTGAGCAAATGACGTCACTGTTGACGTCATGTCATAACCAACATGTTTGTTTACATTATAAAATTATAAAAGTGTTCATTTTATAGTGACTTGCCACAGACAACGATCAACAAAGCTATTAACAACTTACACATGAACGCATGCGTTTCGGTCATGGTGGACATTTTCAGCACATTATGCGAACTATGAAGTCGTGCTTAATATGTCATAAGTTCGTCAAAGTTGGAGATAATTGAACAAAAATCTGTAATCTAGAGTAGATAGAAAGTATAATAGGTGTGAAAAAATCGATTAAAATTTCTTAACCGTTTGTGAAAAAATGAAAACATCTCAGATAACCTCAGGGGGGGGGGATTTTTTTGACTCACACTGTATATATTGCCATAATATTAACTAAAAGTCAATACAGAGTCGCTGTGGTGGGTATGTCATTGCGAGTATGCAACAGTAAAATGGTGGCTAATATGTTGTATGAACTCACATCTCCACTGATGACTATTAGCCCAGACAATGTCAGTAGTAGTACACTAAAGTCTATCTATCGCCTGCTGTTCACATAGGCTGACCCTGACACAGGGCGAGCAGTGTGGTTTGCAGCAGACTCTAGCTGGAGCTCGTATGCCAACGGGTGAATCTTGAACCCATACAACCTGATATACATCACCATCACAGTCGCGTCTCAATGCAGCAAAGCAACACACAGCTGGGTACTTGCATGGCCCTCTTCATAACCCAGCTATGATATACACACCCCTATCCCTACAGGGGCAGGGTTCCCAGTGCCCAAACATTTTTCATACCCGCGACCTCCACACTCCAGCCATTACAGCTAGACTAAATTGGGCGTGGTGACGAATAAGGGGCAGGGCACCCACATCCCACATTTTTGACACATATCCCAATCCTATGCAAATACAACTTTCGCTAGTCACACAATTTGACAGATTAACTCATCAGGGACAGACCATCAATATGCATTGTCCACCCCACCACTATGTTGACATACATAATAACTATACTCCAGCAAGTGAGTAAAGTTTCTTAACAGCACATCAGAAGAGTCAGCGATACGGATATCTTTAGGGATGGGGTTGGGGGAGTTGAGTGTCCAAGGAAGTGTTGTTACAGACCTGATGCTTGCCCGACAGCTGGTTGATATGATCTGACAGTGTGATCTGACAGTGATATGTTATGTCTAGACACCAACAGACAGACAGACAGACAGACAGACAGTGTCTAGTGGTGACAGCTAACAACAACAGAGTCAAATGGAGACAACACCTGGCAACAAACTGGTTGACAGGACGTTTGGGCCGGTACTCTGGATGAACCATGAACAACATGTGTGGAAACCCGGTACCGAAGTATGCACCATCGGTGTGGTGATGACGCGACGACTTTGGCACGTAAATGTCTTGGCACTTTGGACAATACAGCTTCACCATTGCCTCACCAGGCACGTCTGACAGTCCTGCCAAACAAACTCACTCGGCTATCCCAGTATCCCCTGACACTTTCTAATATAATTTTCACACATTTCTAGTTCAAAAATTGAAAGCTACCCGGTATATAATTTCAACCACAACCTCAAAACTTTATTTTTAAATGTTTACCTTTATCAGCAAGAACAAGCAATCAACTGAGTATCAGGTTAAAAAACAAAGCCAAAAAAATCAGACTTGAATATGTACAATGAATTATTATATCCAGGCTGAGTGAGACATGGTCCCTAGATGAGATTATTCCTCAACAAAGTGAACCATGATCAGCACCATGCAGACAACAGCAAATCATCTGTAGCAGAGTACCTAACGGTAGAGTCGGCTGATTATCACAGTAGACTCGCTGACAGTTGCCAAACTCGCCCTGCTGCCATTTCTCTATCTACAATTTGTCAACAGCAACATTCATGCGTACAGTGGTCTAGACGTTTGGATGCATAAATCTGTCATGTGTCTAATCTAATTAGTCAACAAACGATTCTGATTGGAAATGACCAGTCATTAGTTGCTTGTATTTGTTATTTTGAAATAAATTATTATTATTATTATTTATTCACTGTCTCTAGAACAAACCAGAACTGGAAGTTTTGAGTGCATATGCTTACATTGTTGATTTTTGGCTCATGCGACTGCTAAGCTGTAAGTGACCCTTAGTCAACGTGTCTGTGTCTGTATATGACTATGTCAGTCTGTGTGTCGGCAAATATGATGCTAAATATCTTTATTTAGGAGTTTGTGTCTGATGGGGACCTATACAAAAGTGCCCGCGGCACGTCAATTGGTGACGTCACATGACTATAACATCATACTTGTGACGTCACAATCTTCAAAGTCGTCACATTCGGAAACTAGGACCCACATCAATTATCCATGTTGACCCTTTAAACACACACTATTATAGAACATTGTGTTTAAAAAATCAGCTCCTTCTGATGATGACAACCTCAAACACTGGAAAAAGAGTGCTTATTGTTGAAAGGCATCATCACAAACAGCAAAAACACCGTCAGCACTGCATGCGCTTTGTGCATGATATCTATCAACTGGTATTCCAGGACTCATTCGACATTTGAGACCAAACAGTTGAATTTGTTGACAGTTTCATCACTGTTTATTTTCTGTTTGTAGTTGATTAGTTTTTGCCTGTCTAGACTGACTCGGGTTGATTTATTTGTCATTGGTGTCTACAGTTGAATCTTAATTTTACTTTTCAAATGAACCTGGATAAGCCAGATATCAACCACATTTTTAACATATTTTTCAGCCATATTTACATTGCAAGAACTTGGCTGAGGATTCTAGCAGTACAGACCATCTGAGCAATGCCTCTGTTTGTCATGATGTAACGAGCGTGGATCAGTCCATACAACAGCTCCGCTGCCTGCTCTATCAAGTCACTCTGGTTTGGGTTGTTGTCAAGTTCATCATCTACAAAGCAAACAACACTTAACTGCAGACACAGTCACAACTAATATCAACAACAACTCACTCACTAGTGCTCACTTTCACCTCGTGTTGTGATACATGACCAGTAATACTGAATGACCACGTGGTGCCAGACGCCGGTCGGTCGGTGTCACGTACGGCGTGTGCTTGGTCAGCTGGTGGAAAACGCTCCAGCGAACTTCGCGGCCGTACAGTAGAATGGTAGAATAGCGGTCAGCAACAGTGTTCCAATACATTATGACGACTGAAAATGTCTCGTCCAACAGGAACCAGCAGCATATCACCAGTAGACGTCTAACTGGTCGTACTTCTCATGTCACGTCCGTAGAATGAAGTGCATGCAGCTCTGAGTTCGTCTGACCTCGCACCTCCCACGTGTCCACCGTACAGGCTCGAGAGGACGGCAGCGCTGTTGATAACAGGTGACCAGTGTCGTGTCCGAGAACAAGTGCGTACAGCTGTAGGCGAGCTGTAGATAGATAGATAGATATCGGAAATTTATATAGCGCAATATCATGGATATATCTCTATTGCGCTGGATGCACTAATATCGCGCGAACAGTATCGTCGCGTTCTTAACAGTGCGACGAAAAACACCAAAACCGACAAACAGATCGCGAAACTCAGTCGGTAGTGAGTTCCATACATCGGGCCTGCAACAGAGAAAGCCCGATGGTCGAATGTAATTCGGCGACAGCGCGGTACAGTCAGTTGATGCTGGTTGACTGAACGTAGGTGTCAGCTGCTGATGGCAGTGACCGGAATGCAGTAGTCGCTCAGATACGTCGGAGCTTTGTCCTCAGAACACCGGCGAATCATAACAGCAAGCTTGTACTCGATTCGCTCGGGGACGTTAGGGGAGCGAGTAGTTTCTTAACGGCACATCAGCACAATTAGGCTATACAGTGCCATTCAAGTTGGATGTTGTGAAAAAGATATAATTGTAACTTTATATGCGATAGCATATAGAA
>Ga0056129_1000535_pt1 | contig 10291 bp, 6 predicted proteins | sample WorMetLIZISLAND1_FD_71118 | JGI IMG/M metagenome (GOLD analysis project Ga0056129, IMG submission 71118) | Marine gutless worms symbiont microbial communities from Max Planck institute for Marine Microbiology, Germany - Olavius loisae LIZARD... ...
TGTTTAACTAGACTTGAATTACGACGCTTGCATCTCGACCTTTTGTTTTGTTACCGAATAGTCTTTGGATTAGTGTCAGTGAAATGTGAAGACTTTTTCGAATTTGCTTCTGTTATGACACTAGAGGACATGCGTATAAATTATACAAGCCTAGATGCACTAGTGCTGTTCGTTACAATTTCTTCACTGAGCGTGTTATTGATGTCTGGAATGATCTGCCATTAACGGTAAACTTTGCATCTCTGACATTTAGGCGAAGTATTGAGGATGTTGATTTCACTAAATACATTAAGTCGACTAGTTGATTTTATCATACTGTGTATAAGTTTTTATTTTGTGTTTTACTTTGTATTTTTGTAGACCTAAGCTTATATTCACGGGCGGTTGTCAGTGTCCTCTGGACCTTTCCGTCCAGCTCACCAAGTGCTTGCTGTTTTTCTTGCATCTCTGTGCTTTTTGAGCGAAATAAAATGTATGTATTAGCTATCTCCCAGAGCAGCTCTAGTTTCAGCTGAAATGATATAACACAGGCTTATCGAAACAAGACATTTGCTAACTAGTAAACGCTCAGTGAGCCCATAACTCCGCAAAGTTCTTGAATTTTGAAAAAAAATATTACTTTATGTACCTCGTAAATTAACTTTTGCCAGTTTGTGTTAATCTTGTGGCTTTCTAATCGAAAATACGAGATGTTTATTCAATATACCATAATACCAGCAACGACCACATGTAGTATTTATCGGAATCTCTCGCTGTGTGTAGTGGGGAGGTGTGTGGTGTTTAAGCACGTCGATAGTAAATCGGCAAATTCCTACAACACAACGCGCATATTTGAAGACCCACCCCTCGTTTGGGCCACTGGGGCAATCTCAATTCTCAACTAAATTTCTGAACAATGTTTAGTTCTAAGAAAACTAAAAGATGATGAAGTTAGCTCCTGAAATGTCAATAACGCTGATGCAATACTGAGCGTGACAGATGTCTTGGGACAGTATAGAACAAGATGCAAGTTGTGTACTGAATAGCATCGTATGGGTTAAAACCACCTGCGGCCAAGTAAGTCAACCCTGACTGAACTGTTTGTTTTGGACTAATATTGGACACTAGAAGGCGTGTATATAACCTTCTGCAGTAATAGCCAACAGGAAGTAAGACATTCACAATCAGACTGTTACGTAATGCGGCAAATACTCTAGGATATTACCATATTCTTAGTCTACCTGGTAAGACAGGCATACACCCTCTTTTTAAAAAAACATATATTCACCACCTGAAGATCACTGTGCTACTGGTTTGTAGGTAAAGACTATTACACACTTAGGTCAACTAGGCCTGACACAGTGACAACCTTTATCACGTTTCAATAATGCTGATCTTCATCAGTTTCAGCTTATTCCATACTACTGATTAGAGTCTGCAACTCAGTTGTCAGCATATGGTCTATCAGTCAGTAACTCATTTCACTTACATGTACACTAACTCAACAGTATTGGTATAATATGCACAAGGCAGGCTTTCTAGGTACTTCCAGAACATGTACACAAAATGTGCTGAAAGTTTATGAAATAATCATAATGATTTAAGACAACCAGCTACACTGATCCATTCAGCAGCGATGTCACCTTAATGTGCATCTGTTTGCAAGTATTAATTTATGTTATATTTGTGAGAGTTGATTGTAAGAATAATGTTTGCCTTGCCTAATACTTTCAGATGAGAATAAATGCATTGAGTCAGTCAGGTTTCATCTGATGTCTATTTCAACTGACACTTAGTGAACTATGTGTCCAAGTGACAAAAACTGCTTAAACATGACGAAACATGAATACACGTGTGCTACAAAAAAACTGCTCACGAAAGAATAAATGAATACAACCATTGGTGAATTACAAGTGTTGACAATGACATAGAATAGAAGTAAACGAAGCTAATGATACTCGTCGCTAACGGTTAACTATTGCTACAAATGACAGAAATGCTACATATACACCCGGGCAATAGAATGTTGTGACACAATAGTCCCGCACAGATCAACAATTCAACAATAAAAGAAAAACAGAAAATCCAAAAATGTCACATTACAAAATCTGACAGTAAACATTAACTGTAGGGAATGAACAAACTCAAATAGATGAATGGATAGATAGTTAGAAGTTTTACGGCATTTTGAGCATGCAGAGAGCAGCTACATCATGCCTGAAACAGTTTAATGTTGAGTATAAAAGAAATTATTCGTTTAGGATGATACTGTGGAAGAGGTCTTTTAAGATGGAGAAGTTTTGGTGAATTATACTGAAATCTACACAACTGATCAGTAATATTATATACATATACACAATTATACAGTCTACGATGTAAAGCAATCTGTGGAACAGAATAGCAGAGAATGTGACATGGATAGAAGATAGTAAACCAATCATCACACAATCAGCACATGGCCGATAAAATACACTCGACTGGTGAAATGTATACAAATACTTCATGATGCGTTTACACACAATCAGTGCAAGTAAAATAATACTTAAGCCGTTGACTTAATATCGCTAAAAATACAAATAAATAAATAAATAGATAGATAAATCAACATTCAAGAGGATGAACAACAAGGTAGGATAAACTTTAACTGATACTCGGCGATATCTGTTCCTCCGATCTCTTCATTTGAGCCACAAATCAGATTAAATTCATGCGTAACAGAGTTCAACTCGACAAAATTTAGAATTCTATAGCAACAAGTAAAACAAGGAATGAGGAATGAATATGTAATACACTGATATAATTAACACGACAAAACCAGACAACTGCTATGGTAGTCTGTAGTGGCACACCATACCGAATGTTTGTAGACAATCAACATGGAACAATAACAGTTGTGACAATGATTTATACACACAAGTAAACAACGTGCAAAGTGATAACAAAGCCTGCAGCTGGAGCACTGCAACTACTGTGACAATTTATCAAACTACAAGAAGTTATGCTGAGAGCCATGCTTACAGACCTTCTAAGATTATTCTCACAGCTGGTGCCTTGCCTTTCATCTGCGGAATGTTTCTTCTTCAGTGGTATAAATTCGTTTCCAGGCCCGTTCCTAGCTCTCTATCTTTCTTCTTCTCTCTTCAGGAACGTGTCTCAGACAACATAGCCGTTGCCATGAGTTTCTGCCAAGCCGATTGGTCCTGGGCACATCGCGTCGTGGTCGCTATTCATTGGTCACAGGTCAGCCTCCACTGTTCTGAGCCAGGACTGCCTTGGACGACCGATCCTCCGTCTCCAATTGACAGGTGAGCCTGAGATACAGACCTGTAGAGCTCGGTGGTGATCCTGCCTGGGCCCACAGAAATTATGGATGCTACAGGATGCTACTACCACAGCAGTGCTAGGTTTAACGATACAACTGACAGTTTGCTTAATAACTTAGAGCACGGCTTCCACTTTCAGTTGTCATGCAGCACTGTTGACGATAAATAAACCACTTGTGTTCTATAATGCCACAAGAAAAAAGGAAACTAGATGTATACATACAAAGTGCATTCTATGGTAAATCAATTGAAAACATGATATTAATTTTAATGGATCACAACATAATCAAAATACTGCACTGAAATGTTACACTTCGGTGGCATAAGTTATACAATGGACCATTCTATTACAGTATGACAAGAAATGCCACAAAAGTCACTGACTACAAACTAACATCCGCCACAACTAGCCGACTATTAACACTACTACACCAACTGACGCCCATTTACCCTTTGACGCCCAGTGATGCCATAAGGGTACAGCGATAAAGCATCCTGTGCAAGACTGGGTTAAGCCATCATTTGCTTTTTTTTGACAGCTTGGCACACCAACGCTCACTGCTGAGCATCAGAGTGCCAAGATGTCAAAAATTACAAATAATGGCTTAATCTGGTCTGGCTGACACAGGATGCTTTATAGCTGCACCCATATGGCAACAGTGGGCATCAAAGGGTAAAACGCTCGCCAGCGATGAAATCATAGAATATACACACAACAGTAGCGGTAGCTAACGAGACAAAACAGCCGATGACTTGGTGCACAGGACTCACGTAGACTCACAGCCGGTGATGTCTGGTGGAGCGCCGTCGGCAACGATCAATCAGCAGCAGTAACAGGTTATGCCTAAAACTGGCCAATGACAGCTCAGTCCAGCCTGGCCCCGCCCTACTGCAACGTATGTAAAAGTAGTTGTCACAAACCCACTAACCCTACTTCAAGTTAACTCAGATACTATCCAGTGCAATTCGATTCTCAAAACTCTCAAAGGTCTTTAAATTTTTTTCGTATGCTTTCTAAGTTTTTCTGCCCAGAACATCTTAACTGCGTCACCATGGAACGACCACAACAGACCACCAAAAAGTCCTCCAACTAAGTAAGTAAGTAAGCAAGCACATTTCATGTTTATTAACAGTCCCAGACAAACTGGAGTCGTTAATTTCAGACTGACTAAGCCGTCGGCCATTCTGGCAGCAGGCAGTACTACAAACACGCAGTGATGCACGGCGGTAATGACAACAGAGATATGATACGGAAGCACTACACCCCGAGTCTCATCAATGCTTTGACCCCAGTTCCTACCATGATACCAATATACACATACTACTAAAGGTCTTGCATAGGCATCGGCACACATGATCAGGGCCAGGCCAGTTTTTAGGCAGAACCACAAGAACAGATTAGCGTATAAACAAAATAACGTCAACAACAGCAATAACAACGACGACAAGTTGACGACACAAAGCAACGATGCTATGAGCAGTAGTCGACCCAAGCGAACAATCTGTCGACCGACCGATGACCGACCGACCAATTGTCGACCAATACAAACAGCTGTGTGACTGCCGAACGTCTGATGCATAACACTCCACAGCCTTGCGGCCGCTGGTCTCAGTTTGACAAGTCGCGAAGATCACTTAGCAGACCTTCAGGTGTCAGAATGTGTGTCGACCCTGCAGTGCAATTAACAAGACATTAGTGTCACAGCCACAATCAGCACGGTGCAAAGACGCACAGGAACATATAAGCAAAAAGAATTCTACCATTCTGTTTCACGAGGATCTTATGAAGCCACGACAAGATGAAGTCGTTCCTTCTCCAGTACAACCCCGATGAACTTACCGTATCAGTGTGGTGACATGGGCATTTTATGTGGTTCACACACCTCACATCTGTATCCCACAGCCACCCTGACGGCCTTGTCTGTGAGCCTAAGTCCAACTGATTACCAGTAGTACTGTTACTACTAATGTACTGATTTCAGTGACACTATCACAGCCAACTGTTGCAGGGACATTATGCCATGTCAAAAGTCAAGTGAGAGTAAACCACAACCACCTGTAGGTTTGAATTTATCCAGGTTTGGCACACCAGATAAGGAACTACCATACATGGTGACAATGAAATAACTGACTTTGAGCTGGCAATGTGGTCTCAGTCGAGACTCAACGTCATCACATACTGTCCCACCGACTATGTTCCACTGCTAATCCACCGCAGTAAAACATCAATCAAAAGTAAACTCACCGACGAGTATTTCCCAGTTCTTGCTCGACTGCGTCACCTCGTAAGCACAACGCATCTCTGAGTACGAGATTCCGCCGATGATGAAGAACATCATTCGTGGTCCACTCTTGGCACTCGTCTGACCACGCTCCTTGTGCCACTGACCATAGCGTGCACTACAAACACCACGTGCATCACATCCTCACTGATCAATCAATCAATCAAAAGATTTTTAGGTGGTCTAAGTAGCGGAACTACTGTTAGGTACACCAGAGACAGTCAGCTGATATCCAGCAAGTAGTCATGAAAAGACTTCCTGAACAGGTGTATCTTGAGGAGGCGTATCTCGTCTCTAATCACTTCCAGCCCAGTGGTGTCAATGAAGTGTACTGACCGATGGGCTGACACAATAAGACGCTGCCTGCCGCTAGATACTGAACTGTTGCATATACAATTAACACACCTGCAGTCCACATATGTCTAGTCACCAGCTGGGCTCTAGCAGCAAGTGTTATCCACAGTGAAACAGGTTGGACTAGCTGGTTGTGACAATGGCGACAAACAGACAGACTAACAGATAAACACTGTCATCAGTTAATGTGTGGCCACGGCACAATGTGAACTACTTTAATAGCACCGTTTAGAAATACCCTTACTTACTTACTTTGCTTCTGCGCATTACGTGAGCTTAACACTACAGCCATAAAAGACTTTGAGAAACAAGAAACAGGTAACTCAGTAGCATGCTACAATGAAGATTAACCACTGCGGCATGATGTGTAACAGCATCTTTAGTTCACAGAGCTACTGAGATGTGAGAATACTTGAGGCACGCAACACTGTGGTGTACCTGACTGGTGCGGAACCGAGTCCAACGGAACGTGATCCGCCGGCGAGGAACGGATATCGCCGCACATCAAGCCGGTCTTCAATGCCTTCCTAGAAGCAGAGCAAACAGTGTGTCTACTAGTGTCACAGTCACACATGTAGTCCACCATGGCGGCCAGTCACAGAGACCACTGTCTGGAACTCATTTCACTGACACAGTGATAGCCAGCCCGTCAAGTCTCTTCTGGCTCTCAACGTCACCTCATCCGAGTCAAACAGCATTGGAGCAAGATCGAATACATGATGAGGAATTGTGGGGTTCATCCTACTTCTAGTTGTTAATACACTGACCCAGTCAATTGTGACACCAACTCGTTGTAAATCTTTCCGTGATGGCTGTTGCAGTTGGGTGGACAGTAGGTGACATTATTGGCCTGATGATGTACTCTGTTAGTAGCCTAAAGCCTGTGGCTTTGATCCACCCTACTTTGCAACAAACATCTATGTCAAGAGGATATCATAACCACACAGTCATTTGTTTACAACAACTGTCAATTGCTGATACGAACACTCAACACTCACACAACTACAGTGCAGTACGCCTTAGTGCATAGGCTCCGGACTGCCAAGGCGCTATGCACATAAGCGGAGTATGCAGATAGGCGGAGTGCAGTGGACGGTACCTCTCTACAGTAGGCCTACATTGAACATCAATGCATTGTGCTAGAGGCAGTCTTTTAAAAATGTGCTTTGATATTTGTAACTTTTCACACACTTTGATAAGATTATAATGTAGCCTACGCCTAACAGAAAACGTTTGTTTGAAAGCACAGTTCAAATCACTGGTGGTTACTACAACGCACGGCATGGTTAAAGTCAGCGAGTGAAGTTGCTAAATTAGTGGAGCAAACATCAGTTACGGCCTGCAACAAACAGACTGACGCCGGCACCTGCACCCATCCCCTCATTACGGACTGCACACTGCAGGAGTGTTAATGCTGTCAGCAGTGGACGGACGGCCGTCTGGTCGATGGCGCGCATGGACGACTGGACGTCCTTGTATTCGGTCTGTGTGTAATAGGACACCACCAGCTACGAGAGATGCGAGTGCGTGGAGGTGCCTATGCAGTTATGTGGAGTGAAATGCATTGAACAAAGCTGACTGGGACTCACATGGGCTATGCACTTAGCCGAATTATACAGTTAAGCGATATGCGCTTATGCGGAGTTGCTTCTAGCTTCAATTGGGACCAGAGTCTAACTATGCAGTTAAGCGGATTATGCACTTATCCGATATGCACTTAAGTGGAGTCCACTGTACACCAACTGACGGCTAAAGACTGTCAATCCTGTAGTAATCAGAACTTCTCTGGTGGCAGAGGAGTAGATATGACAATATACAACCAATGGCTTTCTGGTCTCAGACTTAAGGTCTCTCCGAGCAGCTGGTCTACCAGTCACAGCTGATCCAATGAACACTCAACCAACACATGGACTGCTGGTCGGTTTTAAGAGCGAAAACAACGGCTCACAGTTTTCTGACAGCTTTCACTGTATTTAAATATAAAATTTATTTTATTAATATTCCACATTACTACAATGCAGAAAAAAACAATAAATCAAGCTAAACACACCAACAGTGGTATTTGACAAAGAAAAATAACAGCATTTTCTCCATAAACTATTCAAACACAATACACTGCCCGTATATGATTTCACTTGATTTTTCTGATGCAGTAAGGATGTACTTTGACAGAACTGTGTTGTTTCTACAAATATGCCAAAAACTGTCCAGTTTTCAAAACCAACAGAGAAACCACAATTTTTCGCAAAATGTCAACTGAAACTGAACTGAGTGTGTGAAACGACAGTTTCCACTAGAGCAGTGCAGTACCTCCATGAGGTCTTTGATGTACGGGATCCAGCGTGACATCTGGTAGGTCGGTGCATGCACCGGCTCCTTGCGGTTCTGAGGCTGGTAATTCTGTGGCACGCGGCGACGACCGCCCTGATCACACCAGCAGTCATGCTTTAACCTTGTGAGTTTTAGTTTAACACTGTAACACTATTGAGAGTTAATCTATGACCAGTTGTCACTGTCGAGATCTAGAGATGACTCAACATGGTCCCTGCTGGGCACTGATAACAGATGATTATTATATTAGATGGTTGACAGTACCCAATAGGCACAGTCTACCTCTGCTGTCTAAACCAGCCCTGGGGCTTGCAGCATGACAGTGCTGTGGGCTGGGCTGCTTGAAAGTAGAAACTCAGAGAAACAATGCTCTTAGGCTGGCAGGTAAAATATACTGGTACTGGTACGTCTCTCAAAAATCCTTCTTTCTCTTCAGCCTTACATACATAAAGTTGTGTCTCTCGCAACTTGCAAGCTCTGCATGGTCTTAGTTAGAGGCTAGAGGTTTACAACACACGGCCATGTATTGTGTACTAATCCAGCAGCCGGCGGTGATGTGTCGGAGAAGGAAGTGTTGTTGGATGAAAACGACGACCTCTGGGTCAATCTTCGTCATCAACACATTGCCATCGTCTCACAGTGAGTTCTCCCACAACCAACACACTCTGTCACTCTGTATTGTTGTCTGTGGCTTGGTCAGCCATTGATCTGACCACTGGCTCACCAAGTGGCCATTGTTTCAATATCACTCCTCACTCGTCTGCCACTGGGGAAGCACACTTGACTTCAGCTCTGCAATATCTCAGCCCATCTGGTAAAGCCACATGAGAAAGGTGAACACACAAGCTCAATACAGGAGCAGCAGTCACAATAACGACAACTTTCTGCCAGTTTATCAGCGGCGGGCTGACTTACGTCCTGAATGATTGGCACGCCAAGGTTCTGCATGTTCTGAATGACTGTCTTCTCTTCCTGTGGAATCTGTGCATGCTGCACCAACTTGGTCAAGTTCTCTTCAGTTATACCTTCACACAGATCACTTCTCGCTGTATAATTAATCACTGAAAAACCTGATAATATACGAGTAGAATATTTACAAATAAGATACTTGTTTCCAACAACATTAGAAAAAGTTACGTTGACTTCCACAGAATGCAAGCACTGACAAGCATTCATACATTGCTTGCAGCAAACCTACACTGTAATACTAAATCAATGAAAACCTACACTCAGCCTGTAAGTAGTTAAAAAGTTTAGCATAAGTAAATTCACGTCATTATTTCTGAGAAGTGGTCTAAGAAGATAAAACCGAACGCGTGTTGTCAGTTGAAAAATTTCTCCTAATTAGTTCTAAGTCTGATCTTAGAACCACACCAGGTCTTTGCTATCCAGTGAATGGTCAGCTATGTTCCACGAAAGTCCGGACGACTCACCGCCCTTGTGTATGATGTAGAGCAGAATAATGCGACATTTCTCCGAGACTGACACCGACTCATCCAGCAGTATCGGCACAATGTTGCGCATGTGATCCTTCACCTTCTCACCATCAGCATCCGTACCCATTGCCAAGTCCTTCACACAGACACACACACATCTTCAAATAATGTGACTAACCTGGGAAGAGGTTGAAGCTTCAGCTCAACACAGACCTGAGTGCAGGTGTCAACGTGTGGCCCTACACATCAATAATGCGGGTTGAATAAAGGTCAAGGATTATTGTCACTTATCAAATTTATTATTCGATTCGTCAGGTAAATCTAATCAAAATCATTGTCACTGAAAGGGAATGCTGTTTTATGTCTTTCAAATGAAGGAGTTGACTGAGTTTAGTAGAGTTTAACATCATGTATAACTAACTACAGTGTCGCCAGCACAATGACAATGTCAAACATTTCTAAGTCCGTCTAGGAGAAGGAAAACTCTTATTTCAAACCGGGGCAGATGGTGCTCGCTTAGCCTTTTCAGGCAAGACCATCTAGGAGAAGGAAACTCCAACCACAAACCTGGCAGACGGTGTGTCAT
>Ga0056129_1000536_pt1 | contig 10290 bp, 7 predicted proteins | sample WorMetLIZISLAND1_FD_71118 | JGI IMG/M metagenome (GOLD analysis project Ga0056129, IMG submission 71118) | Marine gutless worms symbiont microbial communities from Max Planck institute for Marine Microbiology, Germany - Olavius loisae LIZARD... ...
TTATTATTAATTATCAGTCGTTGAATTATGCTGTGAATAGGCTGTGTTCTGTCTGGAGGTCGTTATTTACAAACGTTTACAAATGTGACGTCATAATGACGTCATTGGCCGCAATGAATACCTAATTTCTACATGGTCAGAATCTACTGTTCCTTAGGTATTTTCACTGCAATTTTTGTTTAAATCTACACATCACTCATATAGATATGAAAGAAAATGTGAGTGGGTGTTTTTTTTCTGAACACAGTGTAGATTTATAAATGTCAATAATGTCCTATCAGAGAATATTACTCCGAAGCTATAAATTCGATCGGCTGTTGAGATGCTGTGACGTAAACGACTTGGATCTGATTGGAGACCTTGTGTGCACTTCGCTGATGTCGGCCCAACTCGCCGGCACCAGCATAGCACTTACCACACACGGCACACTTGAATGGTCTCTCCGACTTGTGCAAACGCCGGTGGTAGCGAAGATTTCGCGCGTACGCAAACTGCTTCCCGCAGTCACGACAGACGTAGTTCTTATCGCCGGTGTGTGCAACCCGGACATGTTCCTTCATATTGTGAAGCCGAGTGAAAGGCTTGCCACAGTGTGGACAGAAGATTCCGCCTTCGTGCATCCGCCGGTGATCCGCATTCTCGCGACCGGTGTTCATCTCCTTGCCGCACAGCTTGCACCGGTAGAGAACCTCGCCGGCGTGCAGCCGCTTGTGCTTCGTGAGGTCTCCGCCGACTGAGAACTGCTTCCCGCAAGTATCACACTGGTAAGGTTTTTCCCCGGTGTGGGTCCGCCGGTGCTCCGTCACCGCATAGCTCCGGATGAACTTCTTCCCGCAGATATCACAGACGTACGGCTTTTCACCGGTGTGCGTCCGGTAGTGGTTGATGTACTCGCGCAGCCGGCGAAACGACTTGCCGCAATCCTTGAAGTCGCAGATATGCATCACTTTCTCCCGGACAAGTCCCGGGGGCCGACCCCGGCGCTTCTTTTCGACCGACATCGGCGGAGAATTGTCGGCATCTTCGGCAGCAATTGTCGCTGACAGCTGGTCCTTACTGTCAATGACACTCTTCAACAACACCTCCTGTAGAAACCTCTCCTCTTCCTCCTCAATCAGCGACGCTTCGGGTTTTATGACAGTGGTCATACTCTCGAGGTCAGAACCACTCGGAAACATCGCTCCGTAGACCTCATACGGCTGGGTCACTTGTCCAGCATCGGCACCGAGACTCGCTGCAGCCAGTACAAGTTGCTGTTCGTCTGACAGTTTCTCTTGTCCATTATCGTCCACATCATCGCCTGGACTTGCGTCGTTTTTGCCGAACACCGTCTCGTCCTGAAGAGCAGTTAAATTATCAGCAGTAATTTCCGACGTCTCGGAATTCATTACTTGGCTCTCGGCAGCACCGATGGTCATCTGCAGACCAGTATTTTTGGGTGGTCGGCCTCTTCGCTTCGGCACTCCTGTGACATCATTCGTGTACGAGTGATCTTGTCCATTGTTTGCCGCAGCCCAGGCTCCAGTATGCCTCGACCTGATCTTGATTATTTCAACAGGACCGGCTTTGGACGGACTTTTATTATGGCCGTCACCTTTACGTTAACAAAACACCAACAGATTACAGTAGGTGGCAACATGCATTAATACAGCTGCAGCATTTTCACAACTCTACAAGTATCATGTGTCTAAACCAACAGACTACTACAGTAGCCATCTCATAAAAGGTGGTCTCCAAATAGTATTGAAGCAACCGCCATGTAATTAAACACACAACTGTTATTAATTTTTTAATCGATAAGAGTCACAGGCATGCCATTTCAGTCAGTGAAAAACTCACACCAAACGCTTAATGATAATAACATTACATGGCACAAAAACAGTCAAATCTCATTAGACTTACGCAAGACAGTTTTATTTTAAACTCAAGTGTCAAATTCTACCACAAGTCAGTAATGACTAGTAGTTCACTTTGATACAATATTCTACTGCTGTTTAATACTGAAACAGTTGACAAAATGATGCTTAAATTAATCAAAATAGTTTATTCAACAAGCAATCTTTAACTCTTTGACGCCTTCTGTTACCATATGGGTACAGTTGGTACAGCTGTAAAGCATCCTGTGCCAGACCGGGTTAAGCCGTCATTTGTAATTTTTGACATCCGGGCACTATGACGATCATCCCTGAGCATCTGAGTGCCCGGATGTCAAAAATTACAAATGACGGCTTAACCCAGTCTGGCACAGGATGCTGTATAGCTGTACCCATATGGCAATAGTGAGCGTTAAAGGGTTAACGATGATTGTTAGTTCTGTAGCAGTGTTGACAGATTCACAATCTTGTGAGCTCCACGACGATGTCGGTTCAGTTCTCCCATCCGCGCAAAACACTTCTCACACTCCGGACACTTGAACGGACGTTCAGACTGATGCAGTCGTCGGTGGTAGCGCAGGCCGCTCGAGTATGCAAACTGTTTTCCGCACGTTGTACAGATGTAGCGCTTTGTGCCGGCGTGTGCACTGCTCATGTGCTCCTTCATATTGTGAAGTCGTGTGAACGCTTTCCCGCAGATGAGGCAAACGTTCTGTCCTGTGTGGACACGACGATGGTCGGTAAATTCCCCACATCGCAGAAACCGTTTCCCGCAGACCGTGCAGTGATAGCGTTTTTCGCCGGAATGGTAGCGCCGGTGTTTCAGTAGCTCGCCGGACGTGTAGAACTGCTTCGAGCAGACATCGCAGACGAAAGGGCGCTCGTTGGTGTGCTGTCGCCGATGTTCGGTGACCGACCGAAACCGTGAAAATCCACGGCCGCAGACATCACAGTGGAACGGACGGTCCCCGGTATGTGTGCGTCGGTGTTCCGTGTACTCTTTCCCACGTACGAACGATTTCCCGCAGTGATCACATATGTGGATCACGCGCTCTCTTGCAGCAGCTGACTGTGGTGGCTTAGATACTGCACTTCTAAGGTCAGATTTAGATGCAGACTCGCCGATTCCATCTGCGTCCGTGTCATCATCTTGACCACCAGTATGTGCCAAGAGGAACAAGAACGGCTCATTGTCTTCCGTACTGTCACAGTTCGTTACCGTATCTTCTGTTCTAACGCTGGAGGCGATGCCCATCGGACTGCAGCTAGACAGCGCACCAGCCAGATCTCCACAGGTTAACGAACACACATCGTAACCGACATCCTGTTTTGTCAGTCCGACGTCATCCAGTTGCAGGCTGAGACACGGTCGTTCGCCGATAAACAGTGTCGTCTTATCAGCAGCAGCGGCAGAGTGCGGCGGAACAATTGGAGTCGTGTTCGTAGACTTCTGGAAAGTGTAGCAGTGATCCAGATGGCAGCCATCGTCCGGCTTCTTTGAATTCTCCCTCGAAGTGATGCGTAGAAAAGCCGACGTCCTTGTGCCATGCCGACTGGTGCACTTATTCGACGATGACGACACACCTTCAAGTCAAAGAACAATGGAATTAAGCATGGAGGGATAGTTATTTTTTATTATTATTTATAAACTTAAAAGTCAACACTAATACAGCCATATTAAAATCCAATCAGTACCAGCGGCACAAAGTATTTTACCGTTAGTGTATAATCAGGCATAAATACATTGATATCAAAGCTCCCTGATAATCCTATAAACCTAGTATGTTCATCATGTATTCAACTGATAATTAAACCACTTGTACAGAAGAAAAACTAAATCAGCCCAAAAATTGCCATTGAAATTATTCATTATATTATATTCATTAGATTCTCCTAAACTTTATTTGATTAATTTTAACGATTAATTGTATAACTCATACATAATATCTTTCTGATAAACACGTAGTATACATAGTACGATCACACAACAAATGCATGTGTTCAAGATGTCTACTCCACAGGCAGTTAAACTACAAGAAGAATATTCGGTGTCATCATCCCACTAGCATGTACATGTACATACTTGTAGCTACCGTTAAAATACAGTATACTCTGTGTTCAGAAAAAAAATACATCCATTTATTTTCACAACATTTCTACAACAGTCTTGCCCCAATTTCAAAGATTCTGTTGGCAGTAATGCACCAGAGGAAAACTTGCCATGAAACACAAGATATTGCATTTTCTACTATTCCTATCTTCATGCTCTTACTCTGCCTTGTAACAGGATACCAAAGATGTCTGTTCGAAATGATAAATGCCAAAAAATATAAATGAAGCCACACCACAACTGGGCATCGCTTCAAATCATCACCCATATTACGTATCAATGTTTGCCATCATGAACCGTGTAGATTTTGGATTCAATGGATTCAAATTGGGACAGATTGCAACTAGACGTCAGAAGCAATGAATTGTAATATGAGCCACTGTTTCATAAGCTCAGTAGTACACCATGATGCACCATACATTGGCTTGATCAAAGGCAAACACTGTCCTGGTAGCAACTTAAACTGGTTCACAACAAAGAAGACACATGAATCAGTTTGTACTCATTTTGCCCGCGAAAATTCACCCGCTACATTTCTGCCAAAATCATCAAAAATGGATCACCATTAGAAAGTTAACTGCAAAAACCAAACAAGATGTACTTTTTCTGAACACAGTGTATTACAAATATAATGACTGTGATGTGCCTATTGCTACACAATGCTCAAAACTTCAGCAGGGTTTAAGCAGCTACTGGTCAGTCAACTTAGCTCTGCAGATATTAAGTTATGATTTTAACAATATAAATGGAACTAAGCTTCAGTACTTACCAAATGTGTGCAATGACTAAACGTTATCTTCAGATCAAAAACAGAACAATGTAGAACAAACAGTCCCTTCCTCGGCCACAAGCTATACCGTTTCTATATTGTAAACAATTCTTACATCATGTCATATTCATATTAAATGCAAAAACTTCATACATTTTTGGCATTAGGTTTAAAAAATCACAAAAAATGACTGTTTAAAAGTACTATTCGTTAAAAAAAAACAGTAAAATGTTATTAAGTACAACCTTAATACAGCTGAAACATCATAAATCAAACCAAAAAAGTGGGCAGAATTTACACAGTTTACCCTCAAAAATAATAATGTGGCCAATGGCAAAATATGAATTTGAAAGCAGGCAAAACACATAAGCTGTTGAAATGAAAGGACCACGGCAGATACTGAGAATGTCATGGGCTGTGACAAATACTAGTGGCTTGGCATTGGAGAAAGAAGAGGTCACTGGTGACAGATGTGAAAAGAAGAATATTACATAATTGAGAAAGTCTAACTTGTGATTAGAAACCAGGCAGCTGCCTCGAAAAGGATATCGTACTAGGCACACTGTTGGGAAGCAGAAAAGGAGGGCCTTGATTATCATGGCTCCATAATATAACAACACAGACTGGTTTAAATGTGTAACAGTGCAGGAGTAAAGTCGCAGATCTATCATCAACAACTGCGATAAGTGGTTCATAGTGCGGTCAACTCGGCTGAAGAGAGGCAAAAATTAAAAAGCCACATCCGGGACTGCTGGTTGACTACTCTTTGTTGCGAAATTCGTTTGCCAAAGGTGCAACCCCTAAGTTTGAAGGTTACGGGATGCTGAGTGAGGACAAACATAAAACACCTGTCCAGTTAAAATTTAGATATTGTCTTGGTGGAGAAACATAATTCACCATTAGTCTTTTGATTACATGCACATTTGTGGAGACGGACTTTGTGGAAGAGACAGATTTTGAAAGGGGGCCATTTTCACAACTTTCTGACCTCGACCTTGGATCGGGTTATAAGCATATTGTCGTGTATCTCTCACTGACCCCCAGCGACATGCCAAATTTTGTTCAACTAGGAAATTCTATCTGTGGACAGATGGACATTTAGGTCGTTAGTCAACTCAGAGGAGTCGACCTAACTATGCTAAACAAGTATTATTCGATTCGATTCAAAATTTCGAATATTTGCACAGCAGTATCAGTTTAGTGTTATGCTCAGCTAAAAATAGTTTGCCAATGTGTCAGTTAAACTGTTGGTGGTCAATTTTAAATCCACGCATCATTTAAATGTAAGTCAACTTATGACTTTCCCCCATTGCCATAAAGGCAAGAGACAGACTTGCAAAACACTTAATTCCTGCCAAATTCTCAGCAAACTGGCACTAGTTCATATAACAGACATTAGTGAAATACGAAGCTCGTTATATCCGGCTATTTCATTCATTAAACACAACTCATGCGACATTTGTGTATTAACTACATTTCAATATATTCAATGTGTACAGGTGTGCATGCTAGTGAGTGGCCTAATTCAATAACTACATGTAAATATGTTGGGCAAAATGATCCCATATATCCGTAAAAACTAACTGCATCAAACCAAATTAACACTTAAAACTTCACTTTAAGCCAATAATACTTGGTTACAGCCATACAAGATGACACTGGAGTGCATGCAACGACCAATTTTTTTCCGTTTAGTTCACTCTTAGACACACAGTTCTCAAAGTGGAGTGACAACAACCAATTAAACCCACATCACACACGTGTGTGACTTGTGTGCATCAAAACACTAGTCACTAGTTACTTTCTATTTTCATTGCAACTGTTTTAGATTATAATTTTGGCACAAAATGTCTCTTTTATTATCACTTGTGTCCACACATATCCACCAAACAGCGAATTCTGTTAATATTTAGCTGACTATTAGAGACTATCCTGTGATTTTGCACTCTCATAAACGTGTGACTAATATCAGTGGAGTAAGTTCTGTTCCCGACATGATGGTCTTCTCTAGGTGATAAGAGGCGTGATAAAAAGCTAGCATTACTGTTATATCATCTTATTTCTAAACTCGTCAACAACTGCAAATGACAGCTGCACGATGGATCAACCATCTTTCAGCACACAGAGCATGAATCAAACCACAAATCACAAAGGACCACTGACCACTAAATTCACCAAACATAACCCCCTCCCCAGCTGACAACTCCCCCATCATTGGAGCTCCCATGCATTGGAAGTGACACTGCAAGACTATCACAAGTCCAAGCCTTCATCAGGGACTGAACATCGGTAAGATCTGGAACACTGCTTGTTACTGAATCAAAGAAGATGTTACAAAGTTTTTTTTTACAAAAAAAACCCAGTCAAGACATGCACAAAAAGCCAGCAGTGGATGCTTCAGGCAGTTAAAAATAACTGCAAACATGTGACAAATTGTTCATCGTGTATCGCAGACAAACATTGTTGAGAATGTGAAAAAGGCAAGGGTCATCACTCATCATGCTAAACTGTCAGTAAAATTGTCATCTTTAAAAACAGTCAAACAAAGCTTGATATACAACATGTAAGTATCAATGATCAGCACTATTACACAATACTGTGTAGAAATTTGAAAACAACTGCTCATAAAATGGCAAATAATGTTTTGGAACTACTTTTTGCCATGCACAGCTTATTCCCCTAAATGCATCACAAAACAACTGGTAGTTTTATACACATAAATCACAAATGACCATGGTTCAGTTTTTCCTGAATGGAATCACTAAAACAAGTCAACTTTAACCACAATTAAGAACAATTCACACAGCAAATAATCACTGAACTGCTTAAACCCTGCATCAGTTTTGACGGGCAATGAATGAAGAGAACATATAACTCACATTTTTCAACAATCTCCAAGCAGATGTCTTCGTCAGTCAGTATGACCGGAGGCAAGTTTTCCATAACACTACCACACACGAAAACCACATGTTAATAAATTCAGATGTGCATGGAAGCTTATGAAAATTTGGAGTTATGACAAAAATCAGACTAATCTGGTAACTGAAACTATTTTACCACATTCAGTATATTTTCATAACACATTATTCAATCAATCAATAAAGTGCAAGGACAGCTAATACAAGTCATTAGATGGACGATGTGAACCTATGCGGACGTGTATTACCCAATGCTCTTGTTTCTATAGTCAAACATCTTATGGCAATGAAAACTACACTGTAACTGACTGTAACTGATAAGCTCATCATCTCATACAAAGCATGTGCTGCTTTGCCAGTTTTCAGTTTCTGGCAGACAGCATAGCATCTGGCCTGTATAAACAACAGGTACTTTCAACAGCTTAATGGAGCTCATCCTTCAACAGTGTGGTTACAACTTTTCCTGCTATAGCAATATTTATTACATTATTTTATTAACATTTTTGTATGATAACACAGATGTCAGCATCCTGATCTATTTTCTACACCGAGCATGTGTCAAAAATGAAAGACGAGTCTCTCTGTTGTGTTCAGTGTACAAGTGTTAAATCGTGAAGCACAAGATGGAAGAGCGCCGACGTAATTACATCAACTCAGCAGCAGAGACAGCATTTATGTGATAATCAGTGGCCAGTGGATGATTGATGATGGCACAACTGATTGGATTTGGTTGTTGAAAAACTGAACCGATCCAAACCATCGATAACATTTCATATCCAAGCCATAGGTTTTCAGTCCACAAAGCTGCATTTATTCTCCAATTTACCTATTAAAGATTTTTGGAAGGTAACTTCACAATTTCATTGGACAAAAAAACATTTCATAGGGTAACGAATAAACGATACACATATAACATAGCTAACAGTATAGTTCAGACTTACAAACACATAACACGCTCCAAAAAAACTAGGAATATAAATGTTCGACCTTTCAGTCGTAAGGTGCCAAAAAATTAAAGAAATGATTTTAAAATCTGAACAGCTTTCTGAAACTGAACCAAAACTACTCTTCTGTATGAACCAAAATATTTCAAAAGCAACCAAAGCCGAAGCATAACAAAAAAATTCCACACACCCCTTCCACACTTACAGATGCAGGTACAAGTAAGTAAAAAGTCTCATAAATTTCAATGTTGTTAAACCTGGCATCGGTGAGACAAAGGATTGCTCCGAGGCATGAGGCAAGCTTGCTGGCATCTAGGCCAAGCTTCTGTCCGGCAGATAGTATCTGAGTGATGTCTAGTGGAGTGTCATGTGGCATCGCTATTGCACCAGTGTAGATAAACTGAAGAACGACCTCGATCGTCGCAACGTCACAGTCACTAACATGCAGCTTGAACGCAAAGTTCTTCTTCACGCTGTTGTCGGACTTCTCAAATGCAGCGCGTAGCTTAACACTGACCTGTTAATTCATAGCATACGCAACAAATATTTATTATGCGAGACTGTCACTACATGAATAGCACTAGTGCTGTGATGACTTCCACTTTAAAGAGCTCAGTTGATTTTGACTGCAGAAAAACCACAATCGACTAAGGTTCAAAACAGCAATTTTTAACGTTTCATCAAAAATAGTACGTAGTTTCATTTTAAACTACAAGCTAACTACAGCAGTGAGATAACAAAATCAAAAAGTTGGCAGATTTGCACTGTTTTTGAAAAAAAACATACAAAATATTGATCATTGCAAACTACTGCTCAACAAAATGTCATTTCTGGCTTAACTTATTGTGTTTATCTGCAGAACGTTGTATATTAAAGAAACCACATAATTGCAATGGTTCAGTACATGTTTCGACTAGAAAAAGAGATTAAAACACTGTTTCTAATCCATATTTCTTAATATATACATCAACAAGAACGAGTCGGATTAACTGTAGCGATTAGAAAACTACTTATCTGTTAATCAAAAAGTGAATTGAAAACTGATTAGAAAATCTGTTCAGATTAACTTTGGTGTTATCTGGCATTTTGTGTCATCTTCTTCTGTCTTGTAGACAACTGAAAATGAAATAACTGACACACTTCAGTGCAAACTGCAGACATTGCTGTTGCAACAAGAAGATGACAAAACTGCCATATTTCTTGAGAACATGTCTTTCTTGTCACCAATCAAGAAACTGTTTTAATTTCATCGAATATGTAATATGCCACAGAAACAAGAGCGGCTAACTGAAAGACTTACAGCGGACAAGACGACACTGTGTGCTGGCACCTCAGTACCATCACGTAGAACAATAAACACATCACAGAGGAAGTTATCCAGGTGATACTTGTACAGTGTGCTCGATATTTCACGCACATGCTCAGCAGAGTGATCCATAATTTCCTATATAAACCTGGACATATGCACAATAGGTTTACATTTTACATCATCTGCGACTTTAGTTCTAGGCATATTCAATCAATGTACTTTATTCACTTATGTCAGTGCTCGGGCCAACCAACAGGAACGCAGCTGTGATTGTAGCCAATTGGCAACACAATCACGAATTTGTCATCATAGCACAGAGATTTTAATTATATTTTATTTTATTGGTAATTTTATACTGGACAAAAT
>Ga0056129_1000538_pt1 | contig 10284 bp, 6 predicted proteins | sample WorMetLIZISLAND1_FD_71118 | JGI IMG/M metagenome (GOLD analysis project Ga0056129, IMG submission 71118) | Marine gutless worms symbiont microbial communities from Max Planck institute for Marine Microbiology, Germany - Olavius loisae LIZARD... ...
AGCATAATCTAACACTCATTTAGGCACTGTGTGTAAAATTTCAATGAACTGCGTTTCCTGTGTTGTGATATTTTTTTATCTTTAAGAACTAACACTGAAAACGCAAGTTTCCAACACAATAAACACTGTTGGTATCAGTTCAAACGCTTTGTTTGGAAATTCAGCTAATAACTTCCTTGAACCTTTCTCTTGATGCAAAACTTTGATCAACATTCGATCTTTTCTGCTGATTAGGCTACCATTTTGTTTTGTTTATGTGAAAATTACGTAAACGCTGACACACAGTGCGCTGGCGTCGATATTGGCGTCGTAAGTAAGCATTACGCGCACGTGTTAATTGGCAATGTTGGCGACGGCAATTTTCGACCATCTTTTTATAAAAAGCAATATCTCAGCAATGGACAGACTGGTTGTCGTGAAATATTCACACAAACATTGCAAATAGATGGTTTTTCATGATACAAAGAAAAATAATGTCTATCATTCTCTATTCATAAAGTTATTTGGACATGTTTGGGGGGGGGGCGTTTTTTTCCGGACACAGTGTAGTTAAAAAAATGGCAAATACTGTCGACTTCATTCCACCTTTGGCAGTTATCATATTCACAAGAAAAAGAATAAAGATGAATGAGACATCACAACATGCACAGTGGGGATGTACAATAACAAAAATTACATAAACTGAAGCACGAATAACAAATAGCTGAAAATACTTAAAAGCGATTAAAACAACAGAACAGTAGATCATCTCTTGCCTATAATTAGTCTTAATTAGGTCACATATTCATTAGCAATTAAAACTTCACAAATAGGTAAAAACCTACAGGGCAATATTCTTAGATGTCCCAAGCAAAACAACTGAAATTGATCAAAACTGACTGAGAAGTGTTTCTCTGTTATGGTCGGTATGGACGGACAACGGCAGACATGGACTGGGTGGCCAGAGACATCTACATCATTCTGTTGACCACAGATCAAAGCACACCTAATAGTCAAAAGTTACTATCAGAGCAGATCCATAGTCTACAGACTAGTATTATCTATGAACAATGCTGATCAATGACATCTCAGTCTGTATTGATAAGAATAATCATGTGTCTTAACAACAACGCAACCAAAAGCAACGACAGGGTTCCCATCCATTCCTTTTCTAGATATTGCATTCATTCACTTTGGTCTTTTCTACCAGAAGACTAAAATTATGATTTCTGGACAGTTGTACTGATTGCACACACACACACAGACTATCAGAACGGACAAGCCTCAGACTCGCAGTTGAACAGCCGCGCTCAAAGTATTGTATCAGAGAGGTTCTGTGTTATTTAAAACAAGGGCCAAAGTAATTTGGCAAAAGGCGACATCATTCACATGCATAAGAACCCTCATTTTGGAGGAAGGAAAAGTCGCAGGGGGACAGTGATGGTAACATTCGAAAAATGACGGTGGCTTCCTATAGGCTCTAGATTGTTACCATTGTGCTATATCTAACCATTCAGCCACAATTAGTCGACGAATATCTCCGACGCTCAAATCAACTAGGTGGTGGGTCACTTGGGGCAAAATTTGGGGAGGAAGGGGTTGACCGACGAAGCCAAATTGTAACACGATCTGGGAGAGGCATGGGGCTGTTGTATGCAAAAGGAATCGTGTCGATACCTTCCGCTGTTTTATCACAATGAACGAACGTGACAGACAGACAGACCACAGAACCGTAACGTGTTGCGATAGGTGAAATCGCTTATCAGCGATGTCACCTGTTCCTAGCTTCAAAAATAGTTTTAAAAATTCACGGAACTTAGCATCTACTGGGAACCCTGGAAATAGTCGACAACATGCTATACACTAGCAGCTGAAACAGATATATCTGGTGCACAACAGAGGAAACTGAAGCAGACAATGGTTGACTGTGTCTATGTCACAATGCGTATGGTCCATCAAGTACTGTAGCAACAGCTTCACTTCCTAAACCTGACATCATTGTCCTTGTCATTGTGGTCGTTCGAGTTGGCAACCCTGCATGCACAAACAACCAGCCAGTGTCCAAATTCAACGCCAGCAAGATGCTGACTACATGACGACTGTAACCTAATTAACTATGTCTTAAACTCAAGTTGAACTCTATATTAATCCAACATATACGCACATTCAATAATTCCACACGTACATACAATCTCCTGTCAGAAATTTATAATGTCAGTAATACATGGAATGACTGTGTGAACTTCGTAACTGTTTTGTAGGAAGCAGTGAACTGAAACACATTTGGACAGTAATGGACGATGCAGTAAAACATGCACAGGATGCTTAACAGCATTCTACAGTGTGAGTCAAAAAAAATCCCCCCTTCGGTTTTCTGAAATTTTTTCCCAAACGGTTGGGAATTTTTAATTAATTTTTACACACCTGTTACACGATCCTTCCTACACTAGATCACAAATTTTTATTCAAATATCTCCAACTCTGACAAAATTATGCCATACTAAGCGCGACCACCTAGCTAATTTTTACATTTCACTAGAACTTTAACTTCTAAGTTTGCTTACTGAGCAAATGACGTCATTGTTGACAACATGTCATCATATCCAACATGTTTGTTGACATTATAAAAGTGTTTATTTTATAGTGACTTGCCACAGACAACGATCAACAAAGCTATCAACGACTTACGCAAACATCTGAATGCATGTGTTTCAGCCGATGGTGGACATTTTGAGCATAGTATGTGAACTGGGTAGTCGCACTTAATATGGCATAACTTCGTCAAAATCGGGGATAATTGAATAAAAATTTGTAATCGAGTGTAGATAGGAACGTATTTAGGTGTGTAAAAAATCGATGAAAAATTCTCAACCGTTTGTGAAAAAAAATGGAAATTACGAAAATTCCCTCAGCGGGGATTTATTTGACTCACACTATACAAATACTCCACAGCAACTCGCTGGCCCGATGACTATGATATTGAATACTTTGCCAGATCAGCTGCATAATCCTTCAGGCAACAAGGCAACCTTCACACGACTCTTAAAGACACACACACTTCTCTTGAATTATTAGCATGTTTAGCACATTAGAGGCACAGATGTAATGTTCCACATAACTGAAGTTATTTACTTACCTGTTCACTTATTTACCAACTTTGCAAATGTCATTTGACAATAACTTTTCTGATGTAACAAGTCGGCTGATCTAACAGAAAACATGTCGAAAACCGATTTGAGGAAAACAGCTAATAATCTGCACTGTTATGACATACATTGGCGTGCCATCCTCCATGGTGTTCTTATCTTCGTCGTCCAGCTTTGGTTTGCGTTTCTCGTAGATAATAATGATAACAATGAGAACGACTATCTCAACACAGATACCAATGAATGGCCACAGAGGAGCCAGCTTGTCTATAATGGCAAACACAAAGCTTCACTCACTTCACATCGCCGCACAAGTTTCACATCTTAGTCCTCAATGCCAAATTCAATGCAATTCACAACCACTTCAAAGCCCTTCATTGTACACCCAGCAATTGATTAAATCACTAATCAAATCAAATGTTTTGCCGATCAATACATTAAAATGTTATTATACAGGTACATTAATACAAAGTACATACAATGCACATTACACAAGCTCAAACACTGACAATGAGTGATACTGTAAACATAAAAGTTATAAAAAAGAGAAAGAAAACTAACAAGAACATTAAGAAATCCAAACATGGTTTGAACAGAAGTCTTCAATGTTAACTACCACAACAAACGACACGTGAAAATCTTCTACAACAGAACTAACATGTCCAAAACACTGTGACAATGTCCCCAAAAAACAATATATTGGTGTTGAAAACCACTGATTTACATAGTTATTACACTATGAGAATTATTTCACATAGTGACATTTTGTTAACAGTGTACGTAAGTGAGTGAATAAATGCAGTGCTAGAGTGCAGCTAACAGATGATCATACCTTTGACACGTACAAGGATTGCCTCACTGTCAGACTCATTCCCAATGCCATTGTACGCCACACATGTGTAAGTACCATAGTCGTCAATCGACATGTCGGCAATCGTCAGACTTGCATTGACGACGCTCTCAACATCACCCAGTGTGACACGCTCTCCGCTGACAATATCTACAGCGCTGTCATCCAGGCGAGACAGCCTGGTCCACTTGATCTGTGGCAGCGGATAACCCCACGTTCTACATTCCAGATGCAGATGCTCACCTTCATAGAGAACCAGCGACTTCTCTGAGAAGTGTTTAATGACTGTGGCAGCTACAAGCAATACGGAACACACTCGGACAATTATTTCACTAATACCTGATAATTGCAAGCCACACAGTTAGCTAATACTGGACTTTTGTAATCAATAAATATCAGTATTTCAAAGTATATGTCAACAAATTAATAAGTAAGAAAATTGTAAAGTGCACAATGTCAGCAAGTCACTGGCTGGGATGGAGTGCTAAGGAGGCCATAAAGCTAGGTTACAGAAACAAGTTTTAAGTTGGCGCCGAAAACTGTGAGTGCAAGCACTACTGCGGATACCCAGAGGAAGGGATTTCCAACAAACTGGAGTGGCTACTGCAAAACTACGAGAACCAAGCATCTGTGGATATGGGAAAGAAACAACAATTGAGCCAGATGAACACAAAGTACAAGATGCAGTGTAATGTTTTAGCAATAAATGGAAATAAGCAGGCTTGGTAATAGATACGTCATTTTTGGTAATGCAGACGATTTTGAACTTGATACACAGCTATAAGTATGTAGCTACTTGCTATTTAGTTCTATCTGTAATTATGCTATTTCTGAACGCAAAAATCACACCTTTGTACTTGCTTACATGTAGAAGTGGATCTGAAAATTTCACCAAAAATTCTGCAGACATTTTCGCTACTTGTTGACATAAGCCAAATAATTTTAAAGATCACTTTTCTTGCCATACGCGTTGTAAGCAGAGATAAGAGGTTGCTGTGAATATTACAATATGATTATGTGGCATAATGAAGTGATGCCAGTCATCAGTTGGCTTAAGTAGCATTAAACATCCGGCTTAATATATTACCGATATAGCTCATTTTGGAGACGAATTTTCCCAGTCTTCTCAACCAATCACTTGGCTGAAACTAAACATAACTACAATGAACAACAACTGAAGAAATCTAAATTACCATGCAAAAAACTATTAATGCACAACTAAAACAAAAAAAGCTAAAGCATGGACGGTTAAGGGGCCAATAATGTCATCCGGGCCTATTTGACAGCTCTTGGAGCCTGGACTTAATTAAAGGTTATGACAGTTGTGTAAAATGTTGTTGGAACAAGACTGTAAAACACATACCACTGACAGCAACTTCCTTTGATTCGCCGTCAGTGCTATTGCAGGAATACAGTCCAATGTCATCTTCACCTTCAATTATCACATTATCAGCAGATTTGTTACCAAGACTGTGACTTTAAAATGTCAAACTCTGAACTGTAACAGAAACTCAACTAGAGCAGTCAAGTACTCAACTGCCCATGTACATCACTATACCTCTGCTACAGATGAAAATCATAAGCCAAGACACCAGCCTTCAACTTTCCACTTCAGAAACGACTGTCATGCTCACCATGTTTACTTCCATCAAGGCAAACAAGCCCAAAGCTAGCCAAGTATCAATAAAAACAGAATTTGGAGCTATAAATATAATAGTTAAAAATATGATACAAATCCGAGTCCCAGATCTGGACTTAGATCAAATGTTAATCAGTTTCAGCAAGGCACAACATCTATAAGCTTACTGACCAGCAACAGCACGCTCGTAGCTCAAGTTAGCAGAAGTTCCAGAAGAACAATAAATGTCAGTCAGTCTGGACCAACTCTAGATCCAGGATCATATTAACAGATCCAATCCGAGTTTCACTGAGCGCTGAACAGTGTGCAAAGCCAATGCTGGACATTTTAGATATCTAATGCGATTAACTGAAATTTGGTTGAGCGCAACAGTAGACTAACAACAATACTACACAGTTTTACACTGTAAATGTCCCAAACATGTTATTACATGCTGTTGATTGTTGTTTTTAGCCAACCGTACTAACGGTCGCGCTTATGCTACAGTGTTGCGTCTGTCTGTCTGTCGTCGTCGTCCGTCTGTGACGTTATGTATTGTGGTTAAACGGTGCGTCCTAGAGCAAAAGTTACTATTGAGAGCCTATAGGAAGTCGTATATAAGAAATCGATTGGTACCAAAATCAATGACCTTGACCTTTGTTTAGAGGTCGTATCAAGGTCACGTCAACCATTGCGTTACATTAGACGTTGAATATCTCCGAAACCGTTAGAGATAGAGGCTTGGTTTCAAAAGGACTACTAATAGGAAATGGCATACGGGCTATCGAATGGTCACGTGACCGATGACGTCACGTGACCTTAAAAGGTCACACTCGCGACCCCAATACGCTTGAAAACCACTTGAGCTAGAGACTTGAAATATGGTACACTGCTTTGTATCAGAAATGCCTAGCAAGCGCACGAATAATTTTCCCCAAAAGTGGGCGTGGCCTAGATCACGTGGCCCCGACAATTTCAATTGATTTCATAGGCGTGCGCTGGCCTGCGCCCAACATCTGTCGAAATTAAGTTAGCCTATAATCGTACAAAAGGACTCAGTGTTATATTCTTCAGCGACTGCGACGGTGCGGCAAAAATCAACGCGGTGTTAATGCGAATAGTGCTGCGATAGAGTAACCGGAAATTGTCGAGTGGACTGCATGGAGTTTCATGGGCAGTGCATTGCTAATTACTAGAGTCTGCTGTGAGGCAGTACGGTCGGCTATCCTAGCGACAGCTTGGCTTCTTGTCAACATACTTATACAGTCATGTAATTGATTCACTAACAACTGGTGTCCAGGTTATTCAATTTTCTACTTTACTTTGTTTGTAAAATGTAGATTTCACAGTAATATTCATAGCGCCTTCCATTATTATGCAAAACTTACTGCTGCGGTATTTCAGTTTGAGCCATCCTGTACAATAAACATTTAATATGAGCACTGTGACATTACATCAATATTCAATATTCAATATTTAACATACACTGAATTAACTGAAATGACAATTACCAGCTTTGACGATGGTCAGAGTACCAGTCTCTTCATCAACATGGTATTCCTCTCCAGCAGTAATGCGCTTACCATTCTTGAACCAATGGATGGACGAATAGTTCGAAGTGCATTTTATCACCACATTGGTACGAGGCTTCACCAATACAGTGCCTTCTGCCTGCAGTTCTACAGATGAAACCAAACAATAACTCCTACATTATAACATCAACTATAATGCTATTGCTGCACTGCCTGGCCAGACCAATCCAGCCAGAGTACTTGAAAAACCATACAACAACAACAACAGTAAATACATTCAACTAATTTTTAGCCAACCATACTAATGGAACGGTCGCACTTATGCTACAGTGTTGAGTTTGTATATCTGTCGTAGATGTGTAATGTATGTACTGTGGCTAAATGTAGATTTACTGTTCAATCACGCGTTTGTCGTGATTTGTTTATTCATAAAAATAAATAAATAAATACATAAATAAATGGTGGGTCGTACTGGAAAACTGTGTGAAGAAGCAAATAGGAAATACCCATAGGGAATTGAATGGTCACATGACCAATGACATCATGTGACCCCGAAAAGTCATGTTGTGACACCTAGACCCCTCAGCCGCGCCGCCGTCACCAATCCGGCTGGCATGCCGACGTGCTGTGACAAATCCGGCTGGCAGAAGCGCCAATAATTTCCGGCGGCGGCGGCGTAGCTGCGGTGCCAGCCTTTCGTACAAACTCCAGTCAAATGGATTACCCCGTAAAATGAGAGAGAGCCAAGAACATAGGCTGGTGCAATCAATATCATCCAATCCCATAAACATTTTACCAGTGATATAGCATAGCAACGCTAAGCGCTGGTATAGCTATACATATATGCCTACAGCACGAATGACGAACGTCGGTCCGTCGGTTTGTCACACGCTGGTATTGCATCATAAAGAACAAAGCTAGGATCGCCATTCCTTCACCAACGGATAGCCACACGACCCTAGTTTTTTGAAGGGGGAGAAAAAAAGAGTTCAGAGAGTGGTACGAGACGCGACCACCTGGCTGGAAATATTTCTTGAGCTGAACGCTGATGGTCCAGACATGCTGTTTGGAACTGGTATTAAATGCACATGCTCAGCCATATTCAGAAGCATTCTGAAGACCGCGTGAAAGTCATTCAATGACTATGGTGCTTGGGCAGAAGTGAACATTGCCAGTTTCTTGTCGGTGTAAGGGCAGAAGTCTTGCCCTGAAACGAAGACAGCCAGCAGTCAAGGCGCGTGACGACGTGTACGACTGGCAAGGCGGTATCTGACGAAGACTTCGACGGAGCGGACAGAGCGGACGACGGAGAGTAAAAGACATCCTACAAGCGTCCGACGAAGATTGCTGTGATTCAGAAGAAGTCCAGCTATTCCAGCGACTGACAGACGGGGTTAAGGCGGGACTGCGCCAGCTTGCAACCAACTGTCTGAGAGTAATTTGTTACTATTTTGTAGTCTTTAATTTGGCTGAGAGTCTGTCGTTGTATACCCTATTCTGGGTGATTTAGCTGACGTGATACAGTTGTGTAACTGTATGAACTTTCAAAGATATTCACTGCTATAAATGTATAGTACTGAACGTACAGGGGGTGTGATAGCAGATATCGTTCTGTGGACTCTGTGATAGAGTCGTGTGATCTGATCTTCTTTGGACATTTTCTTTGTTCTGTTAGTTGTGATAGCTTTTTCTTTTCTTTATTTTATTAAATGTAAATATTTGTAAAATTATACTAAAGTCTTAGTCTCATTTATCCGCACACTAGGCTAGGCTCTAAACTCTAGCGGGCTACACAACGCAGTTACCTAGACCCCTAGGCCAACCCTTACAAATAAAAAATATGATTTTTGTAAATCATAATTATTTAACCCTGGAACTGGGCTATAACAGTTACAAGACAAATAGGCCTATGCTAGTACTATAACAAAAATGCAAAGAAAAAACTATATAATCTATCTAAGAACATCATTAGAACAAGCACTTTACAGCAAACATGTCATACACTTCAACTCTTTTTTCTAGTTCTTCACTGGGTAGTTTAGTCAATTATTTGGCGCCCCGTAAAAAGTTCGGCGGCGGCCGATAATTTCAACTGGCTCGGCGGCGCGCCGTCTGTTTTTCGGCGGCGCCGGCACCGGATGATTTCGGCTGGCGGCGGCAGCGCCATTCGGTGGCTGAGGGGTCTAGTGACACCCAAAGGCCAATATGCTTAGAGTCCAATATCTTGTAAATGACTGGAGATAGAGGCTCAGTTCTAAAGGCAGGCTGGATAAACACTAATTTTAGATGCATCATGATCACTTGTGGGCTGATTGTTTTAAAATTGGTTTTAAAATGTTCGCAGGTCGGCCAAAAAGTGGCACGGCATAACGCATTGCCTGCCATGCCTGCGTCAAAAGTGGCACGGCATTTGCCATGTCTGCAGTATAGACACTGGCGCCAATGTTTGTACAGAAGTGTTATGGCCTATGAACTTTATTTAACCGATCCTCAAATGCAAACAGTAATTAGTGGCCCAAGTTGGTCAGCCTCTGACTGGTACGAACTGCTAAGTAGGGTCGGTTGTGTCGGTGGTGACTTCAGTCAAACGGCATTATCCTGCTTTAGCCCCCTCAGAGCAACGTAGGAAAAACACCATTAAATAGCTGTAACTGGTTCTGCAGCGGACATACCACATCAGGAGGCTTCATCCAAGTCTCGTTTTTGCCCCCCTTAGGAGCCCGTTGAGGAGTCTAACGCAGGACTGCCAGTTCCTGCCGCTTCTATATGTACTTCTGTGCAGACAGACATAGTTGCCATTGGTAGTCTGGTAGTCCCTGCTATATACACTATTGACAAAGGGCAAATATTGCATTTCTAGTTAAAGTTTCGTAATTTTTGCACTGTAACAAAGGGTTATATTTTTAGACCCCTGAGGGGCTAATCCAGGATATGGCCAGTCAAACTAAGGATAACGTAAAAACCTAATGCCAAATAGGGTTGCCATGTGTCCGGTCCGGTTTTTGACCGGACAGTCCGGTTTTTTGGCCATCTGTCCGGTCAAAAATATGACGCTAAACCGGAAAATTAGTTTCCGGTTTTTGGCCGACCTTAAAAACTGCACGAAATTTGGTCAGTTGATTCTCAGCAAGATCATTAAAATTGTTGCCACCAGCTGCC
>Ga0056129_1000541_pt1 | contig 10275 bp, 8 predicted proteins | sample WorMetLIZISLAND1_FD_71118 | JGI IMG/M metagenome (GOLD analysis project Ga0056129, IMG submission 71118) | Marine gutless worms symbiont microbial communities from Max Planck institute for Marine Microbiology, Germany - Olavius loisae LIZARD... ...
GGGAAAATGACAACCCGGGAAACGTCTTTCCGGGAAAGTGACCATCCGGGAATCGTCTTTCCGGGAAACGTCCTATCCGGGAAAATGACTATCCGGGAAACGACTTTCCGGGAAAAAAACCATCCGGGAAAGTAACCATCCGGGAAACGACCGTATACCAATTACACACAGCAGAACGCAAATCACCGATTACTCTTTTTAAAAAACTACAACAAAATATTTTTTGTCATCAACCCGTCCCCTTTTGTGCTACTAGAGTATCAGCCTTTGGGATGAATAATAATAATAAATGGCGATGGTGGGCGTAGATGGTAGCAGCCTACAGGCGAACTCACAGCCCAGGTCGGTTGCCTTGGTCTGAGGCTACGTTCATACTGATACGAGTACAAGTCCCCGAGTCCGGGTTTTGGTTTACAGTTCGTACAAGCTTCACCCATACGAGTGGAGAGTTCAGGGTCACTTGTATAAGGACAACTCAACGGCGTCAACGCATGTCTACCGACGATCTCCAGTAAAATCGAATCGAGAGCATGCTTTGCGAAAAAGTAGCAATAAACCACCGCATCGATAATAATTAACTAATCGTGCATCCCTACCAATGAATGATTAAACAGTGACATAATTTATGACACAAAATAGGCATCATGGTGTGAATAAATTAAATTAATAAAGATTTTGCATTGTATACATCGTACGTGTTGGATAAAAACACGACCTGTCAAGAAACTGCTCGTACGAGTGAAATTCACAGGTAACTCGTACTCGTACAGAACTTGTGTCAATGTGAACGGCCACCACTGAAATACACGTGTTTACTGGAACCCCCGTATAAGGGTACCCGAACTCATAACAATGTGAGCGTAGCCTGAGGGTTGGCCACTTGGTGCCGAGTCTGTGTTCTTTAGACGAACCAAGTGCTCTCGCAATGGCTATGCAGTGACGCCAGCACTACAGACATTGTCACTAATATACTATTATTTAAGTGTTTTACGTACAAAATTACCCACCCAGCTGGTCTACCAAGATATACTCCAGGTGTCGGTGTGTGTGCTCGCTTGGTTATCGAGTAGTCGACGCGGATTTTGCGTCCATCGATTTCTGTACCAGGCGCCATTTCCTTTGCCTGCAATCAACCGCTACAAGGTTTCAACGCCACCAAACAACATACGTTTAAGAGTGGCCATAGTCCTATGATTAAAGACGAAGGATTATTTTGTCTGTCGTAAACGCCTGCGAAATCAAACGAATCCATAAGGTTACAGGGCAAAGACGACTGCTGTATTGGTCCCGTTCTAAAAAGCCGCTCTGGATCATCTCATCTCGGTCAGATCTTATCCGTACCAGAGACCAACTAGCCAAAAACACACTCTGACCGCAACGTGTTTTCTCAACGCAAATAAATCGAATGTCGTTGATGCAAAACCTGTGAATAAGAACAAAAATTTTACCTATAGACATTAATGTGGAATTTGGTCTTTAAATCAAAACAGGCAACTCGGATCAGTTGGCAAATAAAGGAGTACACACTCAGACTGATCAAAATGCCTCAATCACATTTTAGAACGGGACCAAAATCTGACAGAGGAACTGACTATCTGCCAGTGGACAGTAATGAGGAAAACCCGATATCAGCACAGAGAAAGAATCCTCCGCAAACGTTCACCAGCACACCATAGAAGAACTGATAACTATATCTCGCACGATACCAACTGACATCAATGAACTGCTGTATAAGGGGGTCTATTATCTGCAGGAGGGGTTATTTTGAGGGAAATATGAGGAAATCGAACAGCGTGCAGTGGGGGCAGACAAACTTCATGGACGGGTTCATTTCTGCAAACTGCCCCAAACACACCAGCGTGTCTTCAATTTCTGTTTTCATCTTCAATTTTCTATCTTCAAACTTCAAATCATTCTTTCTTCAAACCTTTCACATACATATCAATATACAGTTTCAAGAGGCGGATTCAAAGGTCATCTCTAAAGGGGGCTGAAGCGAAGGTAATCAACGTTTGCATTACACTACCTAGTTTACTTAGTAATTGTGAGTACACAGAGGTTTTGTTACTGCCCATCCACATGTGCGTTGAGTAAAATGGTAAATAGCTCCCGATATTATAGAGCGCTGGAAAGCGTCAGCATAGCGTCAGCTTTGTCTACCGCTCTTACCATTTACCCATGCCAGATCCGAGTCCATCAACGCCGACAGTCTTAACTCCAACTTCCTACAGCTCGGTAGAAGGAGCTGTAGGAAGTTGGCCACACCGGACAGTTCACCCCAGGCGGTTACCTGTCAACACTGTGATACACAAACGAAACCGCAACCTTCCGATTGCATGTTGGTCCGACTTGCTACCAGTAGTGCCACCGACTCACCAAGGTAAGGTTAAACATCCCGATCGCCGCACGCGAGGCTAAGCACCGAATGAAATTGTAAATAGCAATTCGGTCAGTCTATTTGTCTGTAACACTCCCGTGCTGTGCCAAAGACGCTCTGACAATGCTTCCCCAGCCCTCCCCCGATTCTGACAGTGTACAATAATCCACTGTTGAATAAGACTGTTCCATGCTAGAGCACTGTCGTGTAAAAAAGATGATATCAAGTTTAATGATCAAAATGCAGAACACAAAATATGGCCATCTCAGGCAGTGCATACAAAAAAATCGCGAAGATCAGTTAGGGGCATCACCCCTAATAAGGATTTTTTAACGTGCAAGAGGATAGGTGGAATAGGAGGTTCTGGAGCTTTTTGCCTTCGATATTTTGAGTACGGCTACAGACAGTATTATTAACCAATAGAAAACAGCATTTGAAGATCTGAGTGACACCACTTTCGAAAATAGTGATTTGACTGGAAACTAAGTATTTATGTGTAGATAATTTAAAACCTGCTGTGTTTCATACCGTAGTTTCTGCAACTTCCTGGCCTTACTGACGTGCATAAATTAACGGAATTTGTTCTGTTAATTTGCAGGAAAATCATTAAAATTGTTGCAACCAGATGTCAGATTTTAAGATTAAAATGCACCAAAATCCATTTTGGCTGGGACTCTGCACCAGACCCCACTGAGGCAGCTTACAGCTCCCAGCTTACCCAGACCCTCCAGCTGGGGATTAAAGGGGTTGTGCTTGTAAGGAAAGAGGACAGGAGAGGGACGAGAAGTCGGATGTGAGGGAAGGGAAGGGAGAAGGGGCAAGGAGAGAGAGCATTCTTCTTCATTTATAACTCATAAAGGCTGAGAGACTACCCAAACTCCACCTAATGACTCAGCTGTTCACGGTATAATTGGGGCAAGCAGCACACAGGCATTAGCCATTTACAAAGTTTACTTAATCGCATAAATATTGGTGTCTGTTAAGAAACTGGGCTGTAGGTTATGTTGTAACCTGGCACTAGTTCCAGCCATGTAACATGATCAATGCAAAGAGGTAGGTGGTGGCGTGAAGTCACCTCGACAGCATCGTGGTGGTTCCTCATGTAGACGAACGCAAATCCTCGCGACCGGCCCGACTGATGGTCGTAAACAACCTGGACCTCATCGACCGGACCGTAGTGCTCAAACACCTGACGAAGGTCACGCTCCTCCGTGTACAGACTCAGACCAAACACGCCCAGACATCGGCTGGTTTCAGGGTTCTCCTGTAACACGGCACAGCGACGACACAATAGAGATACATGGTCCTCCATGGTGCGACAGCCAAGTCTATAACAATAATAATAATAATATAACAAGAAGACTGCAAAGTATCAGGGACTTGAAAAGACATCTTTTTCCCAGTTGCCATCGAGAGAGCGGGATCACGGAGCCAACAAGCCATTGAACTGGTGCAAAAAATTGGGAGATGCACCACTGCCATCACAGAGGACAACAGAGAAACCACCTTCCTGTTTCAGAGGCTGTCCGTGGCTCTGCAGAGGAGAAATGCGGTCTCATTCTTAGGGACTTTCCCCGCAAGATTAGTTAGCCGTTGCAGTCACATACACCTTCTGCAGCTCTGTACTTGTGGGCGCTAAAAAATAATAATAATAAGCTTGTCATCATCAGTGCTACAACACGACTGCCACACAACCCCTGAGAACGAGTTCTAGCCGTTCCAGCTAAGCAGTTTTTAACTTTAGTTTTAAACCCGCAGGATCTATGCTACTGAGAGTTAACATTTGTTTAAAATAAAAACAAAGGAAGCAAAGGAGCCAGACTGTCTGTCCATGCTTGATGGCAAGAAGCCAGACGGTCTGAAGCTCATTCCACGGCAATGGGGCACATCTTAAACATGGGACGTTACCGCGACCAGCACATTGGCAGACTCATACTTTCACTTCATGTGTCTGCCTGCTCAGTCAGCGCAGCAGCAGAACTGGCAGCTTTCTGAAAGGAGACTTGATACGCGAGCCTCGCAGGTTACATTTTTCAGCCACTTGCCCTTGTGACACGTGGTGCTCTCAACTCTATTGCTCTGGCATTCCAGTTTGGACAAGTGACTTGGTGATGAATACAGCAAGTTGACTCAGAAGTGACATTCTTTCTCTTCCAGCAGATGTCTGCTGTTCTTCTAAGCATTTTAATGCCCACGAGAGTTTCCTTGATGCCTATAAGAACTGGACCTATAGCCATTCCAACTTTTGTTTTTATTGTTCTCTGTCTTGACCCTTGGGATCTTTACACTCAAAGGCACAGACTCGACATATTCAGTTCTTCAACTTGCCAGCTAAGTCTCACCTTGGCAAGAAGGTCGATGAGGTCTCTGGCGAGGATTCAGAGGCCACTTACCTGTTCCAGAGCTGCTCAGCACTGGTGCAGCATTTCAAATCTGTTCTGTTACAGTGTACTGTGTGGACTGTTGCAAGACCCATGCAGTTGTTGACACAAGAGACGTGGATTGGTGGACCACCATCAGCTAAGAGATCTGCCAGATTTTGAGTTGATATAATCTGATATAAACCATAAAACCAATAAAGTCTACGAATCAGATGCTATCAAAGGTCAAAAAGTAATGAAAATGACAACAAGAAGCAACGAACGATAACTCACACGATCGCCGAGGTGTCGACGGCGGTGTGACATCGGTGAGCGGCTGCGACCGCGACCGCCTTGTGATCCGCCGTCATGGTCATTGTTGTCGCTAACAAGCACACATGTCAACGGCAATAAAACACCCATAATATACATGTGGCCCATGTGGGCCAAAAAAGTAAGCCACAAATTTCTGCACATATTTCACAAGGTTAGTGTAGTGACGCAGTTAAGGTGCGGTGGTATACGCAGTAACCAGTTTACTACAAATTTTCCACAGAATGTGCTGGTGAAATTTTTTTTGAACATTGGTCAATATTTGGCGACGACATGGACAAAAATTTGCGGCTTATTTTTTGGCCACCCTGTACATACACACACACCGACATACATAACATACAGTCTAGCCTCGTTATCTCGTCCCCCGTTATCTCGCCAACCTCGCTTCTCGCCACCAGTTGCCGCAGGATGAATTTTCTTCCATGTTATTTAGCTCATTAATTCGCCACCCTCGCGTCTCGCCCTCACCAACTGATGGATTAATAATGACCTGAGTAAACTGCACCCGATATCTCGCCATTCTCGCTTCGTCGTGGCTTCTCTCAGTGTGCCAGCTATAGCACCTATCAGTGTCTGTGTCAGTGGGATGTTCATCTGAACAGTGGCCCACTGGCCCAGTGAATGGCGGTCTCTATCCCTTGCTTGAAATCCTACTGCAAGCAGCGCCGCTGGGATGTCTGTGACGCCAACGGCTTGTGACGAAGGACAGGGGAGAGCGCCAATCACGGCGTTCATTCATTCAACTGGCGTCTGGCTGCAGTGATGAAGAGGGAGGAAGACGAGGAGGTGTCGGTGTAGGGGTGTTGACTCACGTTCCACACACTGATTCAGCAGCAGCTGTGTACATCCTGCTGCTATTACGATGTCCAGCCGCTGTGTGCCATTAAACGTTGTGCTGATGCCCTGGCATTAGCGGCTCAGAAACAACCATCTGCTGTATTTGGGACTATTTTCACCGTCGTATTTGACTGACGAACCCGTCTTCCTTGCGTAAACTAGGACACTTGATATCTCGCCAAACTCGCCTCTCGCCAAAGAATGGCCTTGGACGGACTGTGGCGAGATAACGAGGTTAGACTGTACAATACGCAATTACGCATTAATCAGAAATGGCACCATAGCAATCTGATGACTACATCTACTGTCCATAGTCTTGCGTACAATGCACACAAATCTAATACAAAAAGCACACCTTAGAATGAAATGCAAATTCTACACAAAAACATGAATATATTTCATTACCAGTTTAAAACCGAGCCGAGGCGAACCATCAAAATGGCTGGCATGTAACATTCTGCTAACTAATTAGAATAAATGATGACATACTATCTTGAAGAACGTTTGCGGTCATAGCTGCGGGAACGAGATCTCGAGTAACGTCGTCGATAGCTGCGTGATCTACAACATAAATGAGTTCACAACTTATGCTACATTTCTACGGCTGATGACACACAACCAACAAAAGTTTGCCCACTCTTCAAAAACTGGGGGCCCATACCTCCTGTCCCCCTTAAAATTACACCAATCTGTTGGAGATGTGGTTCGATAAAGAACACACACGTACAAGTTCCTATTAATGCGTAACAGTAGCCTCTGTCCCTATCTTGCATTGTTTCTGTGGTACAGCCAACTTATTAGAAAACTCAAAATTTTTATACACCAACCTGTACGCTAGTTGTTAACATTGCATCCATTGATGGTCGTGTGTCATACAACTTACATTACAATTACATTAGTGTAACAAATATGAGATGTGTCAGTTTTAGTCTAGTCTACTAGAAGTAGATTACACCTTCATAACTATAATCAGCTGATTTCCAATGTAAAATTTCACGACTTTCACCGACTACATCCTAACCATGTTCTGATGTTCTAGAAAGCTAATTTTTGTATACATTTCGATCCATTCCTCCTCCTATGCACCAATGCATTTTGATTTATATGTCCACTGGGATGGCAACTGCTTCAAACCGTTTTTTAAATTTTTTTTTTCATGTTTTATTTATTCATGATACTGAAGAACACAGCAGAATGATTGACAGCAGGTGTGACCGACAGAAACACACAACAACCACTGAACATGCCGACACACCTGGACCTTGAGTGACGGCGACTGCGAGACCTGCAGACCACAACAGAGTCTATGTAATGCCATTCTCAAACACTTAAACACTTTTACAGCATTCAATACTGCTACATCAGAATTTTACAAATAGCTTTTTCATACTTACTTAGAGATTTGACACGATTAGCTGGGTGTCAGGAACGAATGACTGTTTAACTGTTTATAGCTAATACGTCTGTCCCTGGACAGTTAGAGTAGGTCCCGCATTTGTTGCAGTCAGCTATCAGCTTTGCTTAGCTGCTGCACATGACAGTTGCTGCAGAGTTACCGGTCATCGGTCAGAAACTCCTGCTACCTCTGTAAGTAAAGTAAGTAAGTAAGTAGATTTATATAGCGCATAATGTGTAATAACTCTAAAGCGCTGTTTGCACTAGTACTCAGCAAACAGACGAGTTATAAGTAACTGTCTGAAACTGTTCGCAGTTAACAGCGGTTCTCGCAGTTCGTCGCACAGGCAGTTCCAGACAGCCGGACCCGCGACAGAAAAAGCCCGACGACCATATGTGGAGAGATTGTGTCTGTATATTCTTGGTTCTTTCTTAACATCAGTTCCCCATTTGCCAAACATCTAGGGTAGCTAGACATAATCCATAATTCGAATGAGAAACAGGTATGTCAAAAAAGCAGAGATTGTGCTAAATACTTGTTTAAATTTGCGATCGGTCGTAATTTTGTCTTTAATTTGCATGATTTCCGAGAAATCATGAATAAAAAACTTCCGGATTTATTCAGCAGCATCATGAATAAATAACTGATAATGCCCCAGACACCTCGAGCGTCGACAATAACGTAGATCCATGGAACCAATGTCCCACTACTCAGCAACACTGCAATGGCATCACATGTACATAACTCACAGAGGACATGAGAGCTTCACGCTGAGACTAGTTGGCACAATGTGTGTAATGTGTATCTCTAAATTAACCATAAGCTTACACCTCTTAGAAGTTTCAATCCCTAAGAGTACAGGCTCATGCACAAGTAGTAGGCTGTATTCGATTTACCGAAACCAGTTTCAGATTACAATTAAAATGATAATCGATAGCATTTTCCTGCTTCCATGACAACAGGATATCAAGTGTATTATGTGAACAAGAGACATTTTTTATAAGACTCATGACAGCAGCGCTTATAAAAAACTGAACTACTAACATTACACCAGTGTGTAGTCACTAGTCACTATATATTCAAAACTTTACTAGACCGAACACAAAAACCTGATATAAGTACCTTTCCATCTTCACGTGCCTGTGCAAAAAGGTAAAACAAGAAGGCCTGGGAATGGTTCAGCAGTGAAAACATGTTCAAGGATAGTTTTCAGAACCGGTTTTGGTTTCACATAACAGAATGCACAAAACCGTTGAAACTAAACTGAAACCAGTTTCGGTTTCGCTAAATCAAATTTGCTCTCAGTTTACTGTAAGTCACCCCAAGAAAACCAAATGCCCAAATTACCATAAGGTTACAATACAAGCAACATAACATTATGATGAGTAAACTACATACCGGGATTTGCGCTTATGCTTTCTTGACCTGTAAAATGCACAAAAACTGAATGAATTAAAAAGTTGTTAATCATGTGTAAAATATCACTGTGAATTAAGGCCGCATATAATCAATTATCGCGAGACAAAATATAACTGAACACTACGGTACCGGTAATAGCAGCAGCAGCAGTAGTAATTAGCAACACATACGATTTGCCATTACACACCTCAATCAACACATTACAGATCTTTTGGGAAATAATCCTCTCTTGACTGGATCAGAACACCCAGTGCCAGCCTTTTCAGCGCATCACTTGTGTGATACTATCAAAACATATTAATATATATCCGTAACCAAAAATGCAACAAAAACTAACAACAATGCAAGTTACCAATAATACTCATGAACTACAGACAATGACAAAGATGTCTTCAGGTGGCATTCTACATCTTTCATGCAGGAAACGGTTCAGAGTACATGGATTAAATTAAACCATCCTGTGTCCTGCTGAGCCTATTAACTACTAACTTAGAACAGTAAGTAAACTGTTATCATTACTGTGACCTTGATCGTGACCGTTTCGGTGAATCCGATCGGTTATTGGTTGACCCGGCCGACTTCTCACGGGAATGTGACCTGGATGATGAATGCGAGCGCGATCGATTTGGGCTGTGCTGCAACAGATACAACGTTAGAAACCTTAGAAAGAAACTTGCAAATCAGCACATCAATGACTGTAAATATTTTAATCTGCTAGCATTATAATACGCTACATACATCGGGAATGTTGGCAGGTGCATGCGTGACATGGCATGACCAACGATATCCGGAGGGCGGCCAGATGCGGACTCATCCAGGACAAGATCTTTTATGGCAAAATATATTCACATAAAATAAGACTTGCAGTCTATACATGAATGGTCACGAAAAATAAATTTATCGCACCGCAATAGCATTGAAATTTGTCGGATATACGTCATTACATCAAAGTCTCTCAATCCAGACACATAACCAGAAGCTGAGTTGGAAATGGCTTGAAATAGCTGAACTGACTTTGAACTTCACTCAAAATCATCAGATCACATCAATTGACAGGCAATGCACCATTTCCTATTAGCATCCCATAGTAACTGTGCATATATTGCACAGTTTCCAAGTCACAGCGAGTTATTGGCTGAAGATTGTGTAGGTGATTGATACATATACCTGTAATTTAGTAATTTTTATCGATTGGTAATTGTATTAATTATTTTGGGGGGAGAGGCTCCACCCCTCCCCAGACTCCACCTCAGCAGGGCCCGGCTGAATTGCTTAACTAACACTGACCGTAACCTTTTACTAGGATTCGATAAATAGTGATCAAATCGGTGATCAAATTTTTGGTGAATTGTAATGAAATGCATGAAAACCATAAACCAAATGTTTTTGTTAATAAAAAATGAAAGTACTGAAAACGGTATAAAAATTTGTCATCAGCAAGATTCGAATCCACGATGGCCAGCATATCAGTCCAAGCATTTATCCGCTTGGCCACTGGGCTAACGGTAATCAAGTTCTGGACCTTCTGCTACGCTACATAGCCAATACGC
>Ga0056129_1000543_pt1 | contig 10262 bp, 5 predicted proteins | sample WorMetLIZISLAND1_FD_71118 | JGI IMG/M metagenome (GOLD analysis project Ga0056129, IMG submission 71118) | Marine gutless worms symbiont microbial communities from Max Planck institute for Marine Microbiology, Germany - Olavius loisae LIZARD... ...
TAGACACTGTTAGATTAGCTGTTTATGTGCCAGTGATGAATTCCAACAGCTGTTAAATAGATGGTGACAAACTTTAGTTTTAGTGTAAGTTTGAGTGGTGCATTTTTTGTTTTTGGGCTGAATGTCGGTGTTAGATCCACTGATGTATGTCGATCCGTTTGCGGCTAACAATCAGAAAGCTGTAGAAATCGTCGGTGCTAACTTACAGCACCAGTATGAGCGTTGGCAGCCTCGAGCTCGCTACAAGCTCAGCCTAGATCCGACCATTGACGACGTCCGCAAGCTGTGCAGTAGTCTGCGGCGTAACGCCAAAGACGAACGAGTCCTTTTTCACTACAATGGCCATGGTGTACCTCGGCCTACTGCTAATGGTGAAATATGGGTTTTTAATAAGGTCTGTATCTTCAACATTATAATACGGTAACTTGAATATAACAAAACATCTGAATTCAGAGCTCTTGTTTTGTAGCAGATTCTTATTGCAATATTAATCTTTTATTTTTCCCCCCATTTCTATTGTTTGTAATTCTCCAGCATTATCTGCTGCAATTCTAATAGACTGATCGATTGATTAATAATATAGTTGAGTTATTGCTGTTGCACTTTCCACTTTCTGTAATTGGTTATTTTGTATTCCACATGAAAAGTGTAGTTTCGTTTCAGTGGTCTCGCCATTTTACTGTGATCAGATAGAACAGTGATAGTCGTCTGAAAGTGAAATCATAGCTTTGGTTTGGTTCACTTGTGCAAAAACTGTTTTAGGTTTGGATTTGAAACTACAGAGGATAGATAGCATACTGTTGTGTTTTGGCAGGTTAAAATGACTGTTGCACAAGCACTGTTTTGTCGTTTGTTGCAGCACTTTACACAGTATATTCCTCTTGCTGTCTGTGAGTTGCACCTGTGGATGGGAAGCCCTTCCATCTACGTGTTTGACTGTTCAAACGCTGGTTGTATTGTCGAATATGTCCGCAAGAATGTGCCGTTAATTCGTGACCAACAAGATACAGTAAACTTTCAACTTTTTTGTTCATGTTGGCATCTAATTTAAAGGAAACACAATATATCTGTATTGAATGCATTGGAAACATTAGTGCGGAAATTTGCTAGCATCAAGCACTGTTGGCCTAACGTCTGCATTTGCCAGATTTTCTCCACCATATCTGCCTGACTTTCTTGCAATTTACACCATCTAGAATCGCCTTAGGCCGATGTCAGACATGCAACAAAGTTGATCAACTTTATCGCGCAACTTTGTTGCTCAGCAAATTTGCCTAGGCAACTGTCAATTTTCCATCGGCAAACAATCGCCAAACAAACATGGCTTCTAGTGATACAGATGATGACATAATCATCAGTAGTGTTTTGCTAATCACTTCAACGCTCTATCAGACGTGTCAGGTGAATGTGATAAAGTGTAAGAGAAATCTTGGGCACGTAAACAAACAATTGACCAATCACAGCTCGTTGACAGAGCAAGAAATTGCCGAAGAATACAGATGGTTTTGTATCTAGTGATTTTGTTGCTCGACTCGTCAAAAGTTGAGCAACTCGCTATGTCAGACAGGCAACTTTGTTGAGCAACAAAGTTGCGCGACAAAGTTGCTCAACTTTGTTGCATGTCTGATATCGGCCTTAGTGACAGATGTCTGCAGCCTAGTGTCAAGCCTAGTTGTGGCTGAGGAAGCAGCAGTCTGCCATTGATCATTGTTGTAATGTCTGTCAGTCATCCGACTCAACCTGATAAAGCCGGTCTCAATGTCCGTCCATCCGTACGTCTAAAAATGTTTTTCTGATTTCAACATAATTTGGTTTATAGGTAGAGGTTGATGAGTGATACACTATGGTATGCCGTATTACCCGGTCCAAGGTCAAGGTCACTGAGGTCCAAAAGTTGCAAAAATGGCCCATTTCAAAGTCTTATCTCCTCCGCTGGTATGCATGTAATGAAAAGACAAATGGTGAATGGTGAATTATGATGCTCCCTAGACGATATCTAAATTTTAACTGGACAGATTTTTGATATTCGTCCTCATTTGGCATCACGTGACGTTGAAACTTGGGTGTTCCATTTTCGCCAACGAATTTGTGTGTTATAAGGAGTTGACTGGCAGTCCCATACAGGGCTTATTTGATGTTACATAACATTGTGAACTCGGTAGTGTGAACGGTGAATATGATTTGTGTGCATTGCAAGACGAGTCAAGGCTCTCGTGTGTGTAACGGCGGAGTGGATGAATCCTCACTGAACTCGGTCGTCAGTTCTTCAAGTGACTGTATTCAACTGGCTGCATGTGAGGTCGGCGAGTTGCTACCAATGAACCCTGAGCTTCCCGCGGACATCTTCACGTCGTGTCTTACAACGCCGATCAAAGTCGCTCTGAGATGGTAGCTAATTCACACGCTACCTTTTAGACATTGTCTAACGTAGCCAGTAATCTTTCTGTAGCTTGGTAGTTTACGTGGTGTATTCTGTCATCTGCTATAATTAACATGATCTGAGGTGTGTCTTTTATTTTTAGTTCTGCGCGAGATTCTCATAGCTAGCGAGGAATTCGTCTTTAACTTTAGCTATAGACATAGAAATCTAGCGCAGATTTCTACGAGCAAAAAGTAAAAGACATGCCTCTGATGTTTTCAGTTGACAGTGATAACCATTCGCTGCAATATGTTCTGTGTCATTGTGTTGTATTGGAAAGGTTGCATATATTAGTGTACAACTGTTGATTGCAGGTTTGTTCTACAGAATGCATCTCGCCTTGTGCCGTCAGTAACAGTTGACGTTGTCGACAAGTACGTATTGTGTCTGTAGACTAGACAGTAGACAGCCAGATGTGTTAGTTAGTTAAGCCTATGACATATCTGAAAGTTTTCTTTTGAAAGTCACTTTTGAAAGAAAACTTTTAGATGTGGCATACATACTTGCGCATGCTTTTACTTGCGAAAGTCAACTTTCAGAAATAGAACGAGTTCTATTCCTGAAAGTTTTCTTTCGCAAACGGTGAGCTGTGATTGGCCAGTCAGAATCACAACACAGTAGCGCCCACGAAACACCACTTTTAACCCACAACTTTCGTCGTTCAACTTGCAAGTGTGTTGCCTAGAACTGTCACAAGTCACTTGCGCAAGTTTTCTTACAAAAGTTTGTTGCACAAGTGACTTTTGCAAGAAACAATTTCAGATGTGTCATAGGCTCTAGTTAGTTCGTTAGTTGGTTCTAGCACTCTGTCGTCTGTGATACAGCTGTGAGAGACAGAACATTGATAACAGTAGTCAATCTCACGAGGATAAAACGGTGCTGTTTGATATATTAACATTTCACAAGTGCCACAGTTGTCTACAGTCTTCAAGTAACTCATTGTCTTCAATTGTACACAGTAACTGCCGCCCACTCTCACATTATGGAATGGACTTTATGGTTTGTGATGTCACACAGAGAGAGCTGTTGTGGCAAGAGAACTGACGTTACATTCCCATGTGTCAGATGCAGATATGCATCTGTCGAAATGCAAACAACACACTGAAAGAGTCGCTAGCAATAAATTGCTTGCAGTTTTTAATATATTTGCAGTTTTGCCAAAAAATTTGTTAGAGTTTCAAGTAGTTTGTTTTTGGTATAAGTCTATCCTGTTACACATGCAGCTGAAAGTTTTCTTACAAAAGTAGCTTCCGATAGCCACTTTCGAAAGAAAACTTTCGGATGTGGCATACACACATGTGCAAGTTTTTACTTCCGCGTACGGCGAGCTGTGATTGGCCGGTCACAGAAACACATGAAGTTATTCACCAGAGTCATTATACAGTGTGTAATAACGTAAAGTGTGATTTTCGTTTAAAAAGTGTCTCTATCAATACGTTACTTACTGTTAATAAGTGATCTGTGACCTGGTGTTAATGTTACCACTACGGTCGTAGGAAGCTGACTTTGCCTTACAAACAGATGAGCATGAAAAGCCACCAGCAGCAGCAGCAGCAGCATTGATGTTGCTGTGTTACTAGTTGTGCTCCTATACTCATACGCTATCGTCAGCCAGTTGATATTTGTTATATTAGTTGGCAAAGACTGTCTGTATGTTGTTTTGCATGTTGCATTATGTGACGTATAACGCTTGTGTGAAATACTTAGTCATCCTTGCTGTTAACCTTTTGACACCCACTGTTGCCGTATACGAATTAATTTGACTTCATTTTTCACAGTTAATGTAGCACACAGTTGATTTCACAACAAGTTAAAGTTCAGCAACTACTGGTGACACTATTCATGCAGTCACGCTACATTACCTTCAGTTAGAATGAAACAAAACACACTTACTGATTGGCAGAAAAATAATCGAAATCGAAATTTTCCAGCACCAATTAATCGAAATCGATTTGAAATTTTATAATCGAACCATCACTACACATTGGCACAGCTATAAAGCATCCTGTGCCAGACCGGGTTAAGATGTCATTTGTAATTTTTGACATCCGGGCACTCTGACGCTCGTGGCTGAGCGTCAGAGTGCCCGTGGGTTCATAATTACAAATGACGGCTTAACCCAGTCTGGCACAGGATGCTTTATAGCTGTACATATATGACAACAGTGAGCGTCAATGCGTTATGTCCCGTGCAGAGTACAAGGGTTGTTGAACGACCGTCGTACGATGCTTGGTGAACTCAACTGGATCTTCACCGCCATCACTGACACAATTGCTTGGAACGTCCTGTCACGAGGTCTGTTCACATGGCAATGTGATTGTCTTCGCGGGTTGTGTTCCAGAAGTTCTGCTGCTGACAATTATACAGTAAGTGTAATAAAAGTCATATACGATGGCACAGTGTCTGTATGGTCTAACTGCAGGACCCCCATACACAACAACATTGACCTAATCCATACAGTGCCTCAATCAGGTTTGGATTGATTTGTTTTAGTTTACACATTTTTGTGTCATCATGTAGGATTTTATGTTTTTGGTTGCAGTTATGTTCATTTTTGTCAATATCAGCCAGGCAATTGGTCGAGAAGGATGAGTGTTCTGCACCAGTCGAGAGATTAGCAGAGAAGAACAATATGTCAAACGCGATGTTAAACTCTACAAACTACCATCTATCTGATCAGGGAAGTCAACAACTTCTGTGAACGAAGTATATGTTCATACTGTCGACCTGTTTACCTCTGCTGTATGTGTGTGTGTGTGTGTGTGTGTATTCAACTGATAGATCTGTTCCAGAAGTTGTTTCGTCAAGACCTTCTAGTCGCCAGTTTATTCCGTAATTTTCTTCTCGCCGAGCGTATCATGCGGTCATACAACTGTACGCCCGTGTCTAGTCCCAAACTGCCGCCAACGTTTCAACATCCCATGTGGTCTGTACTCGCTCTGCGCGATGCCGTCTTATGATGTAGGTTTTGCAGTCGTACTTAGGTCCCCAGATTATCAACTTCAAAAATTGTACATGTTCAGATACAAAAATGATTTTCAAAATATTACTCCATTGCTTGCCGTACAGTGGAATACTTGAAAAACTAAATGCACAAATGCAATAAAATTGTGTTTATTACATTTACATTTTGTATGTGGTAAATTTTATTAATGCCTTATTAAAACCAGATCTAATTGTCACATAGATCTTTTGACAGAAGTGCATAGATTAGTTATTTTTAAACAAGAGAATAAGAATTAAATGGTGGATTAGTATGCAGCCGTTCCTAGGAGGCTGCAGTAACGTTTCGTCACATCCGCCAGTCCTTTGTATATGATTACTCAAAGACGAAGCCATAGAAACTTCAAATTTGGTAGAGGTATGATCCTAGACATGAGTAACTGGGAGAGCAAATTTGAGGTCATGTGTCATTTTTGCATTATGTCTGTCCGGCTGTCACGTACCCTTTGTTGACTCAAAACTGGAATACGATAAAAGTTCGTATTTTATGTGGTGGAAACCCCTTACATTGGTGGATGGTGAAGTAGTTTTGAAATCAAAGGGTCAAGGTAAATGGGAATGAAAATGTGTGAATCATTTTCGTATATGTCTTTGTGAAAAATGGATCGATTTGCATTAAGCTAACACCATAATGATCTGCAACTCATTCTGTGCGTATCGTCCAGTACATTTCACCAGTGGAAGGTGATCATTTTTGAGATGTTTCTGATCTGTGTGTCATCACATGTTTTGAATTTGAATTTTCAATTTTATTTTTTTCGAACACATTGTAGTTAGTTATCTTTTCTTCAGAAACTGAACTGTCATAGTGAAAGACATTTAGCTACGTTATATTTCCAATGTGTCAGTCAATAACTGGTGATGGTACAGGCAAGCGTGGGATCTGGCTCTTGATCATTGTCTCGCTCAGCTGCCGAAGGTGATCAAAGATAACTTGGCATTTGAGCACAGTCCGTTCTTTGCCGAGCAGCTGACAGCGTTCCAGGTCTGGTTGACGTATGGCAGTGAGAAGCGTAGTCCTCCCGAACAGCTCCCAATTGTCCTGCAGGTAACGGCATATCTCTGGTGCAGTTTACAGTGGTCACTGAATTCATTCGTTAAAACCATAACAACTTGTAACAACGTGATCATTCATTCATTCATATTCGTTTAATATAAACATGTTGACAGAATGCAACCTATAACAACTGCACAGAATGTGATAGAGAGGTAAATAAAAATCAATGACAAAAAAAGATTGAGACTGTTGACTACATATTAAGAGTATGATGGAACGAAATGGTATTGTTTTTGTAGAGCTGGCTTGTTAGGAAGTTGCACTCAGCCAAGCAGCTTAGTTGGTTTGATGTTAGCTGACGTGATGTATTATTCTAGTGTGACAGTATCAGTCAGTATTTATGATACGTCCCCTACAGGTGACCAAGGGCGAACAACATTTTCTGTATGACTTTGCTGTCGGGCGTATGTCACCAATGACAGCAGACAAATTGCATCTGTTTTTGTAAATTAGTAAATTGTGTCTTGTGAAGTTGTGATTTTGTATTGCTTTAGACTATAACACGGAACATTTACTGAATGTTTTTTGAGTTTTGAGTTTTTGGAATTTACTAGTTTACATCTCTTGTGATGTATTGATGAGGCCGCTGCAGCTGACGTCCTAGGAAAGTCTGTAAGATCACCTCAGTTACCTGTTGCACAGGTGTGATAATTGGTTGATATTACTGATGGTGTGCTTCAGCCACTCACACTTACCTGTATTTTCACCTGTCTCCAGGTGTTACTCAGTCAGGTGCACAGACAACGAGCGCTTGAGTTACTTGGACGGTTCCTCGACCTCGGTCCTTGGGCAGTCAACTTGGTACGGTTTCCACTTCTGAACTCTTGGCTCTTTGGTGTCAGTTGGTTTGCTGTGGTTTGGTTGGTTGTGCCAAAAAACTGTGCCGTCAATATGTGAATACGCGAATATGTAGTTTTTCACGGTGATTATTTTCCGCTATAAATGTGCTATTAGTAAAGCTTTGTATTCACAGAAGTTGCTTGCCAGCAAACTTTCCATTCAGAAACACTTAAAGTTCTGAGTCGGTGAAGTTCTTTATTGTATCAGCACTATTAGCATTAATTCGGTACGACGTCCTGTTTTTAGTATTGTCTGTCACATCGTTGATGTTGCATCACTGATGTCTGTCATGTGTCTGATGTCAGGCGCTGTCTGTTGGTATCTTTCCTTACGTCTTGAAACTACTGCAGAGTTCCGCTCGTGAACTGCGTCCTCTGCTTGTGTTCATCTGGGCCAAACTGCTCGCCGTCGACAGCGTCCGCAACGACCTCACCGTTAGTGTTCACTCATTGTTGTGGCCGATAAACTAGTTGTTGGACATGACGTCGGTAAAACTGCGTCACATTTGAACAACCTTATCTTTCACAGTAAAATGGAAATGTCTCAATTTTGGATTACCTGGCAAGCATAGACAGATGAAACTAGAGGCCGACTGGTGAAAATGGATTTTCTTTTTCGGCCGTAAAATAATAATAGTGGAAAAATAAATAAATTTTGTATTTTGGCTGAAAAATAAACAAAAACGAAAAAGCCTAACCCTTTTCGGCCACCCGCCGTTTTCGGCTGAAAACAAAAACAAAAAATATAGGCAGTGTGGAGCTGAGTAATACTGCCTGTAGTGGGCAAATGACCAGGCGAATGTGAGTCCATCTGCTTCAGCTTAGATTGCGATGTCGACTGGACATGGCCTGGACCACCCATGGTTGTGCCGAGTGCAGACTGTGGCTGTACATGTTGACTGAAGTTGACTGAACTACGAGGCCCTTCGTGCATCAGCTGAGTTAAAGCACTCACTGTTTTCGGTTATTTTTACAGTCATATTTGTACCGAAAAATAAAATACACCGAAAATGTGTACATCTTTTTCGGCCGAATAATAGAAAAATGCATTTTTTTGGCTTCTGGATAACACTTTGCGACTGTTCATGTTGAAGAGCTGTAGTGGATGTCAAGTTACTGATTGTGTAACTGTATATGTGAAGAGCTGTCAGAACGATCTCATCAAAGACAGCGGACACAAGTACTTCCTGTCTGTTCTATCTGACCAGTACATGCCGGTAAGTGATCTTCTCTGTCCCTATGCTATCATAGATATTTCCTGTTGCATGTATGGATAGAGTGATCTGTTGGCTCCAATGTATTTCGTCACGCTTATGCTACAGAGTTACGTCCGTCCGTCTTTCATCTGTCTGTCTGTGACATATGTATTGTGACTAAACGGTGCGTCCTAGAGCAAAAGTTACTATTGACAGAGTATACGAAGTCATATATGAGGAATAGATTGGTACCAAAATGATTGACCTTGACCTTGTTTAGAGGTCGTTTAAGATCATGTTAACCATTGCGTCACATTTGCCATTGAATATCTCAGAAGCCGTTAGAGATAGAGACTTGGTTCCAAAGGACCACCAATAGGAAATGGCCTATGGGGAATCGAATGGTTGCGTGACCGATGACGTCACGTGACCCTGAAAGGTCAAGTCGTGATCCCAATACACTTAAAGCCAAATATCTCAAACACAGCTGGCGATGCTATTTAGCAACAATTGCTAATTACTAGATAGTCTGCTGTGATGCAGTACTATCGGCAAGCCTACGGACAGCTTGGCTTCTTGTTTTCTTCATCAGTATCTCTTGTGGTTTGAAATCAAGTCTGACGTCCATCGGGATTGTACGGCGGCTTCACTCCAGTGTGGACTGAGTGTATGACTGGACTGTTGACATAGACATGACTGGTCTGATGAAGTGCGTGTGCTTTACCTGACGTCTGCGTTGGAGCGAGTCAACGCGACACACCAGTGTTACGCCAGCATTGACACTAATCTAATATTTCCTGTAGTCTGTTGCACTGCCAGTGAGAAGTCTGAGAGGAAACTTAGAATACATGATATCACGGTGTCGACTGAGGTCAGGTCACCTGTGGTAAACAAGCCGGTGGGTGTGGAATTTAATGTAATAAAGGTCGTCTGTATTCTCTTTTTTGTACGATTACTATTAGAATCAAAATCTAACCAAAGACAATCAATACCGAAAATCTTCTGAAACGTTTTTTAACTACAGACAAATATTTGTTTACCGCGCATGACATATTAGGTCAAAGCCTGTAGCCTGTAATTTTACTTTTTTGAGACCGTGATATCGTGTATGTAATGTGATGTAAAAACAATTTATAACGTGCAGATACTGTCAACTAAAAGTCAATGCAGAGGCGCGTTATGAATACAGAACTGATGATTTAAAACCAGCCACAAAGCATATAAGAAGAGTTATAGTGTATCGTCTGTACAGTCACGATTGGTGTGATGATGTGTGTTGAAGGTATTAGTGATGTGACGTGTTTAGTGATGTTAAGTTGATGAAACTGTGAAGCTGTGGTTTTGATGTGATCAATAGGCAGAACATCGGACGATGGCGGCTTTCATTCTAACGATGATCGTGAATGGCAACAGAATGGGGCAGGTACGGAGCTGTGAGCACTCCACTCACTACTGTGTGTTGAGGCTGTTTCTACTGGTCTTATGCTGCTGTTATACACAATGCTATCTGCCTCTAGTGCTAATAGACAACCCAGCTGTGCGAAAAGACATCAGTTATGTGTGTTTGTGTGTCATGCGTCTGATTTGCCGTTGCTGATGTTGTTCGTGACTAGTGATCTGTCAGTTGGTGTCAGTCCTGGCTGATGTAATTCTCAAATGATCCACACTGCAGTTGCAATATTGTCTATCTCTCTGCAGACCACTGATCACTGATGGAACCCATCGTAGTCGCAAGCATTCACTTTCCT
>Ga0056129_1000545_pt1 | contig 10253 bp, 6 predicted proteins | sample WorMetLIZISLAND1_FD_71118 | JGI IMG/M metagenome (GOLD analysis project Ga0056129, IMG submission 71118) | Marine gutless worms symbiont microbial communities from Max Planck institute for Marine Microbiology, Germany - Olavius loisae LIZARD... ...
CGCATGCATTCAATAGAGAGCATTCGATTAGGATGCTAAAATTTAAACTTGAGGCGACTTCAATCTCATCAACAGTCAATGTACGCTGGTCTGATGATGTTAGCGGCTGGCGTTGCTGATATAAGTAGGTTTCAGAAACTATAGGCCTATTAAAGACACTGGATTTCGTAAATTTGGGTGGATTTCGTGGATTTCGTGGATTTCGACTTTTAGCTGGACCGTTGGTAAGTTATAGGTTCGTTCGTTAACTAAAGAGCAAATCTATCCAGGTGATGCCGAGTTCACACTAGACAGTGGTTAAAGTGTAATAGGGCGCATGCGCCCTGCACGCAGGATGCCTGCAGGGCGCATGCAACCTTTTGCTCCTGTATACCGTCGTATACGGTGGGTGTTATCTTCAGTTATCTTCGGACATATCAGGCACTACTACACTATCGTCAGTGTGTGTCCATGTTGTCAGCCATTTCACCACCACCGTTTGATGTCACGACAGCTGCCAGCATCGAATGAGCCGGGTCTGACTGAAGTCACCACCGACACCACTGACCATTATTAGCAGCCCGTACCAACTGAATAGGCAGCTAAAACAGTCGGGTAAATTTATCAATATAAAGTGAATGTTTACACACGTTTGAACGTAATTTGAATGATCCTTAAAGCTCAAATGCAAACTGTGGGGACAAAGACAGCCTGCTGGTACGCCTCTGATCGGTACGGGCTACTAATTACGGTCGGTGGTGTCGGTGGTATCGGTGGTGACTTCAGTTAAACCGGAATGAGCCTAAATTATGGGTTAACTAACACTGGCCCTAACCTAATTTGCTAACGACCCACCATTGTAAACTTTAACATGTTAATTTGTACTTTCTTCTTCTTTAAGTGTTTGAACTTATGCGCAACTGCGAAATGTGTCGCCATTTCGACATAGCCTAAACGTCTACACGACATAGCCTGTAGCTGTAGCTTGACTGTGATGCTGGAAGTTGATTGGCCACACTGAGATAGCCTTATAGTGTGTGATATGTCAGTGTGCATCACACTGAAGATAACATTTTCGGTTATATGCAGGCTGCATACGGGCAATCGGGCATAATACAAATATATAATACAAACTGGCTGCATTTGGAAAAATATGATCAGCATTTTGAAAATGCGATCGACAATTCGACATGAAGCCTGTATGCAGGCTGCATATCGCTCTAAGTGAGCCACCTCCACTGATAAGCACCTGTCCATTCTCGGCGTCGACACTCTGAATGCAGGCTTCATGCAGCCTGCAATACGATTGTCGATACTTGATGACACCCTGAACTGACATGTCAATTTAGGGCGTCGTTTTTTGGCCACCATTGTGTGTTTTTTAGCTTTTCTGCATGGGAAATGTACAAGTATAGTTGAATGAATTGTGTTGCCATTTTGTTTGTCTTACTGCCTTTTTCAGCCAAACTTCTGACATTCACCATCACTGAATTTACGCAGTATGCACTGTACTTTATATTGATTCTCAGTAGATATGCCTCATTTTTGAAGCAGTCATCCTGTAGAACTTACTGATCATAGCTCACTGCATGCTTTCAAGAACAATTCAAAAACGTTCTTGCACTGCCAGGCCCATGATATTAATTAGCCATTGTCATGCAGCACCCCCAGATTACAGAGTTTTTCTTGAATTTGGCACTATATAAATTTAACTACTTATTTAAACTAAAGTAAAGTAAAGCATAGTCTATTTGTATAGCACATACGTTAACGAACCTCTAATGCGCTCGTGAGAATCACTTGTCATATGGGATGACACAGTGTTACCTGCCACCCGACAGAGGTGATTTTCACACCTTACCCTGGCGTATTGCTGGTACTCATTTATCAATCCTGTAAGGATGAAAGGCTGAGTTGACCTAGGTGGCTGGTTATACCAAGATGGTTTACCCGTAGTTGATCACCCGCCCATTTACTCCATTACTTAGTTTAGATTGCACCGTCTACCACTACAGTCTCTATGTTTGTGTCAGCCATGATGAAACTTATCTGTGCTAATAGCATGCACTTGGTTCAATAGGTCTCCATGACAATTATGACATACGCCGTGTGGTAGTGATCCTGCAGCGTTTCACTAACCATGTGCATTTTTCAAAATGCAACCGTATGCATCCGAGTGATTCCGGCTGCAGTCTGCATATATAGCATATAAATCCTGCATGCAGTCTGCAGCAGCCTGCATACGAGTCATGCAGCATGATGCAGCATGCTGCACCCTGCATACCAGCATAATGCAGCACGCATTACGCTGATTCTGTGTTGTGTCAAAATGGCTAAACATCGTTGAAATTCTTTTATCACCTCATAGCCCCATCATTCCAGTGTTGTCATAACTAAGATGCCATCACAATTCTCAAGATTATAATATTTTTTGGTTTTTCCCAGTGTGTTTGGCTGTGAGCGTGGTAAACAAATACAATGTCAGCAAGACTGTGTTGATGTTGCCAACTCGCGAAGCGCTGCATGTCGGCAGATGATGAGAACAGATATAAACTGGTTGTCCATCATATGTATTTCACTTTTCTGACATTCTCAAAACTTCTCAGGAAAAGCTTAGGAATATTTCTTATCTTAGGAAAATCACGGGAAAATATTTAGCAAACAACCAATATTGAATTAGAAAATACAACGCAATTATAATTATTGTAATTAACACTTATATTTGCGTCATGCGTTATTATGTGGCGTTGTTGTTAAATTGTGAATTAGTAAGTACCGGTAGAGTGAAATTATGTCTGGTTAGTGTTTTCTCATATATTGTCAAAGATTGTCCTAAGATGAGAAATCTTCCTAAGATTTTCCTAAGAAGTTTCAAGAATGTGGGCCCAGTACTTATGTTGTATAGCTTCATAGCAGATAGAGAAATACATATTTCTGATTGGGTATGCAGTTGTGCTCAGGCAGGCATTTACTGTATATTATTAACCACAGTTGCACTGTTTATAATGAAACTGCATGACATTTGGACAAGCATCGCATGGATTGTCAGCAAGAGCTTAGTTTCTTGTGTAAATAATCTCTCAGAACGGCCTCTTCTACTGCCTTTATCAAATTCCAACAGCAGTTCTTGAATGATGTTATGTTTTACATGCAATGTTGAGATCCTTAAAAGTTTCAACTAAATCACTTCTACTCCTGCTGCTATTGAGACAGGTTATTGACAAATGACATAATCAGTCATTATACTGCATGTGATCACACGTTGCACCAGTCTGTTTATGCCCCGTTTGGGCTCAGAAGCTTTGTAGAATAAGCCCACCTCATTTCCTGGCTGAGTGTTGTAAAAGGCGACTGAACCAGGGTAGTTTTGTTTTGCTCGATTTTGCATTGTTTTGCTTTTCTGAGCTGTATTTAATTTGTGTTTGCTTGTTTTTAATTTGTGCAGTTTCCTGTAATTTCCAGAACAACCAGTGTGAATGGCACTGTATAGCCTAACTGTGCTGATTTGCCATTAAGAATCTCCTTACTCCGCACTCAGTAGTCTATTTCCTTTTCTTTTCTTTTTCTGTATTGCTTTGTTGTCTGTCTTTGCGTTCATGCGTTTGTTTCATATTTCATGGGCTTTTCTGCCTGCAATAAGCGAGTGAATGGATGGATGGATGAATGAATGAATAACATGCCATGTGGCTGTACTGCTGATATATGAGATATTAACTGTCAATTGAGGTCATTTATGGGTCATTTAGACAACAGTCTGACTGTGCAATAATGTCAGCATCGATGACAATATTAGATTATTGTTGTGTGTCCATTATTGGTCCGCGAGTGCTGAGCTTAGGCGACCCTTATTGTCAGTCGACGTGTCTGTCTGTTGGTTTGTCGTTGTGTATGTCTGTCTGTCTGCATATCAGCTTCTAGAATGATGCTTGTTTCAATGTGAATTTTTTCCTAGAGTAGTAGTGACCAATATTTTTTGACAGAATGTGAATGCGTTTTGGTTTCACTACTCCCAGATACCAGCTGTTGTTTATTGTTAATTATGATATTATCGTAAGCAAAGCACATGTTGAGCACGTTTTGTATGGTGATTAATTGTACATACTGCATATCAGTATTGTAGCCCACTTTTTCTGCTGAATGCATGAACTCGCTGAGCTCAGAGAGGTGGATATCGAATTTCCAGTTTGCTCAGCAGACTAAATACCTTAGGTTTTGATGACATAAAATCATGAACAGTTTCACCAAGTTACTCAGACGACAGCAACACACACACACACAGACAACTATTACAGCAGTGCTGTCCATCCAACATGTATAGGACGCATATTAGTATCACAGTGTTGAGACTGTCTAGACCAATAGTGTGCACTTTTTATTTGAATTTGTCGGATTCTGTAAATACATTAAAAAGACAATTTTTTTATTGAAGTGGTGATTGAATGGCAGAGTATAAACCTATTAACATTCTGCATCGTGTCTTAGATGAAGCCAAGCACAATATGCTATTGTCATTGTTGTACACTGATTTGCTGTGCACAGCTGTGAGGTAATGCTGGTCATGGCTGTTGCCTAAGTCCATGCTTTTCTCAGTGTTGTTTCAAATTACAGTAAAGCACTTATACAGGTTTTGCAGTGGTGTGTGCTTTCAGTGCCTGGTTTCTCCTCCACTAGACAGCCTGCAGCCTTTGCTAGACTGCTCAGTTAATTAAATACAGCAGGCTACTGACTGCAGTGTATCACATCAGGCCTAGGCGACCACCTGCTGTGACTGCTGTTTTGTGCTGTAGAGATTGTGTATAAGATGCTTATCACTTCAACTGCAGCAACAGGCCTGGCAGTAGCTGCTGCTCTGTTGGATTTGCCAGTTTGTGGAGTGGACACACTATAAGCCAGATAGTCATAGCCATTTGCCGCGCAAAATGGCTAAATAATAGTAAATATAGTGTAAATTCTTTCACCACCTCATAGCCCCATCATTCTAGATTTCTCATAACAAAAATGCAATTACAGTATAACGAATTTTACGGCTTTTTTATTGTGTTTGACTATGAGCAATGAGTGTGATAAACAATTTCCGGGAGACTGTTGATGTCGCCAAGTCATGAGATGCTACTCTATGTATGATGTGTATGACGAGTGCTGTACAGTGTTATATAAATTCTACTTATTCCATGTGACTGTCACTGACCTTTGAAGGCATTTTGGTGAATCACTTAAGATAGTGAGCATTGTCTTTGTTGGTTAGCATTGTGTGAATTTGTTACGACTAACTATGTTGGTGTGTAGCTCGTATGTACTGTTTTTGTTATGTGTAGCACCTGTTGAAGTTGACATGGCTGATGGCTCTTCTGACAAAGTTAGTTCACTTCTGTTTAACTTTTTAAAGTCATTTGTTGAATAGTTCATGAATGGCCTGATTCTTAAATTTTCATCGAGGATTTGTTGTAACTTCAGAAGTTTTTAAGCAACTATTTTCTAGGTCATCATAGCAGGTCTTTTATGAGTATTTAATCAATGTTTCCTAAGAATTTTTGAGAATTGGAAATTCTCTTGAATTATCATAAATTTTCTTGCAAAGTTTTTGAAAAGCCTTATGTTTGACGTTTGACGTTGACTTACAAACTTCTGAATATCAAGCTGCAGAGCTCCAGCAAGTTACTGTAATGTATGTGTAATATCAGTTGCTAATTTATAGAAATCATCATCATCATCAATCAAACTTGTAGTGCGCTGATATACAATAAAATTCGTGTAGGCCACCGTGCAGAACAAACGTCAAAACGACTAGGCTAAAATTAGTTAAAACAGAATTAAAAAAGTGAGTTTTAAATAGTTTGTGTATGTATGCGTGAGTACACAATTAGTAATTTAATATTGTATGTTGTTTTTGTGTGTGTAGTTTGTAACTAGCTATGTAACTCAGTAATCAGTGACATATTGTGAGTGCATGAGTATTATCATATTTGTTGGTTTGTTGTTATTCAGCAGCTTTTGAGTTCTCTGTACTTCAGAGACGGAAAACGCAGGATAGACTTTGTTCTTGTGCGGTCAGACGAGGACGAGGACAACTATAGTGAAACGTTTGAAAGAAATCTTGAGAAAGAAGGATTGGAACTGGAGCATGAAGTGGCAGTGGTATGCAACACAAACCCTCACATACTGTTGTTTTGTAGTAAAATTGTTACTTTTTTATAGCCTCACATTCATTTTACTTTGCCCTCACTATTATCATGCAAAGTTGGCTTGTACGAGTAATAAGTGGCTGACTGTCATCTGACAGTTTGATGGGAAGTGTTGCTTGGGGACACCTTTTTATTCCCATCGCCATGCCATGATCCCGATGTCCCTATCTCCACTCACTCTTCCTGATGATCATTCTCTCTCTGGCACTCCCCACCCAATCCATTCCCATCCCCATATTAGTTTTTCTGTAGCTTAGCCGATGCTTGCAATTTCTCCTTCTCATTAGTGAGGAAGCATGCTCAGCATAACTGATATATAACCATAATTTGTCACCAGTAAATATGACTGATATGACAGGAGCATCAATGGTACTAACTAATGTAAGAATATCATGTCTTATGTGGTAAAGTGGTAAATCAACCGTGTGGTGATCATGTAGCAAAACCATGAAGTTAGAAGTTTTTACAAGTAAAATTCACCGCCTCTGTTTCCATGGTATTACTGTTTTCTCTCTGCCCACCCCAATGATACTACTGTGATATTTTCCATTTTTACGGTATTACCATCGTTACAACAGTTGTCTCTGGCACTATAGTAGGAAGTTGTCGTAGCTTAGCTAGTGCCTGTGGCTTTGAGCTACTGTTACTTCTCTCATCTGATTCAGGACTGCCAACCAGAACAGACACAACGATCCGCTGATAAACTGTTTCTGTCTGTACCGAGGATGGCACTTTGGTTATCGGCTAAAACCTTCAGCATCGGTGCTTCTTCAGTCTGGAACTCATTGTCAAATAAATGTCTTTTTCTGAACTGTTCAGTATTTTCAGGCCATAACTCTGATACTCTCTACAACAACTGTAAACACTCAGCCTACTGTCTGTCATCATGCATCTCTGATTTGCTTGCAACATATGGCACTCACTGTAGAAATGTGTTTTGATTAATTTATTGATTGAGTGAGTGAGTTAGTGTTATATTCAGACTGGTTGGGTAGAATCATGTTTTGTCTACTATGCAGTTATCTGTGGTATCTTATCCCGTAGAAAGTGTTGGCCTAGGCCTGTCAAATTTATTGTTACGAAAGTGACATTGTTATGTTAAAATCTACAGTGATGTACCAGTTACAAACAGGCGTGACATTGTAATGTGCTGACAGTATAATGTAACAATGTGATAAATCGTCATTTAAACACTACTGTATGTATCTTCCTCCTTGTTCACACGTGTATTGGCAGTGTCTTTGCATTGTGAAGTATACTTGTATTGTTGTGTTGTTTGTGCTGCCTGTTGTAGGGCAGTAGTCCTCATTTTGTGAAGGTCCATGCTCCATGGGATGTCTTGACTCGTCTGGCTGAACTCATTCCGCTGAAAATGCCTATCAAGGTTTGCTATTTATGCCACATAAGCATTGTCTAGTTGTATTTTCTGCTGACGATTGTTGTAGTTTCTAACTGACATGCCGTTGCAGATTGCAGTATGTGCCACTGTCATTCTATCGCTCAACCTATTTTGTCACTGCCTGGCTATATAATATGCTTAATAGGTTTCTTACATTAAAGATTGCAGCAAAGTTCTATTGGATCATACATACTGGGAGAGGGGGCATTAAATGTGGCAGAGTATGAAAAATTTGCAATTTGCCAATTTCAGTTGGTTCATCACATCTTTGCAGTGATACAAGATGGTAACACAGTTACTGTGGATCACTGTTAGTAACACACATGTGAACTACTGAACAGTGACATTACTGATGACCTTGATTGACCTCTGGAGGTCATTTCAACTACTCGGAAACTATCTAGTTCACGGCAATTATCTGGAAAAATTCAGCATGTGATACCTGTAGTTAACTAACTATAATAAAAGCTAGTCAAGCGTAATATACTACATGAAGACTTCTTTTGTATTTGACTGGAAGAATGGTTTAGGATCTGTCACTCATATAGTGTGAGTCATATAGTTTATAGTGATAGCATTGTTAATTGATCATTATGTTACATAATGATGGATTGATCATAGCACACAGGCATATCATACACGTCTTGTGTCTGACTTCTCGTGATATCTTCTGATGTAAAATAAATTACTAAAACCCTAAATCTCAACATGCCACAGACATCGGAAACAGAGCCTTCTCAGTTGCTGCTTGCTTCCTTGGAATATGCTGCCAATGGAATTCAAGCAACTGTGATCGATAGCGTCATTGAGACAAAAACTCAAGACACATCTGTTCTGGCTGCTTGACTTATAGAGCTGTGAACACTACTGTTTAACTTTATAATGCACCATTGGTCTAATAGTCGGGGTACATTGTAAATGCTAAAGTTAAGGTTATGGTTATCTAATATTTGTTATACTGTTTGACTTCCTCTGCGACAGTGGGGCTTTTTGTTTAAGATGTTTCAGACTATTTTAAAATTGTCTCATTCTTATAATAGAGTTTGACTATTTAATCGTTTATTTATTGCATATAGCAGATGCACAGCAATACTGTTCTATTTTTTCCTATGTTCCGAGTCATAATTTGCCGTTGATCATAGCAAGCCTTTCAGCAGTTCTAACGAGTGCTGAAGGCATCATAGCTGTGCAGTATATGATGCTTGTTGTGTTGCACTGTTGTGGTGTAACAGGAGTGCGACATGCCGGAACAGAATTATGTTTGGTGTTTTGCTTCTTGCGGCAATCCTTTTGATCTCGATCCCGAGGTGGTACCTGAACTGGACGACTACTTCACGGCTGACTTCAATCGTGAGCGCATCAAAATGTACTGATACTTTATTGTGACTTGATTATTGGCTTTCAGTAATTCTGGGTCTGCTGTAGAAAGTTTAGTATTACAGCTAGCAGCGGTTTTCAGCTTTAAACAAAGCTTTTACAAAGTTTCAACTGTTTGTCTGTGAATATAAGTATGAATGTTTGGTGTTATTGGATGCCAATGCCCACCCTGAGGTCTCTGCAGGAAATTTGTGATTGAAAATTCAATTCTGTGTTGATGTTTTAGCAGAATTAGCAGATTTAGCACAGTAACAGGACAAATGACACTGAGTTTTATTTCGCACTTGCGGCTGCAAAGCCAAATAGCTGTGTAACAAGTTAAAAATATATACACTGTGAGTCAAAAAAATCACTCCCTGCGACCTGCGGTTTTCTCACATTTTTTCACAAATGGTTGAGAATTTTAAATCAGTTTTTTCACACCTATTGTACGTTCTTATCTGTGCTAGATTACAAATTTTTATTCAGTTATCTCGAATTTTAACGAAGTTATTCAATATTAAGCGCGACTACCTAGTTCACGTAATATGCTCAAAATGTCCACCATAGGCCGAAACGCACTGGTGTATTGCCATGCGAGGGAACGAAGCCTCCAGAACCCAAATTTTTGCAGTACTCCTATTTCCACGCAGAACCATTCCTGCTTAGAACTACTACATGTGGCGGGATGCTCTGTGATGCCAACACAATCAAATGTGCATGGTGGAGGTTGGCACGGGCCTAAAAGACCAGATGTTTCACACATGCAATGTTTGTGCACCAAATGTTCAACGGAGTTCTACAAACTTTGACAGTTGAATGGCCTCTTCTACTGCCTTTGTCAAATTTCAACAACAGTTTTTCTTTGCTGTTATGTTTTACTTGCCATGTAAAGATTCTTAAAAGTTTCAACTAAATCACTTCTACTCCTGCTGCTATTGAGACAGGTTATTGACAAATGACATAATCAGTCATTATACTGCATATGATCACACGTTGCACTAGTCTGTTATAGGGCTGTACCGGATTTATTTTTTTCCAATCCGGCCGGAGCTGGATTTTTGCCGGATTTGGAATGACAAATGCCGCCGCAGCCAGATTTTCAAATTGACTGTAATTTTACCAATTTAATGTGTACAACATTATGAACGTACGAGTAATTTGAGTATTTGATTATTTTATGTGCAGCATTTACCGTTACGACTTTCTTAATTTCTGAATTTTTTGCCAGTACTTATTTAGGTCTATAGATTCAGTTACTACAGTTCCAAGGTATCTAATGTCTGGGAAAAATTGACTTTTCAAATCCGGCAAAACTATCCGGCTCCAGTGGGATT
>Ga0056129_1000547_pt1 | contig 10249 bp, 8 predicted proteins | sample WorMetLIZISLAND1_FD_71118 | JGI IMG/M metagenome (GOLD analysis project Ga0056129, IMG submission 71118) | Marine gutless worms symbiont microbial communities from Max Planck institute for Marine Microbiology, Germany - Olavius loisae LIZARD... ...
TTGCGGCGAGCTGTTGACGGCGTTCAATCGAACAAAGACGGTGGACGTTCAGCGCGTTCATGACACCGAGCTAAAACGATGTCTCAACGTTGTCGATCTCACCGCCCTTGGTCAGATACGCTGTTCTATCGTCTCATGTAAAGTAAACGACTAGTACGGCTAACTGAGGTGGTAGTATGTCTGCGTCCTGCACTGCGTGTCGCGTGAAATGGATGGATGCGCTTCATCATAGTGTAGCACGTTATAAGGCGATGCCTCGAGTCATTGAGAAAGACGATTATCGGCTTCATTAAGCTCCATAACCCTTTGAACCGATTTAGTTGAAATTTGGCATCATGAATATGTATGTAAAGCGAGCTCACAGGCCAAAATTGACGGCTACCAATAAATGGATGTGTGCAGTATAGGTATATCGGCGATATTGTCACCTCACGTATTATTTTTGTAGTTCGTTGGTCGCACACACCCACAGCCATACGTGCCACGCGTAGCGTACTGGCGCTCAAGTAAAACCCGAACACAAATTTGGTGGAATGTTTCCTTCGTTGGCTCATTTTGTTTCACAATGATTTCATTTAAGCTTATTCTAGCCTAAATAACCCTTGTATGGTCACATGACGTCCAACACCTCATGTAGGACATCATTTCAAATGTAGTAAGTTGAACTTACTATATTTTTAAAATGGTGTTCATTACTGAAATATCACTGTTTAGGGAGCCATCATGAAGAATAAGACATGTTTGACATGCATTACAACTACGGCCTAATTCGACAGCTGTTTAGGTCTATTAGGGTTGTGTGGCGTCATCTGCTCCAAATTGTTTCCTTTGTTATTTCGGACTGCTTTATAGCCTGGTTGTTCCTGTCCTTGAAATAACACAGCAGTGTCACACGTGTAATATGCTTATGATTGATTGATCGATTTAGCGTGTCTATGTCATTCGGTGGGGCGTCCATTCCGACGGGACTGGGGGATACGCCTGGTCAATCGGCGTCCCACGACAGTAGCATTCGTCTCACTTACATGACCCAGTGTTTACATTTTGCCAGCTATATGATATTTTAGGGATGGAAGAAGGCAGTTTAAATTCGAATCACGATATATTTTACTTTTACCTACCGAAATTGACTGCACTCGCGGATGAGCGATCTGTTTGCGATTCTGTCACGTACCGCTCACACTATATAACAGTCTATGATATTTATTTCACACTTGCGACGAAGACAGTCGAACAGATAAATACAGAACAGTTGTAGAATAACATATTAAAACAATAATATACAAAGAAAAAAATGACTATGCAGGGAGGGTTGAATCTTGGGTTAGCTGAGTACTTTTGGTAATGTTTAAAAGGCATATTTAATGAAGGAGCAATGTTTTTTTTCAGCACGGGAGGTTAGGCTTGGGAGAGGCGTGACTGTTCTGAGCCGGGATAAAACAGAAGTGTCGCGTGGGGGTGGAAGGAGGTGGTGAATGCAGGAAGATGGGTCGCAAATGTCTTGAAAGAATGACTTTGAAAATGTTGTGACGTCTGGAATGCAAAGAGTTGAGATTAGCAGCAAACAGTCCCCGTTTCTTTACTGTAAGCTAAAGAAATGTTTTTATAACGCGATGTGGTGTGTTATGTGCAGGCATCGGATGTACACTGGGAGGTGGTATGTATGTTGTCACTGGGCAAGTCGCTAAAACTCAAGCTGGACCGTCGATCGTTTTGTCGTTTTTGATCGCTGGATTGGCCACTTTTCTCGCCGGTAAGTCGAACAAATACCTGCAAGCACCAACAGTTACGAGAAAGACTGAAACTAGGTTTTCTAGTTCCAGCTTCTGCCGCGTGGTAGCCCTCTGTGTCAAATGTGTGGCAGTCAGTGGTGTAGCCAGGAATTTTCGAGAGTGGGTGCGTAGCTTTGTAATCTGTCATCTTCAGCAACTGCCGTCCGTCTTACACTTACAGTGTACTTTTCACTGTTTCCAGATTATTGCAATGTTACAACGTAGTCACTAGTCATTACTGGTGTTTACACAAACTGTTTGTTCTAAACAAAGAAGCTGATCTGACTAAAACGTCGTGATTTGAACTGCCTTCGTCATTACAGTCACTGATGCTGCATGTATTTTCTTCACAGAGTTGCGTTCGCTGTAATGCATGTATTCTGAATGTTGCAGCACTATGCTACGCCGAGTTAGTGTCCCGAATCCCGAAGGCCGGATCTGCTTACCTTTATAGGTAAGCTTATTAAAATGCACTTCGGATCGTTATTATGATTGCGCTGCGGCCGGAGGAGGGAAGCGTATTCACCGTCTTAGCGACAGCTTGGCTTCTTGTTTTATTCTTCACGCATCGCACTGTTCTTTGGCATGCAGTTTTAGAGAAAGAGTTTTTGCTTATTGTTGGTTTGCTGGGTGTCTATAATACAATGATTTTAGCCTAATCTCAATGGTATAACTGATTGTTGCATGTGCGTTTGTCATATGTTATTAAAGGACTTACTTACTTGCATGGATGACATGTGTAGTCAACTTTTCTATTTTTACAGCTATGTTAGCGTGGGCGAGCTATTGGCGTTCGTCATTGGCTGGAACATGCTGCTTGAATATGCAATAGGAGCAGCGGCAGTCAGTAAGGGATGGAGCCAGTACATGGACTCTCTCGTCAATGGCGCAATTCAGAGGTAATGTCACCAGAAAAATACGGATTGTGGATGAATCCTGGTGGACTGTGATCCGCAGAATTTGAAGAGCTACTTGCATCAGTCCCGTACGCAGACTAGTCGAATATTTACTTGACTTCACATACGTTTCTTCTTATAGCTGCAGCTGCTATGGATAATTCTCACATCAAATTGTTCACTATTTAGCTCGTATGTCTTTTATTTTATTTATTTGTTTCATTTAATAGAAACACAATATTTTTTGTAACCTTTCATGCGAAATATAAACATTTCGACCAAATTTCTACCAGTCACATCTCTCCAACGTAAAACGTGTCGCTTAAGGCATAATTACAGTGCGAAACTCGAAACAAATCGTGTAATATCACCTTAAAGGCATCGTAATAACTCGTAATAAACCGTAAATAACACGTAACAACTCTAAAACCGCTGTAACATGTCTAAATTGTCTAAACAAGCTTGGAAGTCTAACTCTATTTTTCTGCACAAGAAGAAGAGGAACAAGAAGAAGATATTTTATTTGACTCAGATACATGAATAATACAACAGCATCAGTAACAGTAATAGAGCCGGGTTGCCAAAAAAACCCTAAGGTCAACTATGCTTTCCACCCATAATGCTTTCCACCCATAATAACTAAATTATTACTTAAATTCCGAAAAAATAATTCCACTGCTGTTTATATACACCGTGTTTGGCTAATCATACACGTGCAAAATGCAGTTTCACGTTCTTTTCTGGCAGAACTCTGCAGTCCGCGTGCGGCGTAACTATAAGATATTGCAAGGTAGCGAGTTGATAAATGGTTGGGACACTTATCTGTGGACTTTTAAAAACAACTACAAATGTTACTTCCAGATTTCACGTCCGGCGCGGACCTCTCCATATCTCAATTTCATCTGGCCGCTAACAACACTGTATTTTGTGTTCTTCTTCTGTGTTCTGATAATCAAATTTGATGCTGATGATGGCAAAAGTTGACGAAATTTTTTTCGATAGCCCAGATGGGATCAGTCTCCAAACTCTTGGGAAGCCGTTTAGATCGAGAGAAAATGAACAAGATAAAACAACACAGTATTTGATCGATGTACAGGGTGCGCCAAAAAAGTAACTTCCTAGGAAAAATGTAGTTATGTATATATCTCTGAAATTGTAGCAGATATATTTACCAAATTTGCAGAGTTTACACATGAGGATTCAGTCCACATATCCTGCAAATTTTAGTAATATAATAAATACGGTTCAACAGATACAACAGTTTAAACTTTAAAGTTCATTTTTTCAAGTGACCATGCAGTCGCGTCCTGAATATTCAGTAAGTCTTACTTCATAACTAATCAAACTTTGCACAACTTTTTTGTCAACACTTCAAACGCTTCGGTAATAAATGTCAGCTGCCCTCTCAGTAGTTGAACTTGAGTGTTCAAAGTGTCCGCCAGCTGCATCAACACAAAATCTAAGTCTCTTCCGAAATCACAGGGTTGCCTTATCAGTGAACTCCTGTGGCAAATCATTCCATGTCGAAGCAAGGCAGTCTCCAGCTCGGCAATGTTGGTTGGTTTTGGCGTATATAGCGTCCTAGTAGGCCTATCGCACCTCGCATGATAATCCGACGGATTGAGATCTGACGACTTAAATATGAGCGAGGTTATTTATAAGTCAGAATCGCAGTTTAATTGCTTGTTCACTTTGAAAAATGCACATTTAAGTTCAAATACTTCTAATTTTGGAACGCAAGCAAATATTGCAATGAAATTTGCATAATATGTGGCCAGAATCCTCCTTTTTAAGCACTGTTAATTTGGAGAAAAAATTTACTACAGTTCCAGAGATATCGAATTTTTCCTAGGGGGTTACTTTTTTTGGCACGCTCTGTACAACGGAATAAACGAGCGGGATAGTGATAGTGTAATACTAAATTATTATGTTAATGTAATAATAAAATAATACTACTACAGATCTAGATGATTGTCTGGCAGGTGGATAGTAAGAGAGATCGGTGTAATGCAGCTTCCCCCGGGATTCGCCAGTTATCCGGATTTGGTGGCGATTGGCGTTCTGATTCTGGGGCTCTCTCTCGCTTCTATTGGCGTCAAGGTATATTAATCTATTATGTTTTATTGTTGAAACCTGAAACGGTTGGTTATTCGACTAATGTTTCGAAAACAGTTGACTTTCGTCAAAAGTTACAGAGGCGTCATGTTTTTTGGGAGTGTTCAGTAATCCTTCACGTCAATATTTACATCTTATGTCTCAGTTTTGTAACTTAAAAAGTAACGAAGGTGTTTAGGTTAAATTAAACTCTAAGAATTTCAACAGTCCATCAATGAACTGATTACATATTGAAGTTTAGAACTCAAACCACCCCAGAATTTCTAATGAGGAGATTCACAACCACTACCCGGGGTCACTACCCTATACAAACTGTACAAACAACATTCTAACTGCACTGCTCGATCTTCATTCTTCACTGAACGTAGAGTAACACCTGAAACAGTTTGCCTGCTGACATAGACTTTTCATCACTTTCAGGTTTTATTAGGTAGATTAACAGGATGGATTTGATTGAGTTTAGAAGTATTAGCCAGGGGTTTATCCAGCCACCCCGTCCCCCTAAAACAAAGTTACGCCCCTTCCTGGAGAAGGACCATCAACTCCCCACTCAGGGGGAGTACCTGTTTATACTCCCCTCTGAAACAAACGGCTGGATAAAGCCCTGGTATTAGCTTTCATGGTGTGTTTCGATCGTGTAGACTTGTTTTTTTGCGCAATTATTAGAGCATCCCGTGTTGCCTCGCTGTCCTGCCCTACTGTCTGTTCACTGTTATTGTTATTCAATGTTGCTTTCGTGTACTGTGGGCAAATAAATGTCGTTGATAATGCAGTTATGTACTCTGACCACGTCTAATTCGTATTACAACAAGATAACGTTCCAAAAGAACACAGAGTCTGTCCAGTGCTATTTTTAAGTCTAACGCTCTTCGAGATATTTACATCCAAATATATCTCGACGACCTTGACTTTTCAGGGTCACGTTACGTCACCGGTCACGTGACCATTTAATACCCAAGGTGCCATCGCTTATACTATAGGTGCTCTATTGTAACCGAGTCTGTATCTGAAGCCATTTTCGACATAATTGGTCCCAAATATGACCTCGTACTTTTCAAGGCCACGTGATGCCATTGGTCGTGTGACCATTCTATTCGCCATATGCTATTTCCTATTGATGGTTCATTGGTACCGAGCCTCTCTCTCTAACCGTTTTCGAGACATTTGCATCCAAATATATCTGGGTCGCGACCGTGACCTTTCAGGGTCACGTAACATCACCGGTCACGTGACCATTTGATACCGCAGGTGCAATTTCCTATAGGTGCTCCATTGCACCCTAGTCTGTATATGCAGCCATTTTGGAGATAATGGGCAATAAGCATATTGGGGTTACGACATTGACCTTTCAAGGTCATGTGACGTCATCGGTCACGTGACCAATCGATTCGCCGTATGCCATTTCCTATTGGTATCCCACTGTAACCGAGCCTCTATCTTCAACCGTTTTCGAGATATTTGGCCTCCAAAACCAGTGCGCGCGCGCACACACAGACACACGCCGCAAGTGATTTTATATTCTGTCCCGTGCAATGTATTGCATTGGACGATGAATGTAATGAAACTATCATGATGTGTAATAGACAACGACGACTGTCAGCATCGTTTTCACAGCGGCCAACTTGGCCGTCATAACCTTCATTATTTGCGTCGGAATATTCTATGCTCACATCACCAACTGGACCGAGTCTCCAGGAGGATTCTTTCCATTCGGCTTCGTCGGCGTCAGTCGCTTTTCAGCTTTGTACTTGTTCACAATCTGATAAGTAAGTAAGTCAATCAGTCAATACGTTTATTAATATATACGTGGCAAACGAACATGCTTACAATAAAAGTAGATAAGAATTAGTTTGAATGCAGCCTGACATGCCAGAGACAGAATTGTAGCCCACTAAATGTTTTTAAACGATGTAGGCCTACATTGATATTGCTGGGCGTTCATCATCTTGGGTTTGACAATCGGAATACAGTAGGCGAAAATGGCGATTTTCAACCTCTAAGCTAATATGCGATAATATCGCGTAAAGGCTGCAACCCACAAGGCGAACTAGTTGGAAACTAGTTGCCAACCCGAGTTGGCAACCCCGGGTTGCCAACTTGTTGCCAACAAGTTGGCAACTACTTCGCCTAGTGGGTTGCGGCCTTAAACGGTGAGCAGTACGGCCAGGTTATACTATTAGCCCTCAGTAGGCAATCGATATCGTTGATTTGCTGTCGATTTTTTTTCGCTAGGGGCCTTCATACACGCAGTGCTGTCACGCGCTTACCTTTGTGTCAGCTAAGCTTTCTTGTCGTTGTATATAATATTAGGTCGAATGTTGTGTGCAGACGATATCCGGTGCGGCTACACTTTTCTACGCGTTTATAGGATTTAATACAGTAGCGATGGCTGGCGAAGAATCTAGCAAGCCCGCCAAACACGTACCTCTAGCCATCGTCTTAACGCTGGTCGTCAGCCTCGCTTTATACATCAGCGTGTCATCCGTTTTGACGTTAATGGTACCGTGGAGCACGCTGTCAGGTTCCGCCGCACTAGCCAATGCTTTTCAGCAGGTTTGACTCGTTACTGTGAATTACCAGTTAGTTAGGAATTCTTCACTTAATCCTCATTTTCAGGGCATAGTAAGAAAAGCGTCGAATTTTCTCCCCTGGTCAGAAAAATATGTCATACTTGTTCAATGTTCACTTGTTCCGCACGTTCTTGAGAAAAATAAAGTGTGTTAAAGTGCATCGAAAAATGCGTTCATGATCTATACTTCATACATACATACATATTCGTTTATTACACAGAATGACAGAACACATCTGCACAAGATTAAAATACAAGTAAAAATACGAATAAAAGCCGATAAACGCCGATAGTTTCCGCGTCTCTACAAACTTCATCATCTGCAGCATCACTGCATTTCAGCTATACATCGGCTGCAATGACAAGAGCATTCAGTGTTGCATAATCATCATCATATTCTTCTTCGTTATTAAAAACTGACAACAGACTATAGCTGGCATTCTTGTCTCAGAACTAAACTGATGCTACTCGTCCAACTACCTGTGCCTTGTAGGTTGGAGTTCCTTGGGCGAAGTACCTGATAGCGGTTGGTGGACTGTCTGGCATAACGTCAGCGATCATAGGCGGCATCTATGCGCTGCCGCGTAATGCCTACGCAATGGCGCAAGACGGGATGATTTTCCGGTTTCTCGGATCCATCAATCAATGGACCAATACGCCACTGTTAGCGACGTGGGTGGGCGGGGTTATGATGGTCTCTGCAGCTCTGTTGTTTGATCTCACCGCCCTCGTCCAGATGAAGTCTATTGGAACATTGATGGCGTATACGATGGCCGCCGTCAGCGTTCTTTCACTTCATCATCAGCGTGATCAGGTATGCACCCTAGCAGTCAGCACGGCTTCTATACACTGTAGCTTATTCGTTTACGTTACGTTAGCTAAATTATAGCCCCTCTCCTAGGCTTCTGACTGGTTAAGTCCACAGATGATTATTGGCGATCAGTACCAGGAAGTTCGAACGCGGTTTGACGCAGCTGATGCGTGACAATCTCCATTGGCTTGACGTGCCTGAGCGCGTCAAGTACAAAGTCATCATCTTGACTCGACGCTGCCTCATCGGTATACCGCGTCACGGTATCTAGCTGCCGACGGTGTTCCGGTCTCCGAGATGGTACAGAGACGTCATCTACGCTCCGCCGCTGGTCATCAGCTCGTCGTGCCGTCTGAACTCATGTGGCCTTCAGGCATTTTCTGTACTCGGTCCGAGACTCCAACTCTTTGCCTAGATTGTTGCGTGACACTAGCCACAACACTACTAGCTTTGGTCATTCTCTGAAGACATTCTTTCTCTTAGAGTACTAGTGCATACAGCGCATTAGGGGCTTTGGCGACTATGCGCTATACAAATCTACGTTTTACTTACTAACTTACTGTAGTACTACAGACAACTAACCCAACTGCATCACTGCCACTGCTCAGTCCCAACTACGTCTGTCTCGGACTGACCATCACCTCTAAGTTACTCTAACTGAGTGTCGCTTCCAACGCTGCTCAGCTCGCAAACTACTAGGACTGATGTCAGAGAACTTACAGCCAATCGTATGCGCTCCTGAACGGAGCGAAGACGTGTGACGGTGCTGCGTCACTGTCCACCTTATGGGAACAGTCAGTTCTTTATATAAATTAAACCGTTTATTTACATTGGCGGTCACTCTAAGTCTAAGACTATGCCTAATACTGGTATGTTACTTCTCACTATAACAGACACTAACTGGAAACTATACTCAACTACTATACTACTTCGAACTGACTCCAACTTCTGACTGCTGTGCACACCAACTACTAGGACTGATGTCATGAAACTTATAACCAATAGCGTGCTCCGAAATGACGAGGGTGACGCGAAGATGTGTGATGGCCCCGTCGATCACAGATACATACGTACATAGGCTGCATAAAGTTCACCTGTAAGGCGCATAAAAGCAAAAAAGTCTCTATGCGCCGATACTAGTCGTAGATGTGTACGTAGGTTGGACTGACAGCTTCAGAGCACTCCTCTGAACATGACGTAACGCCGTCATCGTCTCAGCTAGAAGCTACACCAAGCGACTCGGTGAGTGGTCCGGCCATGGACGGAGCCAAGCCGTCAGTGTCCGAGGACACTAGTTTGTTGAAGGCTGGAGGCGCCGACAAGACAGTCCGCTACAGTCCCTCCGAAACGACAACTGTATCGCAGCCTATCAAGCCTACAATGAGCAGCTCCGACCAACAGGCACGTCATCATCAAATCACATTTATTCGACAGAAAACGGTGGCAAATTTTGCCACCGTTATAAGTATAGCAAGAGATGACAGTAAACAGAAAGGCTGCATGCAGCTCTAATATCTGTGAGTCATTTCATTCATTCATTCATCTGTATCAGGCAGTAAGGCCAATAAACACGGACGTCAGTGACAGACAGACAGTTATTATAAGCGCAAAGCAAAAAATAGTTACATTATTGCAAGTATGGAACATCTAAGAGTCCATTGCTGACATTCTTCAGTCTGGCACAAAACGAGACTCTGCAGCATTATGCAACACTGTGTCAATACTTGGCAGTCGCAAATGCAATAATATCCTAACTTAAACCGTTTTGATTCATCCATCCCCGTGACAGACAGACGGACGGGCAGACCAATGAACGGGCGATAGCACATAGCGCGCTCTGCATTACATGCTGTCGCGTGCTAAAAGTAGGCCTATTGTTTTCGGCATTTGCTTGCTTACCAATGCGTAATTTTCTAAGCATCCTCTAGCCGTTGCTGCCCTGTGGACAGGCATCTGACGACTCTACATCAAAAGAGCCGGTACAGACGACCCCTAGCGTGGACGACGTGTACCAGGCCCAAGTGGACCAGCAACAGCTTCAGCAGCAGCAGGACCAGACTCGACCGCATCTCACCGTGGACAATGA
>Ga0056129_1000548_pt1 | contig 10246 bp, 7 predicted proteins | sample WorMetLIZISLAND1_FD_71118 | JGI IMG/M metagenome (GOLD analysis project Ga0056129, IMG submission 71118) | Marine gutless worms symbiont microbial communities from Max Planck institute for Marine Microbiology, Germany - Olavius loisae LIZARD... ...
TAGTAACTTTTGCTCTAGGACGCACCGTTTAGCCACAATACATAACGTCACAGACGACAGACAGACGACAGACAGACGCAACACTGTAGCATAAGCGCGACCGTTAGTACGGTCGGCTAATGACATGTGCTATCAAACGGTCACGATGACCGATGATGTCACGTGACCTTGAAAGGTCTACTCATCGTGAGTCGTGACCCCAATACGCTTAGAGCGCAATATCTCGTCAAGAAACCAAGCTGTCGCTAGGACAGCCGAGAGTTACAGCACCTTTGGGGATCACGTGACGTCATCGGTCACATGACATTTGATACCACATATGCCATATTCTATGGGTAGTCCTTTGGAACCAAGCATAACGGTTTCCGAGATATACAACATCGAATTTGACGCAATGATTAACATGACCTTGATACGACTTCCAAACAAAGGTAAAGGTCATTCATTTTGGTACCATGGAATTATGGATTTCTCATATACGACTTTATAGGCTCTCAAGTCTCAATAGTAACTTTTGCTCTAGGACGCACCGTTTAGCCATACAGAGAGACGACGACAGACGACGGACGCAACACTAGTGCGGGTCTGCGGGACGGCTAAAAACGGCTGGATTTAGACTTTAGAGACTCCGTTCCAAAGGACCACCATAGGAAATGGCATGAGCTTTCAAATGGTCACGTGACCGATGACGTCACGTGACCCAAACGTGCTGTGTGTGAGACAGCACGGTCGGCTATCTTAGCGACAGCTTGGCTTCTTGTTAATTTGTTTGACCAAAATAATCATCTCAATAACAGAACTTTGCATTATTTGCGGCCCGGCAGCTTAGCGTAGAATATATAATAGCATTGTTTACTGATTGTTTATTGTTTACATTGGATATGTTTGTAGTTTCACTGTCGTCCGTGGTTTTGTTTAGTGTAGAATTTTGTCGTTATCGTGTATGTGTTTAAAGTCGTCTGGCACAGCAGCGTTTTTAAGAAGAAAATGAACGAGGGGAAGTTACTTGGGCTACAGATGCAAGTGCGACAGAATCAGCAAGAGTTAATGGACTACGTCAAAGAACTTGACGGCTGGGGAGAAGAAATGAGGCAGAAAGAACAACAGCTAAAGCTAGAAACTGAAAGCTCGAATGAGGTTTCAGTGACTTTGATGTGATTATAGATTAATTTGGTTTCGTCTGTGGAACATTATATTGATAATAATAATAATATCAATAATATTGCTGCATTTAATACATGATTTAGATTTGTTTTAGTCTGTTTGTTCCCTCAGGATGTAGAATATTTTATGTTCTTGAGGCGTCAAGATATTAAAGCTGAGCGCTTTTTCCCGTCCTCAGCCACCTGACCAAAGCACGTGTGGCTTGACTTCCAAACCAGAACAGTTTCAAGATTTTGTATGTGTCTATTGTAGCTGTCAAAGTAAAAAGGCACAAATTTTTTGTGTCTGGAGTGCAGAAATGCACTTTTCACTTTCTTCTGTTATGGTCTAACTAACAGACGACATGTCAGGGAGAATGGACCTTCGTCTTGCCGCCCGCTACACGCACTGACTCTGCCTAACCCATCTTCTGGCCCATCGTCCCCACAAACGTTTAGATTCTGTATGTTTTCATTGCACTTTATTAGACTAAGATGACCATAATTTGATCACTGAAATCTGGGACTAGCGCCGAAGGGTCCGACTAGAGGCCAGTAGGGGGTCTGGGGCAGCGTCGTGAGCTCTCCGAGCGGGGTCCGGGCGGAGCCCCGCCCACCATCGATATTTTGCATACCTACAGATAAAACGTGGGCTAATTTTAAATAAACATAGCACTGTGTGTCAGTGCGTGCAGTGCAAAAAATATAACTGAATTTGAATCAATGTTCAGTTAGATTTACAACTAGTTAGATTTACAACTTGTAAATCTAACTAAACATTGATATATAAGTAAATTTGACAGGAGCTATTGCGCTTGTGCAAGCGTTGCAGATGCAACGATCAGGGCGAACTGTGTGTATGGTCAAAACTCACAAGACAGCACTAGTTCAATTTGGAACAACACAGCAGTTTGTTAAATCGGGACAAATCCAGGATGCCAGGCCAAAAACGGGACAAATTGGCGTCCCGGGAGACTTATGATTTTTCCGGGACTTGAGGTTAAAAATAGGGACTGTCCCGGTAAATCCGGGACGGATGGTCACCTTATATTAGACGAATGTGCTGAGTTTTTGTTTGTGTATGGCAATATCAACGTATGCTTTTGTACAAAAAATACATAATACATACTTTACCTACGTCTAAACCTGGGAGGGTGGGAGCCATCATCTGTACGATGCTGACAGGCTGGACAATGAACCAATCAGTGCACTCTCCTTGGCCCATCGTCCGGCCAGTCATCTTTTAGTCAGACCCTTCCGTTATGGTCCACCCTTTATATTTTGATACTATTTTGATACTGTCATTTGTGCATACTTTAAATATTCTGTGAACATGATGTTACATCATTTTACACCACTTACCTTTATATTTGTAATTGTAATTAAGTGACATTTCTATCATATTTTATCACACTTGCACGTAATGGCAGCCATTCATAGAATGTTTAATTGTTGATACTTAGTTACTTAAATTTATTAGTGGCAGTAGCACCATCTTGCGATTATATGTCCAGTGAATGTGTTGGTCTCGCTGCTGGTTTCTCTGCATTTTGTAAGGTAAGGCAATGAATATGTGAAAAAAATTTCTTTACTCATGTGCATGCAAGTTTAAGGATATTTTTGCTTTGTCTATTGTCATTTGCAGTTGCCGCCTATTCGTAACTCACTTCAAAAGAAAAAGAAGAAGAAAGTGTCAAAAGTTTCAGATGCCACGAATAATCCACCGGCAGAGAAAAGAATTCACGGATATGATTATCGTGCATGGGACAAGTTTGACGTTGTATGTAAGAATTGACTTTCTTAAAATGCCGTAGATGTAAATTTAAACTCCGAGATGAATTTACACTTCGTACGTTTTCATAATATAGTAACAGCTGCAGGGAAATAATAGCGTAGCAGGTACTTTAAATTGCTTGTTGACAGTTACTGTACTTTTGCATTAAATTAGCATTTTAACTATAAGTGAACTATGAAATTTCTGAAAGTGTGTTGTATTTTCTTTCGCTTGGTTGCAAATCTGGGCCTGTACAGTGTGCATGATGTATATGGTGCGTATGTTTGTTTAAACACCTGTGTTATATTTGTGTTAAATGAACTCATTTGTGTGTTTTGAGTTCGATTTTGGTACAATTCAGTCAATTTTGTTACAAGAATTGCTGTCAAATTCTGCTGGAACTATTTTTACTGATTGTTTAAATTTCCTACAGTATTTTGTGTGCTGTAAACTAGATATACTCGTAGATCTGTCACTGTCCTGTGATATACGGGACAGATATACATTTACTTACTTAATTACTTAGCGCCTCTGTAGCTTTGCATATGGCGCTTTACAAATTCGACTATTATTATTATTATTATTATTATTAATCCAAGTTCTTCACTGATGCAAAGCCCGCTGTGGGCTCATTTAGCTGTAGTATAGGTTGGGGTTCAGTAAGTCTACTGACTGGATAATATACAGGAACCAGTGTTCAGTTTTATTTGCTTTAGTTAATGCATTTTTTACTAGAGTTTAGTTGTATAGTTATTTAGATTTTAAAAGTTTTTAAAGTTATCTGCTGAGTTATGGTAATATTAACCAGTTGATGTGGACTAGCTGGGAAGATCATCTAGATGTTATGTATTGAGTATGATGCAGGACAAAGCATGTGCTGCTGTTGATGAAGAGAATCCATCGTCACCATCTGAATACGAGACAGATGAGGAGTGGGAGGAGGAAAGGAGGAAGAAGCAGGCCGAACAGCTTAAAGAGCAGGTGTTTATCTTAGTCTCCTGCCTTTGTTTGCCTAGACTGTGCATATGGAGTTACCTGAGACTTCACAGGTTTGTTTCACACTTGTTTGTTTTAGTTTCTTTTTTATATTTTTTTCTGGTTCCATGTGCCAGATCAGGGTGTCTACAACTCCTGGAAATCCTGGAAATCTACTGGAATTTAAAAACCTTCCTGGAAATCCTGGAAATTTCGTGGAATTTGTATGGTCCTCCTGGAAATTTTTGTGTAAAATGTCAATGATCGACTTAATTGGTTTCCAGTCATGATAAAACTGGGTACCAGATCGCTCATCTAAGAAACTGGTCACCCTTTTTTATCTTTGCCACGGCCCCATGTTGTGCATATCATGTTTTTGTTCCATATTTAGGCAAACTAGTGGATTCGGTACATTGCATAGCAGGCCGAAGCAATGCAAACATGTCCTGGATTTTTCTTGAAATCCCTCCTGGAATCTCCTGGAAATCTCCTGGAAATTTGTTCAGTTAAATTTGTTGACACCCTGTAGATTAAGCTGATCACACTCAGCTTTTGAGTCCACGTTAAACTGTTCTATCGTATCATATCGTATCGCAAATCTCTGATAGTTTCTATTATAGGATTTTTTATATGCCAACTGCCGTCTCTGTTACCCACTTAACAGTGTTGAGTTACACATTCAATGTTGCACTGAAACAGTCTATGTTTCTTGGATTATATCAGCTGTATTTTTGAGTAGCAGTATTGGTGATGATAGCTACCAATACTGCTGTAGGTAGAGTGTTTGGATGTTACATCTGCCCTACCATGTGTACAGTTTTATTTATGTTCAAAAAATTGTTCATGGTTATTCCACATCCCTCAGCTGTTACACTTGTGCTAATATCTCGGAAATGGAAGACTGACACATATTTACGGTGGATTAATCTAAAACTGACCTGTCATTACTTTCCAGTTGACCAACAGTTTTCTTTCCAATATGATGATTGGGCTGTATGTAGGAGCAACTTGCTATATTTCGTGACTAGTGATAGAAATAGCTGTTCAGACGAAAATTCCTTCTATATGGAAATTCCTTAGATGAGGAATAGCTGTTGTTTAACCTGCTTGGTTTTCCGACTGTATAATCCCATATAGCGACTGTTCTGTCTTATATGAACCACATGGTTTATCCATGTTGAGTCTGCTTAAAGACTGCAGTATAAATTGAGGCCTCGCAACCACAACTTAACTTTAACCTGCAGAACTTTAAAACAGTTGTAATTTTATTGCCGTATGATTTTTAGCGATGCATATTGACTGTACATGTTTTTATTACTGTATTTTTATCTCGTATTGTAGTAGCGTAACGACTGTTATCGTGTCAATGCGGTGTGTCATTGTTTCAATAAACCATTATCTATCTATCTATCTGTGATTGATGAGCGTCTTATTGACTGGGTAAACAGGGCAACCAGTGCTTCAAGGAAGGTCGCTACGAAGAAGCCATTGAGTGCTATTCACAGGCTGTATCTCTGGACTGCAGCAACGCAGTGCTGTATGCCAATCGTGCCATGGCACTGCTGAAGCAGGAGAAGTGAGTCAACTGTTGAATAATAATAATATATTGGTTGGTTAGTATTGCTTTTGGTGATGATCTTGAAACTACATCACAATTGAGCTGTTTAAACGAAAGTGGATAAAGAATGCTTTGTTGACTTTTTAACTGTATGCTGGTACAGTGTATGTCGTTATATATGCTAATGCTTATACGAATTTGTTAGTTTAATTTATTGAGAATAAGTCCATTGTCTGTTGAATATTTAGACTGATCTATAGACTGTCCTCGCCTACGTTCAGCTTTTATCGAAGAATTACAGCTGACTGTCCTTAACTTTTTTGAGTCTTATAACATTTCGATGCGGTAAACTGTGCAAAAATCGTTGGCATTTCAACTTATATGAGACGTTAAATGCAATAGGTGCTGTAAAAATTTCTGTGCTGTATTAATGCACAACGTGTGGCTTATATTTTGATGCATCAGATATGCAGCAGCTGAACTGGACTGCTCGGAGGCTATCACCAGAGACCCGGCATATGTCAAAGCATTTTGCCGACGTGCCTTGGCCCGTGTAGCCCTGAAAAACTACGAAGGTGCTCGCGAGGATTACAGGCGTGTCTTGGAGCTGGAACCTAACAATAAGCTCGCACAGACTGAGTTAAAGGCGGTTGAACAGGTGTGACAATGCAGTTGTTCTACTGTGTTAGTGTGTAGAATAAATATATTTTTAGTGCTTTGCCGACAGGAGAATATCATCAGAATATGATACTTATGTGACGAGATTAATTATGCAAGTAGCTATGAAATTTTAAACATTTGAAACTTGTGAAAATTGTATATGTATATTACGACAGTGGTGAGATTTCTGATAACCTTGAGTGACCATAAAGGCTATTTCTACTATTTCTACTATTGAAAACCTTTCTGTATGCAATATCTTCAAAAATGTGGCATCTGTTTGCTTGGCTTAATTATTCAATTATAATAATCATTATACTGGAATTGAAGGAAACAAATATTGAATGAAAGAAATAACATATATATATATATATCAGCATATGTGATGAGTTTAAAGACAGAGAAGAAGACTGCGTTCTTTGACAGATGAGCTCAGTGTTTAAATAGTTTTGTTTGTTAAGCTGTTGTACATACAAGAATTGGATGTTTATTATTTGGACAGTTTTATTTGTATTACTCTTCTGTGCTTTCAGTAATATTGATTTTGAAAAGTGTAATTGCTGAAGATCATATGATATGATATTATTGTTTCAGATATTAAATCCGCTGCCAGAGCTGAACGCTGGTCTAGAGTGCTGTGACTCTGGTGTAGTTAAACCAATATACAAACCACCCGCTTCAAGGTCCAAGGTCAGGTTCTGTTTTGAAGTGTGAAATTTCAAAGAGTGAAAAGTTCATGTCGATCTCACCATAATGCCTCACAGCAGTGTCGTTGTCCTTGAAGAAAGTCGTTGTCCTCGAGGATCCTCGAGGACCAATTTTCAAGTCCTTGTCCTTGTCCTTGGAGCTGAAGTCCTCGTCCTTGTCCTTGTCCTCGAAACTTGACTCCTTGTTTTTGTCCTCGTCCTTGGAGCTCAAGTCCTCGTCCTCGTCCTGGACATCAAGTCCTTGTCCTTGTCCTTGAAGCTTGACTCCTTGTCCTTGTCCTCGTCCTTGGAGCTCAAGTCCTCGTCCTTGTCCTCGTCCTTGAGTCTCAAGTTCTTGACAACAACACTGCTCTTCACGGCTTCTGACAATTGGCATAGATGTGTTTGTCTGTTAAGAGTCAGTTGGTTTACAGCTGAATGCGACAGAGTGGGAGAACGACAGTTCCACAGAGTGTGATGATTCCCTCACTCAGAGGTGATATTCCATTCCAGATATAGCACACAGATGTCTTCTGCTAACCAGTTCTGAGTTACCTTACAGCTACTGGCAAGATAGGACTAGTGACCTACACATTAACACAACAAGGTCAATGGAAACTTGCCATTATACAGGATCTGGTAGACTTTATTATGCCCCTCACTCCCAGAACTCATGAGTCCTTCGGGCGTTCTCTGTACTCGGTCTGAGACTGTGGAACTCTGTGCCTAAACTGTTGTGTAACATTCTTTAAATACATTTTTCTCTGTCTCAAAGTCTCTCTCTTAAAAGACATTTTTTACAGTGCAGTAGGGACTTTGGCAATTATGTGCTATACAAACGTTTTACTTACTTACTTACATAGGCCATCAACCAGATTCTTCCAGTACTGCACACATTCCTGTGTTTTTGTTTTTCATTGAACCTCACATGCCATCGTCTTCATCTCCTGCTTGACTCCTATTCTCCACCTGTTCTTCACTTGGCATCTTGTCCTTTGCCCTCGTGTGGATTTCATTGCAGAGCTCTTCTTATGATGCTGTGTATCTGTGTGGTGTGTGCTGTGTGGTTGTGGCCTGGCTTAGTGGTAGCGCGTTGGTCTCGATCAACGGAGTTCCTCTACGCCGGGCCCGGTTAATACTTGGATGGATGATCGTCTGCGGGTAAACCATCTTGGTATAACCAGCCACCTAGGTCAACTCAGCCTTTCATCCTTCTGGGGTCGATAAATGAGTACCAGCAATACGCTGTGGTAAAGGCGTGAGAATCACCTCTGTCAGGTGGCAGGTAACACTGTGTGATCCCACATAACCAATGATCTTGTGAGCGCATTAGAAGTTTGTTAACGTATATGCGCTATACAAATCGACGTATACTTACTTTACTTTATTATATTATCTCTGGGTCTTGTGAGTCTATGTCCTAGCTATGTCCATCCCTTCGTCTCAGCTGATGAAGTTACTGTGGAAATGTTGCTTTATTCCAGCTGGAATTATATGACAGTGAACTATTTTGTTTGCTAATGATGGTGAAATGTGACTAGTGGTGTTTGCTCTACTGTAGAAGCCATTAAGGAGAGTACTGATTGAAGAGGTTGGAGTTGACAGACCAGCGGAAGCTCAGATGTTTCAAAAAAGACTTGAAATGGAAACAAAAAACGCTGTTCGACGAGATATGGATATGTTTGACAGCAAGTTTGCATCAGGCGATGCGACTGCAACTTGCCGCAGTTCAGTTTCAGATACTAAACACGAAGCTGGTAGCCCATCAGTGTACGCTGTAGCCGAGAAGTCAGGCGTCAACAAATGTCTAGAAACTGGCGGGAGTTTTACGACACCACAAGCTGGCGATTTGTCCGACAGTTCTGTGGCCACATCCCGGTCGACACTGAGTAGCAAATTCACCGTTCCTTCCGGTTCATTTCAGTTCCAGGCTGACTGGAAGACGCTTAAAAAACATCCAGAAGAGTTTTACATGTACTTCAAAGTAAATATCATATCTCTTTGTTGCATGTAAATGCTAGTTTGTACTGCACAATGCTATGCGCACTAAGCTATTGTGAAATGTCCAGCTGACTGTCCCGTCATCTCCAGTGTTGTGTCGAAACAACTAAAGTCGCCGTAGAAATTTTTCACCACCCTGTAGTGCCATCTTTCTGGTTCTCTTGTAACTAAACTCCGTTCCAAAATTCCATCGGGATCACCCTCGGTGTGTGCATTAAATACATGTGAGGTATTGAAAAATTGCAATTTTTACCAGTAAGTCTGCATATCATACACGGTGCAAGATAGAGCCACAGTTACTGTTGAACGTTAATAGTTAATTGTATGTTTGCTGTTGAACCACATGTTCAATCGACATCTATTATGTGCGTGTTTACTGATTTTATGCATTTTATTTTTATTGCTTAATAAACCAGTTTGCTTCTTTGCTGTCTTTTCCTGTTGGAATTTGTCCAGAATTGCTAACTGTCTGTTATCATGTTATATGTTTGCAGCAAATTGATCCTTGTAGTTATTCTCGTCTATTTGGTGAGGCACTTGACGGTGACATGCTGAGTAGAATTCTTGAAATGCTGAAAAATTTCTACATACGGTTCGTATTGTAATCATTTGATATTTTGCCATCCGACTTTTCTCTCGTTCTGGTGAAGATCTATACAACATTTTGAGGGAGTGACTGACCTATCTTTGATGATAACTGATGACCTAAAGATTAAATCTGTTGTTTCAATACTCTGGCTATGCTCCTTCATTGTGTAATATTTATGTCATCTCATGAATTTTGGTGACCGTAACCTTCTGAACAGGCAAACAAGCAGCTATGCACTTCCACTTTATCTTTTCTTCTTCTTCTTTTGTGGCAAGCACCATTAGGGCTGTGTAGCACCAAACGCAGACATCAGTCTCCAGAGTGGACGATTCTGAGCCACAGTTATCGCCTCATCCAGGGAGAGATTGTTAGACCTAAGGTCTTGCTGGATAGTCTTCATCCGTGTAGTTCGAGGACGTCCTGGACGTCCTTGTAGGTCGTCATATATGACATTTCTCATTGTCTTAAACTAAGAACTAGCATTGAAGTTAGGTCAGTCAGTTATGTTGTTAGTTTAACGATGAAAGTGCTGAAAAATGCAGCAGCGTGTCAAACCTGTGCACTGGTTTGTATGAAGCTAACTTTTTTGTTAGATCTAAATAGCTTAATAAATAATGATTATTATAATTACTGTGCCGGACTTGCGATCGCGAGATCGCGGGTTCGAATCCCACCGACGGCTGCTGTGTACCAACGCCAACTCAGAGTGCCATCCCTCCGGGGTCGGTTAATGAGTACCACCGAAAGCTGGGGAGTAAACGGGCATACCACGTGATGCACTAGCCCCGTATCCGTGGTCTTGCAGCTTCGGCTGGTGTCCGGCTGAGGGCTAATGAAACGGAGATCAGCGCCGCCCCATGG
>Ga0056129_1000549_pt1 | contig 10246 bp, 6 predicted proteins | sample WorMetLIZISLAND1_FD_71118 | JGI IMG/M metagenome (GOLD analysis project Ga0056129, IMG submission 71118) | Marine gutless worms symbiont microbial communities from Max Planck institute for Marine Microbiology, Germany - Olavius loisae LIZARD... ...
CGAAAACCCACATATTTGCATGGTTTACAACAGCATTCAGCAATCAGTCAAGGTGCAAATATATACAATGTCTACACCACAACATTATTGTTTGCTATACATGGACTGGATTGAGCAGTGTTTTACGTCCCCGCCAACACAGTATAGGTCATATGGGAGACGATTTTTACAGGTCAAAAGACCCAACCAACAGTATCAAACTAATAAGTACACAGACAAATCAAACATACAATAAGCAGACAATAAACACAGAACAAAGCAAGACCCCTAGTGTACAATATTGGGTGATTAGGAGACGGTTCCCACAGAGGGCAGGGTTGCTTGGCCTGAACGGCGGTGGGGCTGCCGCTGCGGTACCCCTTTGCTATACAATATAAGTTGTTTGGCAACAGTTCACAGAAGAATGGCATAACATCATTCATCTGCAGTTTAAATGTTACAACTAGTTGTCAATATCTGTTCGTCCAACAGTCGGCTCATAATTGACGCTGTATGACGGTTCGGTCGGAAAGAATTTCTGTGCCTGTGTCATCAGCCGCTTCACAGCCTGCAATACAAATGTCATCAACCACCGTTTAGTAACAGTGACATGATATTATCAGTCGTAACAGGAAACATATCATTTTCACTCTTAATTAGATCAGGGGCCACATTTTCGAAACTTCTTAGGCAAATCTTAGGAAAAATTCTTATCTCAGCGATGACTTAGGAAAGACTGCAAATTTGCGAAACTACCTAGGAAAAATCTTAGAAACTTCTTAGGAAAATATTTAGGAAAGTGCCAACCTTGACTAAAGAAGAAAAAACAACAATTCTGGCTTCGTAATCGATCTTTGTCACCTCAGCAGCACTTCCACCTCTTCCCCACTACTATTATCAGAAAATTAGGCTGCCTTTTTGCCCCTTCCAACGGCTGGGATGACAGAACAAAAATTTTATATGAACAAAAATTGTGAATAAATACTATAATTTTACATACACTTTCTAACAAATTGATACATCTGAAAGTTTTCGTTTGAAAGTGGCAAGCTGTGATTAGCCAGTCACAAACACGTGTTCAAAGTTACTGCTAGTGTTTCATGGGCGCTATAGGCTAAACAATAAAAATAAAATTCTACAAATAAAATCACAAAAAACGCCATCGTTGTTGATGTTAAACTGAATCAACATTCACAATACAGTAGCGCCCATGAAGCTATGCAACTTTTAACTTGCAACTTTCGAGTGTGTGATGTGGCACTTGCGAAAATGCAAGTTTTTGAATTGAATTTATGATTGAATGAATGAATGATATCTGCTGTCACATGACCTAATCGGCAGATCTGATTGGATGACCTATTTCTGTGAAAGACAATCTTCCTAAGAATGCTAAGAATGCATTCGAGAACTTCGATAAGAAGTTTTCTTAGCAATTATTAAGTCACCAAACTTAGGAAGATCTTAGGAAGTTTTGACAATGTGGCCCAGGAATGGTACAAGATAAAAATATTAACTTATGCACAGTACAGAGTATAAGGCCGCACAGCACATGCATCTACAACGGGCACGCAGGCTGCATACATCACAAATGTGAAACAGGTCAACACAAGGCAAGAACAGCATTTGCAAGACATGGTGCAGCATTACAAAATATGATGCATCACTACTTCTTTCTTTCTATCTTCTTTTCTGGCAAGCACCATTAGGAGTGCGTAGCACCAAACGTAGATATCAGTCTCCAGAGTGAACGATTCTGAGCCGCGCAAATTGCTTCATTTAGGAAGAGGTTGTTGGATTTCAGGTCTTGGTGGATAGTCTTCATCCACGTAGTACGAGGGCGTTCTGGTGGTCTCCTCCAGTTCTCCAAGGGGCAGAGCTGTTAAGGTCTTTCTGGCATTATGTTCTGTCTGGCATTCGTGCAATGTGGCTGAATAAGGAGAAACGCCGTGCTTGTACAATAGCCGAAAGGTGCGGTTGTCCATCTCGCCTCATCACTCCACACATGGTGGTACCATGCATCGTTACAGAACAACGTAAATGGCAGCTGCTCACGATCAATCCAACCATAACACTCAGCTAATAGAGAGATGTTAGTCACAACTTCAGCCGACATTGACATTATTGTACAAAACACAGTCAAACAGACCTGGATGTACTTTCTCTGTGTTTCGTCATTGAGAACGTGTGCTACATTGCGTGCAAAGATCTTCTCTCGGCCAGTACGTGCGTGTATACCAACCATTGTCACTCCAATCGGCCACGCAGCGTTGCCGATCGCCATCTCAAGGTATGCATCGTTTGCCTACACATGTTACAAGCTGTGGAGTAGTGTTGAAGAACTCTGTAGAAACTGTCTTGTCCAATGCTCAAAGAAGAAAACTGGTTGCTAATTTTGACCATAATTGCCTAACAAATGTAGCAAAAGTGGCGAAGTCATATGGTGACAGAAATACTACATGTGGCTGTCGGACTGTTTATGACTTCAGCTGTCTGAGTTACGTCATGTCTGACAAGACACACTTAAAACGCAACAAAGTTCAGGTCAATTCATTTAGCTTTGATTACTCAACTGAAAAAAGTGCCAAAATGTGACACTTTTACCAGCCATAACACGCATTTCATCAGCTGCCAAACCAAACAGTATCAAAGTTTTAAACTATAGCAACATCAGTAAATTATACGAAACAAAAAGCACGCTAGACATCAATTTGATCATGCCACAGCTTCATCAATAAGCATAAATTCTACTTACACTATATAGAACAACCATAATACTGACATACTGTGCATGTCATCAATGCCAGTACTTCAAACTGACTGGAAAATAGCAACACATTAAACGAATAAAGCTTACTCACTCATTCATTATATCTGGCATGCACCACTAGGAGTGCGTAGTTCCAAATGTACACAGTAGACAGCAATCTCCAGAGTGGATGATTCTGAGCCAACCCAATTGCTTCATTCAGGGAGATGTTATTGGATTTTAAGAAAACTTACTAGAATATTAAATACTATATATAATGTAGGTACTGAATACGACCCCATTACCCGGAGATAATTCCTGCGAAGCAGATGACCAGCAATGTCAACTAGGCAGTCGAGTATATCGTCTGTGATATCCTGCAATCAAAACAACATGCACAGCAACTGAATTCTACTGTAACTCACGTAAATATTCAAACAAAATTACATTATGAAGTGTCAAAGGCAACTCCTGCGAATCAAATGGCACCAATTCATCCAGAACGAAGACATCTCCGCGGCAACTGGCCTTCCATCCATCTCCGATGCCATCAGTCACCGGCGTAACGCCATATAGCCAGACTGCCAGACGACGTTCCAACCCACAACGCACTCAACTGTCACATCAACCTATCGCTAGGTCGACCACCAAGCAGTCAGTGGCGACGCCGCTCAGGTCATCTCCGTAGCAGATGGGTCGATCAACTCCGGACAGATAACAACCTTCCACCAGTGCAGACCTCTGGAGGCGTGCTGTCAACTGTGGTCACAGCAGGGCGTCGCTACGGCCGTTGCCAACTAAGCGATAACAACAGCAATAATTACATACCAGTAACACCCTCAAAATGTTCACACATTGCAGATACACTACAGCTATTAGTGTAGAATCTCAAGTAACACAGTTATTACTACCCACAACCATGCGTAATGCAATTGCCTCACAAGATTTAACATATCGATGTTTGTCCGCATATTATATGCAGTGCAAACTGGTACAAAAACAAATATGGTAATTCAAAATGCAGACAAACTTCTGCTAAACACACAAAAAATAATTCTCAATACAGATACACGACAAGCACAGTACCGCCAGCAGAGACCAACAAAACATCATCATCATCATTATTACAAGTGACTACCACTCACACGGCGTTTCAGCTTCTTAAAGAGTGGCTTAATATACGACACCGTCTGCATGTGTGTAGCGCTTGCCAGTTTGCCTTTGATTGAACGCTTTCTCTCTTCAGTACGGCCATTCAAATCATCTCCCCATGCATTCAGAACCAACTGCATATCAGACAAGTCAACTTCTCTTGAAATCACACTCGCTATCAAAGAGTTAATTTTTAAACTATAGCAAACGGATTTTTTTTTATGTTTTTGTTCTCAGTAATTCTGCTATACTAACTTATTCCTTTGACAAAAGTCTCCAAAAATGTCTAATAAGCACTCATAGCTAAACTACCACCACTATTACTAGTACAAGACATGACTAGTACATGAAAGAACATTTATAATAAACAAAATTAACAAATTTGTCGGCTGTAAGAATTCGGTGGATCATTTGCTAGTGTGCATACTGCAGCAAGCTCTCTACCAAACTTAATACCAATGTGTATACTGAACAGCCTGTTAACTGTGATGCTATGGTTGTGTAATATTGCAAAACAGCTACCTTCAGGTATTTCAAAATGACATCACAATTCAGATTGCGATCACCTGTGCCCAAGTTTTCTGATAATTTCTATAGCAACATCAACCACATAAAACATAGTGACAGTTTTAGATACAACTGAACATAATCCATTATTACAACAATGCAAGGCTACAACACCAGCTAAATTACAGTAACCACTGATCAATAAGAAAGACACGATTAATAAAAGACAGTGGGATATGACATCATTCTCAAATGTTGTTTAACCAGCCAATTTCTATGTTCAATATATTTACAGTGCATATATACGCAAGTATTTTGAAAGAGCCCAAACGGATTACTGCAGTCAAGTGCCTCTCAACTTATGCAAATCAGTTAAATTACAAGTACATAATAACAAAATAACATCATAGACAAAAATAGCATTTTAGCTGTTAAAACTGCATTCTCCTGAAACCAGTAATTCGACGTGTGAAATATGGACATGTAAACCAGTTCTGAATTCAGTTTTTAGAAGTATTTGCATAAACGATCTATGATGGAATTGGCCCACTCCTTGCTTTCCAGTGACATTACACAATACTATCCAATCAGAAGTTTAAATTTCTGTCTCCTGGCTACCGTACTAAACAATCTCCCAATAACACACGATAGCTCAAATAACCATGATCTCTTCGTATGTAGTGCCATCATCCTGTACTTTGACATCCGTCAGTTCAGAGAAACCACTGCTCGTTGTCTTGAGAATCTCCTTCAAATAGTCCTGATCAACCTGATCCATTGCCTCCTTGAAATCATTGTTGAAACCCTGAAAAACATTCAACAGACCACAGCACAATATTATTCGCTACACCATCCCACTGGTGTGGCCTGGCTTAGTGTTAATGCATTGGTCTGGATCAATGTGGTTACTCTACGTCAGACCCAGTTAGTAGTTGGACGGGTGTAGCCAGCTACCTATGTGGACACAGCCTTCTACCCTCCATGGTGATAAAATGAATATCAGCCTTCGGTTTGAGTAATAATGTTCAGCAAATGACAATGGTGGCAGCAGTCTACAGGTGGACTCACATCCCAAGTAAGTTGGCTTGGTCTGAGGGTTGGCGGCCGCTTGCACTCAATGTATAAACCCAGTGATGACAGCACAACAAATGTGCATGCCCTTGTATAGCTTTAAAATTGCTACGGCACATTATAAACTGTCGGACTATTATCATTAATATTCAACTAGACCTACTCTTGTCAGATATTATACACGTTAAGTATTCCAACTGGATAACAGATAACATTAGGATGTAAGTAAGCACGACACTGATTTCAGAGAACAAACCTTGACTTCAGGTTCCAGTATTTCGAGCTTCTTCAGCCGCTGATAAGCTTCGTAGTCGGACTCACCAAACAGTCTCACAGGCTCGGCTCTTTCTCGCAGTCGGCGCATCACCTAGCAACACCATCTAATCTCATTACAGTGAAACAACAAATCACTCCATCAGTTCCACCGCGCTGCCAATCAACTTCAATGGCGTGCTGGCAAAGTCTCTAAGACCAGTCATAATCCATGTTGGCCAAATGTGGCACTACAACGTTCTGAATTACATGGAAATTACAATTACAATTTGTAATTTACAATTACAGTTTGGCCATCGACACCAAACGAGTGTTAAACTGTTAAATTTCAGCCAAAGGTTTGGTCTGCTGTACCAAAGCATCCCTACAATAGTTTTACATGGCTACAGAGAACTGCATGGTAGGCCTATGTGTTATAACTGGCACCAACTACCATGTCTGTGCAGCAACAGACAACCGGATGTGCAACAGAGATTCTCATCCATCGTCAAAGTGCAGCGTTTATTTACTGTTCATCAAGTCGAAGCATCTAGCCAAGGAAGTTCAACAGGACTAAGGAGAGGAGATTTAATGTCATGGCCCAATTGGCATCATACATCAAGCTTACCAAACATGTGTTTTAACAAGCATGTGTTATAAATCCAGTGGCTAAAATATTTTTAAAAATGCTACAGGGGCCCACATAACCAGTTACTGCGTAAACTTTAGCCCAGAGTATAAGATGACTATGCTGTTGCTTCCAATTTAACAAGTATTTCTCTATATCATTTGTAGCATAAAGCAACCTGTAGTATTTCTTACAAAGTTCATTCACTACCATATACAGCATGGTTGAGTACTCCCTCTTTGGAAACTACTTATTTAACTTCTGAGTGTCTTCAATGTGAGACCAAAGAAAACAGAATGGCAAGTATCCCAAAATCTCCGATAAAAATGCACAAGCAAGCAGTCAACTCACTGGAAACTTGGCAACTACTCTGTTTGTCTTACAACAGAATGTCATAAGTTGACGTTCACATACATATGGATAACAAGCATGAAGTTTGCAGTTCATAGAAATAACCATTCAATTTAAAGGCACCTCACTAACTAAGATCCTGCTACGATAGAACGTGATGTAGCAAAAGTTCGCATCTCGTTGACGTAAAGTTCCAGTAACCAACCATCTCAGATGATACGACATTGTTAGCTGACAATGATGGGCAATTCTGTAAATGGGCATTTATTAATTCGGTAAAATGCACTTAAATTAACAAATTTACATAAAAAGTTCAATCAAAAATAAATAAATAAATAACGAAACAATGTTGTATGAAAACCGAGACATTTCCTAACAATTTCCGGTACATGTAATTTAATTCAGCAAACAAAAACATGCAATAACCTCTTTCCGTGGCAACTGTTTTGACTTTTTCTCATCACTGACAGTGTCGCCGACAGCTGGCGAGTCTCGGCCGCTGTCAGAGTGATCTGAAAGGTGAGCCTCCTAATGACACGTGACAACAATGTCAACATTCCACATCACACAGTAGCTACTGTAAAATGACCATGCAGTAAAATACTGCAGCAGGATATACATATATACAAATATATAAACTGTCTGAAAAAAGCAACAGGACACATGGCAAATGTGGACCAGACAGTGGTTTTCTCATAGGGTTTTATCAACAACCACTTTACACAATGGCACAAATAACTCCAAGCGTTTGCCTGCCTATCTACTGAGTATTAACATAAATTCTATGAACAGGACTTATTACCTAATTACCCAGTTAACCTAACAGTTTGCCTGAGCCTTAAGTTATGCAATTTTGATGAAATTCTATAAATGGGTTTGCCTTCATACACAGAAAAACTGACTAGATTTTGGAATGGTTCCAAACATGAACTGGGTAGTACGACAATGGCAGTATGTTTTTCGCACCAAGCATCAGACTACAGTGTGAGTCAAAAATCCCCCAGTGTGGTTTTCCGACATTTTACATGGGCTGTTAATACTGCCCCATTAGCCAAACATCTTTTGCTTCGTATCACCCTGTTTGACTACCAAACATAGGTATATATGGATAACAGTGCCTAAATAAGTACATGAATGATTTCCTATATACTGGGCGACTTTAACTTTTGACTTAGCCTTTCGCCGACCTAAAGTTCGGTCTAAGTAGACTTAAGTCAAAAAGTAAAGTGATTTTGCTGAGCGAAAGATTTAGGCCAAATTTGCGGTCTAAGTACATACTTAGACCGAAGTTAAGTTAAACTTTGGTCTAAGTCCAGACTTTAGCATTCAGCTTAAGGTTTCGCTCAGCGAATCGCTAAGTCAAAAGTTAAATTGAAGTTAAAGTATGTAGGAATTCACTTAAAGCATCACTGAGTTATCAGTTGATTCTGGTTAATTAATGATGAATTAGTAACTAATAAATTACAACATACATCATTCAGGAGATCTGCTTTAAAGCGTTTACACTTTTTGAAGTATTCTTCTGCTTCTCTGGCAGCCAGATCACCGCGTTTGAAATACTTCTTGTCTTCTTTCTAAAAGGCACGCACATGCCACATGGACACATGATATCACCAACATCATCGACACTAATTTCTCAGCAATAGGCCACTATATCAAACACAAATAACGCATCACAAAATCAAACATCTAGCCTCATTTCCTGGCTGACTGTCGTAAGAGGCAACTAAGCCATGGTAGTATTATTTTGCTGTGTTTTGCGTTGTTTGCTTTTTCTGGGTTGTTACCACAATGGACAAAAACGGACCGCAACACAGGCAGAATGGAGGGGCAGGAACCGTGCTTAACAATTAATACCTAACATCTACAGGCCATAAGCAGATGTAATTGAGGAATCTGTAATCACAACGGACATGTCGGACAGCAATGACCGCAGCGAAGACAGACAGGAGCTCCAGAAGCTGCAATGGACCCCATTAAGTGTTGATGTGAAAGAAAGAAATTAATGCATAAACTACAACACTAGGTTTTAGCTTTTGATCAAGTTTCATAATTGTTGGACGTTCCGCACTGAATTGTTTCGTACTGTGTGAGTTGTCATTTAGGAAGTGTGACCGTTAAATTTTGCATGGTACTGTAAATTGTAAGTATATAATATTTTTACTTTACTGCATGGAAAGTATTAGTAACTAGATATCATACGGTATCGAATATCTATCCTTCACATCGCCTAAATCTTCTCCGTTGCAAACTGAAGATTATATCTGCCGTGAAAATTCACGGTAATCTCGCCCAATAGTTTGCTAAATGCAGTGAAAATGTAATTACAGAACATGTCGCAGGCAATAAGGCTATATAGCTCGGCTCAGTCGTCACGCCATCATCGGTCGTCGCCTCTGCTTTCATCGTAGACGGTCGTCGTCCACAGTCTTCAGCTTCAGTAGAGCATTAATAGTCGCCGTGGCCGTGGTTGTGACTTTTTCGTAACAGTGTTGACTGCCTATGATTTATAGGCTCTCCATAGTAACAACAGGCCTATCAGTTATGATTTTGCAGCAGTATTGAATTCGTTTTTTGTCTACCCCTTTTTGTGGAATGGGTGACAGTGCTGTTGGCCGCTACTGCTAAAACGTCAACTACACCGGGCCCGGCCACTATCTGTCCCGGCGTCTGTACAATGGTCCAATAATCCCCTCCTCCCTTTCCCGGCGTCCCTGCTTGTTTTAGTATGACCGATTCAGAGCTAACTACTAAGTCGGGGATGGACCGTACGGTGTCCGGACACTTCGGCACCAAGACAATTCGGCACTGATGAAATAGGGCCGAAGTGTCCGGACACTTCGGCACCGTGTCCGTCATATTTCCAAAAAGAAAGGTAGTGTCCTAGAAAGAGAAACACGTGTAATAACACAAAATCTAACATAAAATTTACTGAACCCCAGAACGTTTTTACCACACGAATCTACGGCACCAGTGCCGAAGTGTCCAACGGACACTGACACTCGGTGCCGAAGGGGTGGGTCTAAAAATCGAAATCCACGAAATCCACGAAATCCACCAAAATTTACGAAATCCAGTGTCTATTAACAGGCCTATAGTTTCTGTAACTTGCTTTTAAATTAGTGACGTCAGCCGCCGACATTAGCAGGCCCCTATTGACATGCTAACGCCAGCGTACATGGACTGTAGATGAGATTAAAGTGGCCTCTAGATCATAGTCGAATGTTCTCTGCTGAATGCGTGCGAATGCGTGGATTTCGTAAGCGGTACCGGATTTCGTGGAAGCTTTTCATTTTCGTGTCTACTTACGTTGGATTTAGATAATATTCGCTTCAGTGGATTTTGTTGAATAGGGTGGATTTTTATTGATAATACACATTGGACTTCGTAAATTTTGGTGGATTTCGTGGATTTCGATTTTTAGACCCACCGGTGCCAAAGTGGGCAGAACGTTCAGTGTGTGGAAGAGTTTACCTATCTTGGGGTTCTGATCCACTCTTCCTGCAGTAGTGAACCGGAGATACGTCGGAGGTGTGCTATGACCAGAACTGCTATGCAGA
>Ga0056129_1000550_pt1 | contig 10239 bp, 5 predicted proteins | sample WorMetLIZISLAND1_FD_71118 | JGI IMG/M metagenome (GOLD analysis project Ga0056129, IMG submission 71118) | Marine gutless worms symbiont microbial communities from Max Planck institute for Marine Microbiology, Germany - Olavius loisae LIZARD... ...
GGGACTACCAATTGTTATCATTTTTTTTGACAAGAGGTCTAGGCCCTATGTTCCGTGTACTGACTTAACGAACTTCATAAAATTTTATATTGCGTTAATTACTTTCTTTAGCATTGTCACTGCGTTTTAAGTGGTAAATTTGCCTTATAAACACTGGTGGTACTGGTCCGTGAGATAGGCCTATCATGGAACAAAACGGGTTCATGATCCAAAATGTTTGATAACCACTGCTTTATAACACCTAGCTTGATGAAGTTTTGCTAGATGGTTTGCTGATAATAAAGGGCGTGCCGTTCATTTTTGCAACAATTTGTTCGTGTTCTTATTTCAGATCTGAAATCGTATGACTCCGGTGAGATTGTCTGTCGTATCCCAGATCAGCTGGAAGTTGTGAAGAATTTCACAGTTCTTGGTAAGACGGAGTACATGCAGCACACGCATCCACACGGCCTATAGTAAGTACTCATAACACGGCCACTGATAAGATTGATTCGTAGAACTCCGGAGTACAAGAGTTAGCGAAACCTATTTTCAGAGTTTGTCCGTTATCCACTGAACAAATTGTCACTTATCAACTATATGTCATGACTTAATCATTAAATCATTAATCTACAACGTGCATTATACACACGAGATAGACACACATTCGAAAACACTAGTTAGTTTCCTTCTCACTCCTGTTGGTTGCTGATCGTCAGTACAAGCTGTAGCCTAGTGATTAACTGAAATAACTCGTCTGAGTCTCCCACGCAATTCAAACTTTGATCACAGCTTGTCTCACCTTCATTGACTTGACATTCCTCAACGTGTCCACAGTTATTTATCGTTGCCTTCAAAACCATACACCGAGTAGTCCCTCTAATCTGATTGACTGCTGTCTATACGTACATGACATGACAATTCCACTTCCAGCTGTCAGCAGCGCCAATCGTCACTCATACCACGACGTCGTTGCAGCAAGTTTGATCATCGAGTGTTCTCCGTCGCGGGTACGATGACCTGGAACTCGTCACCGGATTCTCTTCGGAACCAAACGCAGAGTATCGACAGCTTTAGATCGGCGCTGAGTGACGAGCCCTTTTGCAGTGCAACACTGGACTTGTAGCTGATCAGAGGCGTTGTGTAACGGACTGTGAATATACAGCACCACCAGCAGCAGCAGCAACTACTACTACTAAAACTCCCACTACTACTAAATCACCGTGCGTGTCGAGTGTAGCGATGTATGAAGTGGTGTTCGTTGTCGTTGCAGTGCCGGTGAGGTCGGTTCAGCTGATGTCGGAGTCGTTGGACGGCAGTCGAGCCGTCATGTACGACATGTACGACGACCTCCAGCCAGTCGTCTTCACTGAGTCCGCCGTCCGACGTGTCCGCTGTCTGGTCAACGGCAGCTACCCCGCCCCGGCCGCTGCCGTCTACATCGGCGACGATGACGTCACCGACCAGTTCGTGGCCGAGGTAGAGCTGGTGCGTGACGGTGTCGCGCCTAACATCCGGGAACTCTACTATCGACTGCAGCTCATCAACTTCTCATTTCGCATCAGGCATCAGACACGTCCTGTTTAATCGCAGTCATTTAGACTATGAAAATACTATTACAACGTATTATTTGCTTGTTTATTTGTTTGCCTACCTGTCAGCAGGATTAAACTTGCTCAAAATATTGTGGATGAATTTTTACGGAATTTTTGAAACAAGACGGTTGTTACAAAACACTCGTTTGTTAATTTTGGAAGTAATCCGAATCCGCTACGACGGTAACATCAAATTTTACGTATTTTGGTATGTTAATAAATTAGTTTGTACCGGAAACATTAATGTTAATGCCACTGATGATAATGATAAACAAGCCGTAATAGTCGTAATTCACGTGTTGTTGTCACTCGATGACAGGTACAATTATGATGGACTGGCTTTGAGATGCGTCGCTCGCGACTCGTACAACATTCTACCGGAGCGTAACACCAGTATCCTCATCAACCTATCGCCGTGTCAGTCCAACATCACTTATTATGACACACTTGTCATTCCAGTAATGTACTTTTTGCTCGTCTACATAATTTACGAAAGCATCTGAGCATTAACAATCTCATTCGTAATGTACTGCTGCGAAAACTAAGTGAACGATTTGTGGACTTGTGGAATTAGGGTTTACTCTAGAATCAGAGGCACGGGAAGGAAAAGTGACAGGAAGAAAAAAACTGCTCCATCTTTGGCCATAATTCTGCGTAATGTATTAAAATGACGTATGCTAATTTCTGATGTAAAACTTTCATGCCATAGAAAGTTGCAGACTCTTTGCTGCCTGCGGCCGATTTAAAGTGACTTACCTGTTTATTTTCCCAGCGTTTTCTGCTTATTTTATTCGAAACACTGTTCAGGGTCATCTGACGTCACGTATGGAGGTGATTTCGACACCAATCTTTAGCTTATGAACAAGCAATGCGTGGTTGTCGTGCATGGTTGTGCTTTCAGCCAGATTGTCACAGTATGATCTCACGCTGATATAGGTGTTACGCACACTCAGGCCTACAGACAGCACGAACTACTCGCGCTTGGTACGATTTGCTTCAGGCACTTCAGCGTGACAGATCTCTCTACCTGTCACGCTGAGGTGCCTGAAGCAAGCTGAAGACACAATAAGTAATAATCAGAACAGTCTATAGCCGCAGTCAGTCTATAACGATCATGGAGGATGAACCGGTCGATAGTGAAATCGTTACAAAGTTTCTTCTTAACACTTGTCAACCGCGTCCACAGCTAAGCAGAAACGTTATACAGGGTGCATTGCGTTGTGCCGAGATAGCGATGCGACGTCCAGACGACGATGTCGAAGTAGATTTCATTCCGCTGACAACAGGAAGTGTTGCTGAATTCTATATCGAACCGATTTTAGCGTACGTTGGTGACATCGACGTCATGTATTATCGTAACACTTACCTGGCAATATCGCGAGGACATCCACCGCCAACACAGCTACCAGCCGAGTTTCACAACTACGTCAAGGTTCATGAGATTATCGACAGTCACTTGCCAGGATATGTGTACTTACATCTACGTTACTTACTGATATACTGTAATGAGGAGGAGAATTACAGTATCATGGAATATGAACATGCTGATTATTATTTGGCTTGTGGCGTTGGAGATATAGTTCCCGGACTAGGTTTGCCGACAGGTTCACAAGTTGTCGACCATGGACCAGCTTTACAAACAGCTTTTGACCATCCGTTACTGCTGAAGGCGGATGCTGTACCTTGTGTGCATTGTCTGTCGTGGCCGCCACAAGCCGCTGATTGGCCTAGACGACAGAGAAACTACGACTGGCCGGACTCAGCAACTGTTGATCGTATTCTCAATAACGGATGTGATGTGGTTAATGTGGCACATCGTCAGTGTAGACAACACGATTGGATGGGCAAGGTACAGCGGAGACTGTCGTTTTCACGAGCAGAAATTGTATTGCTAAACAGTTGGATGCCAGTACAGCAGATTGCCTATCATATGTTACGAGTTTTCTTGAAGACCGAACGATTGACAGACAGTGCAGACAACTCCGAGGTAGTCACACTGAGCAATTATCATATTAAAACTCTCATGTTGTGGGTTTCTGAACTGAACCCAAGAAGTTGCTGGACGAACAATATAAACCTTGTCCAAATCTGTGTTGAACTATTGCACACTTTGTCTGCTTGGTTATATGACAGACGTTGTCAACATTACTTTGTCGACAACTGGAACTTAATAGACAATACGTTAAGCGTGGGAATGGTCACAGTTAAACTTATGTCAGTTGTTGACGAAACGTATCTATCGTCGTGGTTTGTAGAGAATTACATAGCAGAATGCGCTAAGTGTTGTTTAGAAGTCAACACCAGTATGAATTTACAAAATATGGTTTCAGCAGTAGTTGAGTGGAGAACTGTCAGTCGCCTGGACGACTTATGGGATGCAAATCTAGAGTCAGAGTTGCAAATTGCATTGCTGATTTCAATGCTGTCTCTTACGTTACAGTCAACTATTTGTTGGAAGAATGAGTTAGCAAAGATCGATGCACGCCTGACTGTGTATTTTTCCGGAGTCGCATTTCTTCAAGTTGCGTTCAGAATTTCAAGAAACGGTTTTAGTGACGAATTGATGGATATTGTAACGTCGACACTCGCGCACTTCGCTGAATTTCCACGTCACTACAGTCAACGATGCAGTATGCTTTTTCTGAGGCAAGCCACCAAGATGTTGAAGCTCGTAACGAATAAGTCACATAGCACTGTAAAACTGATAGAGATAGAATTGGCCAAAGCGTATCTACACAGAGCGTTGAGATGTAAAGACTCTGACAGCGACTCCATGTACTGCCTGGCAAATGTCTATCTAGCAGCTTTGTACTATGCTACAGGACACTACCAGACGGCGATAGACCATTGTACACTGGTGACGAGGTCACAGGATCACTCACAGTGTAGTTCACATGTTGTACAAAGAGAACTGATACCGAAGATCGACAGCGACATTGACAGACTGTTGGGTTTAGCTGTGTTCTATCAATACGTTCTGTCAACCGCATTCCGACAACAACGACAACATTCTACTGTCTTTACCACGGAACTGTTTGCCTGTTATTTGTATACTGAAGTTCGGTCAGTCACAGAACGTTCCCCGGTCAGACAAACGTCAAGTGACGTATTCGAGCGATACGAAAAGTATGTTTCTGCCACTCCCCAGCTCTTCATCAGCGATGTTCTTATTTATAGATCACGTCAGATTGTTTCCAGCAAGCCGGCATCAAATACTCGTGATCAGTTTTCTGTGTCCGAGACTAAAATGGACACGTCGCAACTTGTCCAGTTACTGCAGCGGTCTGCAGTTGAACATCTGACAACATTTCGCCTGTTGCAAGTGCGACAATTTGCTTCTCCTGCGATCGTCGCAACAGACTTCGAGGCGCTGTACGCGTATAAATGTGGCGACTATCGGCGGTGTTTACAGTTGTCTATGCGTAAAGTACGTGTACTGATGTGTGATGACCCGTGTCTTACGTCCAGTGTGTACACAGTTCCGGTATTTCTTGATCTGTTCGATGACGACATTGTCTCACTGACTGCGCTGACACTGATCGTCAGTCCTAGTTGTAGACAAGAGAGCAACTACAATATGGCCATCTCTCAGCTGACTTTGTCGCTTTACCTGACGACTCGATGTCAACTCAAGTTACGTCACTCACTGGCGTCACTGGCTTGGACACTATACTGCATCAGAGTCGTCCAGAGAAGGAACCCCATTGAAAGAACAATTAATCTGTTGACTCTGAAGTTAGCTTCACGTAAAATAGCCAACAGTGATGTGAACAGCTAATAACTTTGCACATTTATCTTCTGTTGTCTATATACTTATCAGTGGCCGAACTGGACCCGTGTGACAGATTTATCTCGCGAGTCCGTGTATATGGCGCAAGATACGTTTGAACGCGATATTGATTTATCCGGATCTTCCGTCCGCCTGCTTGTCTTGTCTGTTTGTCATACAACAATACCGTATCGGGACGACTTTATCATATGTTGTCATACCACTTATAGTTTTATCATTGTCAGCGTCGTGTATGGGGCGCCGTAGCAGAAGCAAGTGCGAGTCAGCGAGTGGGCCTAGAGTTTGCAGGAGGCAGTGAATTTATACGATACGATACGATACGATACTGGTGTTTAACTGGATTGAAAAGCTGACGGTGTGGTCAGCTTAGCCTAGCACACGTAACCAAGAACAAAAAAATAAAAAGAAGAAACTGAAACGAACAAAACGCCAGTGCCAAGTTAGGTTGAAGGTTGAGGTTGAAGGAAGGTCCGAGTCCAAGATCCGTGGAGGCAGTCCAAATGAAACCAGAAAGACTATGGAGAAAAGGATTTGTGGAGCAGATGGGTTTGGAGTGAAAGGCTGTGGGAGTGATAGATGGCGAGAGTGAAGACATGGACTGTGTGTGATAAGGTGATGTGGGCAAAATGAGGTGAATCAGGTGGAGGAGAGTGAACAGGATGAGGTTGAAGGAAGGTTGAAGTTGATTCCACAAATAAGCTGATGTATATGAAAAATAGAAAGGCCCTCAATCGACAGTATATCCCGACAAAGGCTTCCTATCCCTCCCCCATATAAGCCTGGGCGTGCTAAGCCTGGTAGTGGTCAAATAAAATATACTATAGAACACGGTCGTACAGATGGATTATAGATATTGCGCTCCGTGGGTGAGGGGTGGACCTTGCGCATTTTGATGTGGTCCTAATAAGTTATTGTGTCAAATTTTGGGTGTCTGTGTTCAGCGGTTTCTGCGTGGGAATGGAATACGTTTCAAAAATTTGGGTTTTGGGGTGCGCAGACCACTTTGATGGGAGACTGGTCGATCATTAAGTCATTGATCGTTCGTGGTAGATCATCTTAATAGCTCTAGTGATAACGGTTGTATAGCGTGGACGTCGCGAGTATGAGAAATTTGGAGGCGCTGTAGACCCGTTCCCTTTAAGATAGGTTTGACCCCTAGAAACATTCCCCTATGCCTAACCAGTTATCGTGCTGAATTTGGTGGCGCTGCTGCAATGTCATTTATTGCCAAATCGTCGACCGATGTTTTCTCTTCTTTGGAGGACCACTTCCTAAAGGTATTGGACGCCGAAAATTGAACTTCGTTGTCGTAGGTCCAATGTGAACTTATTTTGAAAATTTCGTCCCAATCTGTGCACAACGTTTGAGTTATTCTGCGCACAAAGGTAGTTTGCTATCATGCGGTGATGTTTGCTTGTGATGCTGTAGATCGTCCGAAGCTCGTCTGTCAGCAGGTGCGCTATGAGGTTGACCTGCACTCGACGGACGTCACTCTGCAGTGTCTTGTTCGCTCACAGCCAGCCATCACTCCCTCCCAGGCCGTCTACTCATGGTCGACGCTGAGTGGTCGCAAGGAATCCATCACGGCTGGACAGCGAAACGGACATTACTTCGCCGATCTGCGTCCTGGGGTCCGTCTTTCTAATTCGCAATATTTTACACTTTGTCTGATTTCGGCGAATCGGCGATTCTTGAGAATTTCCACATTTTCGTCGTTTCATTCATTGTCTGTGACATTTGCTGAACAAAGCACCTAGTATTATATTATGAAGTTTAACATACTGTAACGATACTTAACCACAAAATAAAAATATAATAGAAAAAAAAGAAAATAAAACGTTTAATTTGTGTTCATCATCATGTTTACATTTGTGTTGTTCGATACGTGCATTTGATTTTTATCTCTCATGCACGTATAATGCTATAAAGAGCGCAATATTTTTATAGCAATTCTGCTTCTGTCTACTGGTCAGTCTGTCGTGATCACATCTAAGGGGCCTCAAATAATGGAGACGCGTAGAAATGTTAAGAGCTTCTGGCCACGCATAACACGTAGGCTACGGTGGTCGATGTCGACGACGACGACGACGAATAATGGCGTCGCAAACTGTGTTTATCTCAGACGACGATGATCGAATGCAGAATGTTAAACTTGTCCTAAAAAGCCGACGGTTGGACAGCTAAGTCGGTGTTGTTATTGCTAGAGATAACGCTTTTAATTACCTACTGACAAATACACCTTCAAAATCGACTGCACCCGTGGACGCGCGATCCGTTTGCGATAATTAGCGTTCTTGTATATTAGGAAATATACAGAAATAATGAAAGGGAACCGGATAGACGGTGAAAGTAAGTTATAGAGGGAAAGGTTTAACATCATTCTATCGTTGGGTCGTTGTTATTGTTGTTGTTGATGGTGATGATGATAATGGTGATGATGGTGATGGTGGCGCAGCTGCTGAAGTCAGAGAGGCTGATGGCGCTGAGAATCGACCGCGTGTTCCCTCAGCACTTCCGTCAGTACTTCTTCCGTGCGCACAACGAGGCCGGGCAGTCAAATGAGGTCGAACTGATTCTCATCAGGAGAGGTCAATAATGATTTGTAGTTTGTGTATTCGACTCAGATTTACAAGTGTTTTCTGTGACGAATTGATTCAGATATGCTTAAAACATTGATTGTGCTGTGAGACCGGAAAGTAAATTATCAATCGTAGGCCTAGTAACGTGCTCTACAGTGGGCGGTCAGCTTTGTCTGCTATACGTAACCACAAAATGAAAATATGAAGAAAAAACATAAAGGGTTTATCTAACTTTATCTACAACCCCCAATTTTGATACACGGAGCAGGAAAAATCGACTCACTGTATAGAAACGACAAATTAATGTAGGCCGCATCGATAGATTTACGCGTTTGTGTAGACATAGTCAAGTTGAGCTCCACACAGATACCAATTCGGTCTTAATTTTACCGATTCTTATAGTGAACAATCCATTCTTCGAGCGTCATTCCAAGCTGATCTAACAACCGAATGTTTTGCGACATATTCCTAGCGTTAAACATTTGCTTATATATAACCGAATATGATACTAATGTACTGGTTCCGAGGCGCTGTAAAGTTTTGAGGTTATAAGCCTATTGCATCGCTATATCTACACTTTACTTACTTATTCAGAAAGGAGCTAGCTGATCAATAGTCCATACACAGACATGAGAATGATCTGTTTACATCGTGCAGATAATTAGCCTATGTTGACTATGTTGAGTGGTTTTTTTTTGTCGACAGATGCTCAAAACTGCTGTTCAACTCAACGTCGCGTAGTGACAGTGCTTGTCATCGAGTTCATTCACTGTGTTATCATGCTCTGTACATCACGTCTGTATTCTCCGTAACAGCTCGCCAGTGACAGCTGGAGCAAGCCTGCTCGTGTTGATAATTCTCTCATTTACTCAGCAACGTTGCGTCGTTTTTGTAATTTACGTTCTTTTACGTTTGCTTTTGTTCGCGTTTGAATGTGCTTCCCTGCTATCGTTTTTTGTGCGTTGTGCGTGCTTCGTATACTGTTAGGTAGTTGAACTGCATTATCTCTTTTAAAGCTAACAGTAATAATTACTTAGTCCAAACGTAGCCAAACATGTACTCGTACACACAGTCTTATATCGTTTTATTTAACAAAAGTTTTTGCAATAAGTGAAAGAATGCATGATACCACAAAATAAAAATATATTTATATTTTTATGCTGTAGGTAAATTATGTTTCGTTTTAGGTTTAGTGCAGTTTTGTTACTGGCGACTTTATTTCAATATCGTCCACAATCATGATGTCGCCACAGTAGCAGCTAGCTATCTCTCCATGCAATACACTTCTTCCAGTTCCAGTACGTGTAGCTCGACGCCAACATCACTGAGTTCCGGGCAAGGCCGGGAAGATCATCATTATCCGATATACAATTTATCGTGTGCTTCTCTGAGTGTGCTTGTCTGCGACTGGCGTCCACCACCGTTCAACTTGTAGAATTTCCAAATTGGGAACGATAACCCGTTTGAAGAGGAAGTATCCGAGAGGGAGTTTGATCATTGATGAGAGTTTCAAACAAAACGCCAGCCATCACAGTCGGTCGTCTCGCTATGCAGTCGATATAAGGGGTAAAATATTGCCTTGTACCGCTGCGAAGATGTATCGACAGTCGTTTAATTGGATATACAATTCGGCCAATTGTTTGAAATAGGAGTCGGTGAAATATGATTTTTACAGCAGTTAACCGTGGTGGTTATGTCGCCGATACCGTGGCAAACTTGTTGGACAGTATATAACTTGCCAGAAATACAGCACGCCGAGTGAGCGTTTCTTGTTTATCGTAGATGACGGCGGACCAAGTTTACCGCGGAGTCCGAGAATGTTTGTTTATCGCACCACTCAATCGTAGCGAAGCCGATATTGAAACTCATTAATTTTTTTACGATTTCTACATTACATTTACATCTAAGATTAAGGACTCCGTTAGGGGTAGATCCGTCAGAATCCTAGAAAGCGGTTTAGGTCTAAGATGTGAACATTGAAAAAATTTCCATCACATGTTTTGTCTAATTGAAACAACACCGTAGTATTTTAGAGAGGCTTGCAGCAGCTGGAATGACCTTCAACGGTCTCTCGAGGTCATAAAATATTGAACGGGATAGGACAGACAGTAATAAGTTAAATATGCAACATATGTAGGCTAGTAAAGTACATTGATGTTGGCCACCGACGGCATTAAAAACAAGAAAGCTGTGCTATCGCAAAGATGACCGCGCGATTCGCGCTATATACGTAGATCGTGAGCCGTTGCGGAGATATACGACCGGTTGCGGAGATATGGCCATTTGAAAAATTTTT
>Ga0056129_1000552_pt1 | contig 10232 bp, 7 predicted proteins | sample WorMetLIZISLAND1_FD_71118 | JGI IMG/M metagenome (GOLD analysis project Ga0056129, IMG submission 71118) | Marine gutless worms symbiont microbial communities from Max Planck institute for Marine Microbiology, Germany - Olavius loisae LIZARD... ...
CACTTTAGTCCATAAATAATAATGTTTACGAAAATTAACGACGCGAGTCTGTGTCGATCAGTTCTGGCTGTGCCATCAATTGTGAGATATTTATTTATTTATTTATTTATTTATTTATTTATTATGTAAATCGTACGTGAACTACTCATAAAACGAAAAAGATAAAATCAATACGTGTTCCCGTATGACACATCAGAAAACACGGAATTAATAACATCACGTCGCTGTGTGCATGGAAAGAACAATCGGGCCGACGGAAAATGTCATCGCTAATCGTAATAGATCTCCACAGCTGGCTCCACGCGCCTGAGCGTCAGATGTGTCTCTATACACACGAGAGTGGACAACGTCATCAATTTTTCTGTTATATCGAATCCTTTAAAGCCAGCGGCTGTGACGATTCAAACAAAACTATACTCTAGATCTCAGAACACTTTATGATTAATCATAACTTGTGCACCGATTTTCAAAATTCTTTCACCAGACGGAAGCAGTCCCTGACAAGCAGCTCACCGACAGTATGGCGGAAGGGGAAACCTGTGCTGATCAGTCGTGAACAATCAGAGCCGAGGACGGCGGAAAGACGGCCGAATAAGCTAAAATTTGTACTTCGCTGATGGGTCGGTTAGGGTTAAGCCTGCAGTTTCCACGAACGATTTTCGGCGAGTTTGTTATAGCCAAGCTGGACCAGTTGGACTAATCTTTGTGGATCCAGACATAAAGGTCAGCACGAAATATTACCCATATATAATAGTCTCACTGATTGTTGTTAGTTATACGTGAAGTGTCTAGAGAATTTTATCTTAGGACTTTGGACAAGACAACGTTCCAAGTGCAGAGAACATTCAAGACAGTTTGCCTTCTCAATTGCGACATAACAGGTTTTTTTTATCTCTCCACGTTTTTCGGCTTTCTAATAAATCAGATCTGAATCTAGCTGACCATAAAAGCTGGGATACATTGGAGTAGTCGACGGGGTCGAAGGTTCGTGGTGTCAGCGACCTGAGACAGAAGACGACATGTGACGTGTGCGCAACAGCCTGTTAATAATAACACGATCGATGTCTGCCAGCTTTGTGACAGAAGGCGATATTCTCAGCGCGTGCTTTTATTAGTCTGTAACAGACTGCATCAGAGAACAACGTCGGTACAGACATGGCTGTTTAAGATTTTGTAGCATAAACACGTCAAAGCAGCCTAAAGTTGCTTTCAGGCAAGTGACACGATATCTTCACTGTTGTATGTCATCCGTGTCGGAGGTTATAGCTATAGCCGAAAATCTGCGCAATTCTTGTGCAAGCGTTCTGCGATTTCCTAACGCCAACGCAGCCTCACATGCTGTAGCACTAGCTTATCGATATATTGAGATGACAGCGCATTTGTCTATGTGTTCCTATTGACGACAATGTCATCCGCTGCCTAATGGCTGTGTATTCCGCCACAATTGCTGACGGCAGCTGGTTTTCGTTCGCCAGTTTGCCAGTTCTGCACCTAGAGATCATAACATTCAATCACCTTGATCACTGAAGACAGGTTTCTGATTTGATGCTTCATTTGCGCGTTTAAATAAATGGTGATGTACAGACGATCTATTTTAGTGTTATATCACATCAGATTGCATTCGTTTGTTGTTACATCATGACGTAGCATACAGAGGATACAGAGAAAATATACGATACAATAAAATCAAAATACATACAATAAAAAGCACAATCACACACGTAGATTAGATAAAAAAGGTCTCTGTAAAACAACGTTCAGACAACACGAGGTGTATAAAATTTATATCGCTCGTAAACATCTTTTTCCAAAGGAGTAATTTACTTTGATCGATTAGTTGAGAGTGGTAGACTCTTACAAATACAGCAACGTCGACAAAGTTGGCGAAAGCAATTATTCCAGACAACATTTATTTTGATCGTCATCATATTCGTTTAATACTGGTTTAATACTGGTTGTCAAACGCAACCGCACATATAAAATTAACAGATGATACCAATATACAGTGTAAATAGTAATACAGTTAATGAGAGTTTGCTGTTTTCAGTTTATACTGCATTGTCAATTTCACAGGTCATTGTGGGAAAGTAATGTCTTCAGTAGAATAATGGCATTCATCTCATGTGATCCTTTGCCAACTCTGATATAATGTTGTTAAACGGGCCATAGAACTTCCGTATGGTACTTTTTTAAATCTGTCTTGTCAGTATTACATATGAAATACACACCTAATTAATTCTGAATTAATTAGGGTATGGCTGAGCAATACGAATTAATAATTCGCCATTTCGCTATATATCGGAAACGGTACGAAATAATTAAATATGTTGCAAAAATTCTTTCACTTTCCGGTAGATGCATCATCGTAGTATTCTTAGAACTAAACCGCTTTCTGAAATTCCCACCAGCGGGGCCTTAGGCATATATTTTAATTCCTTAAGTTAAATGCAGGTTGGGTATAAAAATTGGGAGAATTACTAAGCTCCATAAACATTACTTGGAGAGTGTCGTCAACTTATTTGGCTGTCACCAGTCACAAACAACAGTAAAATCACGCCTTCTCTGCGTGTTTTGTTTGTTGCGAAGCCTACGACTGTATTGTCGACACGGCCACGCCGGCTTCTGTGAAAAACCGACTACTATTTCAAACACCTGGTTGAACTGTTTATCTGAACGACTGTCGATATATATTCGTAATGGTAGAAGATAGCCTAAGGATTTGAAATTATTTTTCACCCATAATTTACGCTCAAAATCGACTGCATTGGCAGACGCATATTCGTTTGCGATAGTTGTCGTTCTTGTAACATTCGTCAGGTGAAAGTATCGATACCGTCATATGAGCATAACTGGTCGTGACGATAGCCAGCAAGTCAATCGCTGACAAAAAGTAAAGATGCCTAGCATAATCGAGTTTTCACAAATAATATATCACCTGCCCAAATACCAAACTTTTAAAAACTTCGTCATTGGCAAAAATCAATACGCAAATTCATATAAAACGATACCTATGCCGATAATGGGTCATTCGCCCGTTCACCGTTGATGACAAAGTTTGTCTTTCAGCAAGACCTTTGCAGCGGATCTCGCTCTTCTGCCTCGCTCAACGTCACAGTTTATTGGTTCTGCATGACTTTTGGTCGAATTTGAATCCATTGAATTAATGAACACGCGAGGCTGGCGCTGTCACGTAGGTGAGAGTCGATCAGGCGCCATAAGTGAAGCGACGCCTGATTACAGAGCGGTTTGCTAAGAAGCAGCAGCAGCAGCAGCTGCTACTAGTCATCGGGACGAGACGTCCACTGATGCTGAGTTGAGTTGAGTATTACAGTTCAACGATCAGTTCCGCACATTACAAGTCATATCGGAGACGATCTTCGTAGCCAATCTCTTGACTGGTGCAAAACATCCAGCCTTTTCGGCCAGTCACTTAGCTGAAACTGACACTATCAAAACAACCAAACAACCAAGAACAAACGAAAACCCCAAACAGTCATGAAAAATAGCTGCTGAATATGTAAAAAAAATACTAAACCAAGTAAGCCTGGTTTAGAAGTGTTTACGCCATCTGGCCAGGAAACTTTATTATGAGAATGCTGTATTGTAATGCTCTTTACTGACAATTCTATATTTTTTAACTCTTATTCATTGTGTAACAGCGTTTTGTCTGTTATTTTATTTGCGATGAATGTGTCTGTTTGCCAGCGCGATTCTATACACAGTGCACATGCTGCTGCTCGTGGGTGTCTGTCAGTCCGTCTGATACGCTTCGACGTTGTCAAAACTACTAAACGTGTCGTCAATATTCTTGCACTTTCAGTAAACTCTGGTTATTCGTAACGGGTGAGGTATGAAAATCGGCGATTTACACTGTTGAGTACGGTTGACTTAATTATCTGACATTCGGACTTATAGTGGACCTAGTAGTAACTGTGTTGCTTAAGCCACTTTAAAAATTTCGATGATGATGATGATGATGATAATGATTGCACTGCTTTTTCTCGTGCTTTACGGATCTGTGCTATCAACGTTGTACGAGTATTGTCGATCGATGTCTTTATGTTGCTACCAAGTAGGGCCTCGAATACAGCGCAATGCTCACTTCTTTGATTGTGAATGCGTAGAATGCGCTGTTTGTCGCTTAATTAACTTTATTTTCAAGTCACAGTGCGTCTACAGCTCTATAGGATTCGAAAACATTGTTCAATGTCATTTTACGTCACGCAGCCGTAAATTTTGCCGCGATCTTAAAATATATGCATTTCTGAGTGGTATGGTATTCAGATAAGTTTTGATAGATAGGCCTACTATAACTACAGGCTACAAAACAGAAACGGTGCTGTTCTTGGAGAGATGTTATAACGCAAGTATCGCGCGGATTGTCAGCGACAGCTTGGCCTTCTAGCTTGTCTAGTATCGGACTTCGATGTTTCTGCCACAGTCGCCGTTGAAGTACTAGCATGTGTGCCTTGTCAGCGTGGATCAACTAAAGAAAATTTATACTAGCAATGACAGTCTTAGCGCGACGATAGCCGAATTACAACAAATGGGTGACTTGGGCAAGGTTAGTGGATGCAAGTAATTTTATAAAAGGTAATTAATTATGTAACTAATTACTCTGGAATCAATTGCTATATAATGCTGGATACCCGTTTCAATTTGTATACCGAAACCTTACTCCCAAAATCGACTGTTACCACATGACGCGGTTTGATAGATCAAATACGAATTCCTGTTGCAGTAACACAGCAACTATACGGCTATCTTCCGTCTTTTCGAATACAGTGAGTTATTGGCCGAATATTGCGAATTTCCCGCATTTAACCCACACTTAACGTCTCCTGTCCTGTATGCACCAAGCTGCACATAAAATAGCAACAATACAAAACTTCAAATCAAATCAAATCAAATTTATTAAAAGCAGAAGGACCAAGTTGCTCACTAACACTGCCATAACAGTAACACAGCATGATACAATGAAATAGAACAAAACAGTACTAATTGTTAGAAGAAAAAGTTAAAAACCTGATCTATATCGCATTCTCGCAAGTGGAACACGTGTGGATTTTTTGCACACGCGGGCCATGCAGAAAATTGAAATTTTGCAACTGCTGCATTTTATGTATGTTATGATAAATCGATGAGATAGAGGCTATAGTTCAGCGTGCACGTGTGCTCTCAACCACACGTGATAATAGCCTAACAAATTACATTTCGTTAGCAAAAGGAATGTTGTACCACGACAGCTAAGTTTGCCGCGTGAACGTTCAAAAACTAAACACTGACGAGCACAAGAAATCCTTTAATCCGCCCGCAAATCCTCGAAAGCAATGTCAAATGAGATCTGATCCTCTATGGTATACGAAATTTATTGATGCGCTTTTCATTGGCCAATAGATGGATCTTCGTCTCATGGCTGCTGATGTTATCGTTATGTTCAGGCTAACCTGGCGAACCTGCCTTCTGTGGGAGCCGTCCCTAGTCACCCCATTGTGTTTTGATTGTATTTCGATTGTTTTCATTAGGCTTATAATACGGGCAGTTATTAGAGCATCTTGTGTTGCCTTGCTGTCCTGCCCTACTATTTGTTCACTGTTATTCGTCTTTGTACACTCTGGGCAAATAAATGAAATGTGTATTTTTTCATTTGTAGCTTTTTCCTTCAGTACTTTGATACTGTTGGTTGGGTCTTTTGACCTGTAAAAACCGTCTCCCATATAACCTATACTGTGTTGGCGGGACGTAAAACACATTACAATCCATTTGAAGCTGCAGTTAATAATTTTGTCTCACAGAAAAATTCTCTGCATGACTGTGGTTGAGTCTGGAAGACAAATAAAGTACGATACGATGTAAGAACATCTATGAAATTAGACCTGCACTCACTCTGTGCTAACCCGCGATGCTGTAGGACGCTGTCGCATACGTACCATCACACGTACACTCATACATGAAGGCGCTGGACCCACGGGCGGCGCCGGTAATTAATTGCATTGGCAACCACAGGAAGGACACGGAATCGGCGCAGATTAGCGGACAATGACGTGATGCATTATGGATTCTGTTGTCGTTCGATGCGGTTGCATCGTGGAAATGGACATTCAGACGCAGATTAATGACATATTTTTCACTGCAATACTACTGCATACTTGTTTCATGCGATCAGAACAGCATTTCGGTTGGAATATTGATTATGTAGCCTACTCATTGTACGAAGAAGCAGGTGCGGGATTTTGCGACAGACTGGGTGCTAAAAATAGCTAGCGGTTTACCCGTATTGATCATACCCACGGAACAAAGTCAATATGAACGTACAGTACGCGGAGCCTGCTTTGTTGCTGAAGTTATCCAATCATGCCTCTTTAGTAGATTGTACGTGGTAGGATGTACGGCCAGTGAGGGGAAGGTTCCGGTAATAGGGTTTGCAGTGATTATCTTCCTCCGTCACCTCACTGCAATCAGTCACGGCTGCCGACTGTCGTCTCGTCGGCGAGATTATCTGTCCGGCAAATCACGATCACTAATCGGATACCTTTCAACGAGACACGCTGTCCAATGGATCCGGCCGTAAGACGTCATGCATATACATGCATGGAGCGTACGTGCCGCAGACGGCGCTGTACCACAGCGACGACACGTCCAGAAATGGCCCGTCAGCTTGCTTCATATGCCAGCCTATTATTGGCATCGTTATTCTTCTGGAAAAGGTCACGGAAAGGGTGTCGTGCTGTAGACGAAGCAGCCGTGAAAGGATGAAGCCGCGCGAATACGAGTGACAGGCGCGGAGTAGCGAGAAATTATGGTATTTTCGTTGTCTTCCTGGAGTCGGATACTCTGGAACGCAAATGCGGGCTACAGCGTAATTGTTTGAGACGGATGATGGTACAATGCAGCTCTATAAAATCAAGATTAGTTCATGCGAAATGGCTTGAAACAACAACAACATTGTTAAGCCCGTCGCACATGGTGAAATAAAACTGAAATAAAACAAAACTGCCGACGGTCGCCTGTTTCGTTTCAGCCGACCGTCGACAGTTTTGTTTTATTTCAGTTTTATTTCACCGTGTGCGACGTGCTTTAAACTGTGGAGTCGATGTGCCGAGTAATTTAAGACAGTGAACTATAACGTTATTGTTGCAATTTATTGTTGCAAGTTCACACTATTGTTTGTCAATTTAGCATGGTAAATTTATCATTCAGCATAACCACTGTAGTAATTTGCACTGCTACTGTGATATAAAACTAAATACATTTTCCATTTTGTTGTCTGCTGATTAAGTTAGTCAAGTAATTGTGCTGTCACCGGTGTTGTTTTACTGCCGAATTACGAGTTCTAATACTCTTCGCTACTATCTGCGGTTAGACGAAGACGACAATGCTGCTATTAATTGACGTCGTTTGTCTGTCAGTAATAAAACGTTTACTTACTTACTTACTAACATTTATATGGGTAACAGACTAACAGTCTTCACGTAGTACTTATTATGCGGCCATCTCTAGAGGCCACACAAAGCGTTGCACTCCGTGGGTCTGTGCGTCTGTCCGTCTGTATATGCCTTGCTTAAGATAAATTTGAAGTTACATGTAGATTGTAGACAGCTGTAGAAACTTCAAATTTGGTGGAACTGGAGACTTGACCCTGCACGCAAATAACTGGGGAGAAAATTTGATGTCAAACGGTCAAAAGTAAGGGTCGCTAGGAAGAAAAATGCAAAAATCGTTTTTCGAACATGTCGTCGTGAGAAGTGGATCGATTTACATAATTCCAAACGAAACCTGATCTGCGGATCTTTTGGTACATTTCCCTCAGATACACTTCAGCAGCCAAAATGCTTCGCTTTCGAGATATTTGTCTGTCTGTCTGTCCGCCTGTCTCTCGCGTGCCTTAGGTTCACTCGAAAACGCGTCCGCCGTAGAAACTTCAATTTCGGCAGATACGACCCTGAAAACGCGAAACTGGGAGAGCAACTTTGAGGCCAAAGGTATAGGCCTAAAAAGGTCCAATCATGCCTCTTTAGTACGTGGTAGACATGTTTTTGAACATCGTTGTTTTGCGAATAGCTCAACGGAGCGCCACTTTTCAATAAAGAAATGGCACACCGATAGTCTCCAGCTATTCTGTTGCACGATTGCCAAAAAATTACGGATTGTTGTTTCAATTTCCCGCTAGAGGGTGCCCGAAGTTTTTGTAGCGGTCTTTTCAAAAGTTCTCTCAACCTCGGCAGCAAATCACAATCACAAGTGGTCGGCGTTTATGTCATTTTTGCAAAAGAAGGTTTACAGAAGATAGAGCGATCTTTTCAAGTTCGAGATATTTCTCATATTCGTGCAACTGGCGTTCATATATGGCCATAATTACATATATTGTACGTCGCTGTCTTCGCTGGTGTAACGAGAAGCGACTTGCAACTCAGTTGTGTGCCGTTCTCGCGGCCAACCGCGGCCAGGCTATAGTGTAGCCTACACTTGTATCCGGGCGATGAAGAGTTGCACCCGTCCATCTGTCCGTGTGTCTTTTCCGTGCCTACGATTTACTCGAAATCGGAAAGCCATAGAAACTTCAAATTTAGTGGAAACCATGCAGGACACGGACTGAATGAATGACTGTCGGGTGTAAATTCGTAAAGAACCTGCGGTAAATAAGAAAATGCAAACATAAATGTGGAATTGCGTGAGTATGTGTAATTATCCGGGAGAGCCGCATGTCACAGCGGCCATCTGGCCGTACATGTTCTTGTTTTTGCATGGAACCATGTAGTCGATTCAGCCTATAGTCATGCCACCACGAGTAGGTGCAGTATAAGTATTGACGTACAGTAAAGAACTCGCAGTACGTTCGGCTATAAACGCTAGCTGAGGTCTTTTCGCTAGCTTAATTTAGTATAATCATAGCCGACACAAGCGTCAGAACTCCCACTCAATAGAAGACAATGCAAAATGTTCTATCCGCCGCTGACTTTAAAGCTCGACCTACCGAAGTGTCAGACTCCAAGTACCAGTCTATAGCGCCTGTTTGTTCTAAACTGCGGCGAAACGCGCCCGTTCGTGCAGGCCGTATACGTTCCGTTCCTGGCGACGAGAAATCCGGAGTCATTGCCGTCTAGATGGGTAACGTCGATAGAAAGGCAATCCGAATTGACTTGGAGCGTGTAGTAACGTCGCCAGCAGGGCGTTAGTAATTAGTCGTGCTTGACAAGCATTCGTCGTCGTCGTCGTCGTATTGATGCGTCGTCAATGGTCTACGTGTCTACAGCAACAGCTGTCGCTGCCGCTGCAACTTCGCCACATTGTTAGCAGAATTGACTGCGCGTGGAATACGTTAAATGAATAGTTTGCGCTGTAAATCATGCGCCTGTGTTCAACAATATAGACTAGAGCCACCTCAATGTCGATGTCAGTGTCAGTCAAATATTTATATAGCGCCAGCAGAGTGTACAGCGTAATCTCTCTCCCCCAGCGTTCAGGCCGACAAGTTGGGCTCATTGCACTTGCCCGTTAAGTCGGAAGGCAACAAAAATCTCCCAGAAGCTTTGACAAGTTTGTTGGATATAGAGACACTACCAAATTAATATTAGTAATACTGAATAACCAATTTCTATCATTGAATAAATCTGTAATACTTCTTAAAAGTAAGAAATACTCAAAGAAAAATACATAAATATGTTAAAACAGCAAAGCAACTTTGCCGAACATTTCTGCTGTGATACAGATTAAAATATAATGTGTGTATGTATAAACCACATAACTAATCTTTTAACCAGCGGCTCCACCTCAGGTTCAGTCCGAACCGAGGAGGAAGGCCCCAGCATCAGTCTCAACCGAACAAGAGATTCCTGTCATTCTTTACTGGGCAGTGATATCCTAAGAACATCCTACCAACAGTCTTGACCGAGCAGGTGAGTCCAGTCGTCAATCTCCACTGATCAAGTACTCCCCACTATCGGTCCACGTTGAATCAGAAGCTTCAGCTACTAGTTATGAATTAATCAACCTGCAATGCAAGGTAAGACACAGACTGCAAAGGTTTCACCACCAGATGGCGAGTAGTACCACGTTGGCACAAGTAAGTAAAACGTCAATTTATATTGCGCATCATTGTAGAGCCCTAGGCAGTTCATGTTTATAATAAAACAATGTTAGTTCTTGCCTAATTCATAAAAAATCCTGATTATCAGCCAGTGTCGCTAATGAAACAATAGGGGGCCTAATGTATACTACATATGCACAGTGCA
>Ga0056129_1000553_pt1 | contig 10231 bp, 5 predicted proteins | sample WorMetLIZISLAND1_FD_71118 | JGI IMG/M metagenome (GOLD analysis project Ga0056129, IMG submission 71118) | Marine gutless worms symbiont microbial communities from Max Planck institute for Marine Microbiology, Germany - Olavius loisae LIZARD... ...
TCCAAATCGAGCCTCGATCGACTCATCAGAAAAGAGGATTATGTTGGATTACCAACTGACAGTTTTATTGGTCAAGGTCGTGCGTACGACTTTCTCTGAAAATTCCGAGCCAGTATGAGACGTTCACGTGAGGATACACGTGGCGCCCCCTAGCATGTTACCATTCATTAACATAAAATTGGCAGCATACCATTCGTTGCTTTATGTAGTTTATTTGTACCAAAAATCATAAAATTTCGTTTATGCATTAATTTGTTATAAGCAAAAATGTAAAGTGGTGTCACTTAATTTGGCCCACCCTGTATATCTGTCTGTCTGTCTGCATATCCCTCTGTTTGTCTGTCTCTCTGCTGCCAGTAGGTCTATTACTCACAGAGCTGTAGACGAATTTTAACAAATCTTATGTCTGGGATACAAGCCCCCTACACCGCCCCCCCCCCCACACCGACAAACAGCAATCGACTTCAGTGGACCTGCAATGCCGTATGTTGAAATTATAAGCTGGAACCTCGTCGTCGCTTCTAATTACGTCGGTTCCCAACAAAACTAAACATTCAGTAACTGGAAACAGGCTAAACGGGACCTGACCATTAATTGTAATACGTTACGTGACATGGCATATACCTCGAGTTGACGTTGTCGGTGCGCACTGACACTGCAACATAGTACAACACAGTCACATGTAATAAATAATACATGCAGCAGCGTATTATTGTTATTTAATTCGCCAGGTGGCACCACATTTACACGTACATACATGTAATATACACGCGCAGACAGACAAACAGACGTTAAGTGACGGCTACAGCCGCTGCTAGTTGGGTGGTCACGGCCTGCGGTGGGTCGTAGATGACTGTATCGGCCTCACAACAGGAAAACTCAAGACATATTGACATAACGTTAGAGATCGTCCCTTGTCCGTCTGTCGGTCCGGCCGTCAAGTGCCTCCGATTTTCTCGAAATAGGAAAGCCATACAAACTTCTAATTTAGTGTAAACATAACGCTGGACAAGAATAGGCTAACTAGAGGAGCGAATTTGAGGTCTAAAGGTCAACGGTCAAGGTCACCTGGAACGAAACTGTAAGAAATCGTTTTTCGCGCATTTCTTCGTCAAACGCGGATCGATTTACGTCAAACCCAGAACAAAACGACCTGTTTCAATGATCCATTCTACACAATATCATCGAATGCGTTTGGCAACGAAAATGCTTCGTTTTGCGATATAATCATTCTGTAGTTATCTGGGACGGCCGCATGTCGCGAAGCGGCCACCTGGCCGTGCGCCTACTTGCTAGAGTAAGACGTCGCTAGTACGACGCCCATTTCATAATAATATTCTTTTTATACTGGTCGATGTGTGTATCATTCAACGACTGTCATACTGGCTGCAATAGACCAACGCAGCGTGCAGGGAGCAATATTTTTGACGCTGCTGTTACGACCCACAGCATACAGGTGTGGTGTGGTGCACAATGTATACTACAGTGGTATATATAGGGCTTGAAAACGACTACTGGTAGTGGTGCATCGTGGATTAGTGGTTAGTGTTACTGATTGGCACGTTATAGTTTTGGAGTTCACGGACACGGGTTCAATTCCCGCATGCAACCAAGTTTATATTCATATTTTTAATTACCGGTAACACGAACAACTTGTTCAGTTGGTTTATGGCATTTATGTATTTTTAAAATGTATTTTACATTATGTATTTTCTTTTGTATTTTGTCGTTTATTCAGTGTAAGACGGGCCGAGGTATGAGGCTTGCGGAGCGGCGACTACAATAGACAAACAGAGCGTGCAGGGCGCCAGTACACCACTAGAGTGTTTAACAGGTGCGCGTGACGTCATCAGCTGACTGGGCGTGCGTCACTCACTCACGTGTGACTTGACGTAAATAGATTCCATCCAGTGTCAGCTGAACGCACGTGACACTCAGCCCATCCAGTCATGCCTCGGTCCAGTGTATGTCAGACATCACACTGTGGTAGTAGGCCGACCCAACGAATTACAAATCACCTCACGATACAGCCTACAACTGATAGTACGACGACATCACCTTATTACGACATCTAAGTACCAGTGACGATCGACAGTTGTCCGCCTCTTTCCCGTAGATGACTGTAAAGTCACTAAGTGCTAGGCATTTTTCACTTTAAATTTTAATGTAATCTATTGTCACGTATATATCAAACACACACGCTACCTCCAACACGCAGTGAGTGTTGTTTCAGTTGAGTTTAACTAAAACGTTTAACATCAGTTTTAGAACCCAACACAGATCTGTTAACTACTATAGTATTAACTACATAACTGTAAACTTAAAATACTGCAACTGTAACCAGAGGCAACACGGTCTGGGGTGACTACGTATAAGACAGGTGTTATTAACTATCTCAATAATTCCTGGTTGTGACTCGTGATCAACGTGATCGACCGATCGTTTTCGACGCTGTTCACGGTGCATCAGTGAGATTATGGTTGGTTAAACTAGCTCAAAAACAGACAACGTAAAAAACTCCATTATCACTATACAGTACAGCAGATGGATTCGTACAGACTGCTACGGCACGCACTGCACTGTGGGCCCGGCAGACCGTATCTCAGAATCACCACACGTCCGTCCGTTTTTTCACTGGATTTATCCAACAATGTCAACTATTCGCAGAATGTCAACAACTGACATGTGCTGCTCGACACGACGCTGTGATAAATAACGATAACTGGAACTGACATTAACCACACCGCGACGACGACACTTGGGAATGTTAGACAGGACTCGACGTATGACACAGGCGCGTAGATTCCACACACTGTCGTGATGCCAACAGAGAGACATGATGAGTCTGTGAATGAGATCTGCATTAAGAGCATTAGGAGAAATATGCTGCTATTCATTGACGAGGATTTGAAGGACATTGAACTACGACATGCTATTCTCGTACTGGACAAACGACATAGTATAGGCCTAGTCACAGAAAACGAGAACGGACAGACAGACAGACGGACGGACAATTAACCACAATAACGTCACATACAGCATGCAGTGATAAATAACACTATATAAATTAATTATACAGTTTCTGCGCTGCCAATAATGATCAGTTTGTCTCATTGTCAACGCATTGCACGTTGATGCCTTCTGCTGCAGCCAATAATCACTATTCTACATCATCGGCTTCTTATCACATGAAACAAACGAAACACACTGGCTTATGTGAACACTACTCGGTAACGGAACGATATTCCGATGAACACTGTTCCAACAAATGAGGCTCAGAGACAAAACCGTGTAATTGTAAGCAAGATAACATATAACATAGGGCCAAAAGGCAGAGCTGTGACTGTGAGCCAATTAGCCTACTGTATGCCCATATTTGGTAACTGGACGTTTCGCCCCCTGGACGTATTCAACGTTTCCTGCTTATTCATTTAAACCTACTCATGTCACAGTGTGCATAAGTCATGCTGAAATAAACAGCTACTTACTTAATTACACATCAGGGGCGACACGTCCATAAATGTTGTATTACACATTGTACATAAACCAGTCTTTCCAATTCGTTTTAAATGTGTTCACTAATCACGCAGTGTGGCAATCTCTAAACCGAAAGACTTGTAGAAATTTAAGTTTTTTTCATAAGGCTTACTTTTTGCAACTGGTGTTGCTCTTGTTTGAAATACTGTGTAAAAAAGTCAAAAGAGACACACTAGTCATATCAGAATGTACCTACCTCTCCTCATGATAATCGCTGCACTGCTGTTAACGTGCACCCTGTATGTTATAGACAAGAGAAGACAACGTGTAGCACAGCCGGACGGGACGGCTGCAGAGACCAAACTGAACACTAGGTGACTGTAGTACAGCTGCGACCAGTATAGTGCTGGGCAATATGCGGCCGTCTCTGGTAGGCCGCATTACGTGTTGTACCACGTTCGTCTGTCTGTCCGTTCGTCCCGTGCCTTCCATTTACTTGTAATTGGAGAGGCATAGACACTTCGAATTTGGGGAGATTAAACCATGAACACGAGTAACTGGGGAGCAAATTTGAGGTTTAGAGGTCAGTCAAAGGTCAAGGTCGCTGAGAACAAGCATATCTCTGGATCGATTTACGTCAAATAAAGACCATAATTACCACCGGCCAATTCTACACATATCGTCAAATGACCAGCGGAAACGTGTATTATTGATATTTTTGAAAATCGTCTGTTACGAATAGCTCAAAAACAGAGCGCCACTTTTCACTGTAGCTTAGCACACCAATAGTACTTCATGTATCCAACTGCGTGATTACCGGAAAATTTGACGTTCTTATTGAAACATTTCCGCTAGTGCGCGCCAGGTTTTTGACAGGGGTCTTTTAACAGTTTACTCGACCTCGACTGCAAATCACAAGTTTTCGTTCCTAGAGACCTTAAGACTTTGTCATTTTCATCTTAGAATTCTTTCACCATTCACTATGAACTTTCTACGGCCTTCCAACACTGCGTAAACGAAAGGTATGTGAGGTATGTGACAGACAGACAGACAAATAGAAAAAACGAAGCATTTTTGCTGGTGAAATATTCGACGATTGTATAGACTGAGCTGATGATCATTTTGTCTTGGTTAGTCGGAAAATCGATCCACTTCTTGACGAAGACATGCACGCGAAAAAACAATTTTTACGTTTTGGTTTCCAGTGACCTTGAGCTTTGATCTTTAGACCTTAAATTTGCTCCCCTAGTTACTCTTGTCCAGCGCTATGTTTCCACTAAATTAGAAGTTTGTACGGCTTTTCTGTTTCGAGCAAATCGGAGGCACGGGCAGGCGGACGGATGGACGGACGGACGGGGTGCAATACTTAATGAGGCCCCATCGGAAGAGCCGCATAATAATCTGCAATAATATTATTTGGGAGGGCCGGATGTGATATCGGCCATCTGGCCGTGGACCTACTTGTTATTGTTGGGCTGGTCGGTAAAACGTGTCGCCTATCTGGTCGGTGTGAAGGTCACGACTGTAGTGGAAGTCGCTGTTAATTGGAATGACAGTTTATCAGCAGACACCGTGGCACCACGACACTGTGTCTTTCTCGCCTGAACGCTGACAGCTGGTACTCAACCTCGCCTGTAAGAATGACATCACGGCCGTATAATTGGAATGCCAATAAAGAACTCTATCACGACAACTTTGCTATCACGCTATGTTTACCGTCAAAGTACTATTTACTGCGTCGAAAGGAATTTAACATTTATCCTGTGATTCGTTTTCTTTTAAACGTGTGTTTCAAATGTTTGAAAAAAGTCTCGTGTGAATCAGTCTGCTTCTAACCTCATTTAGCAGATCACATTTTCGTTTGCATAATTCACTCTTGCACACCACAGCTAGTATCATCACCTAACACTGGCTGACTCATCTTCTTACACTTTCTCTGGCGTTGCGTCTCGTGATTACTTTATTGTGCGACCTTCACTAATAGGAGGCCGCATAACGCGTGGCACTCCGGCCGTCTGTCAGTCCGTCACGTGCCTACGATTTACTCGTAGAACTTCAAATGTTGTGAAGCCAGGACAGCACAGCAGTAACTGGGAGAACGAATCTGAGGTCAAACGGTCAAAGGTCAAGGTCTGAGAACGAAAACATCGTTTTTCGCGCATAACTTAATTCATGAAAAGTGGATCGATCAACGTCAAACCGGAACCAAAATGATCCTCGGCCCATTCTACACATCATCGAATACATCTCTGCAATGAAAATGCGTCATTTTGTGATATTTGTCTGTCTGCATGGTCTATTTATTTGTTTGTCTATCAGTCACATACCTTTCGTTGACTCATAACTGGAAAGTGGTAGAAAGGTTACATTCTATGGAAGTTTACATTTGAACGAAGGAAGAAGAAGTGTCGGTAGCGCCATGGTTGTGCAAGGACGGTCTGGTGTGTTGTAGAGTAGACCTACACTTGTATCGGGGCGATAAATCCTTGCAACTCGTCCGTCTGTCGGTCTGCCTATCCCGTGTCTACGATATGCTCGAAATCGGACACATAATGCAGGTGTCAAGTAACTTGACTGAATGACTGTCAGGTGTAAATTCGCAAAGAACCTGCTTTAACTAAGTAAATGTAAACAGAAATGTGGAATTGCATGAGTTTACAATCTTCACTTGACCGGGAGGGGCGCATGTGGTATCGACCAGCAGGCCGTGAATCTTCTTGTTTCCATTAGCGTCCTGTTTGGTCGTATGCTGGTTTATCGTATAGTGTAGCCTAGAGGCCGATAACTTGTTATGGACATTTCTCAAATCTCAAATCCAGCTGTGTAGTGTTTGTGTTGCATTCACTCAGCCGCAGCGCTCAAATAACACAATATTTCAACAGTCGGTTTACTGCTACCGTTGTAGATTTCAAAATAATTCAGCAAAAAACCCGTCTCGTACCGGACAACGCCCAAGCAACGCGACGTAACCGTTGTAGTCGTATATTATAGCTGGAATGTTCACAGTCTCGGCTTACAGTATAGTCACGTCTGTAAGTCTACGAACGTCTAAAATACACGTGAAAGTGTGATATTATGCAGTGCTTGTGTGTACACAGGGTGTCACTCAACAGTGCAGCGTCACACTGACAATCTGATAGGCTGAACAAGTGCACTTCAATGTCTCAACACTTGCGGCTAAGAAACCGAATAGCTGAAAAACAGTTTAAAAATACAATGAGAAACGAGTGCGTGTAAATAAAGACGGTGATAACAATACAAGCACACCGGCAGACAACAGGGACGTGGCTAGATATCACACACACAGATCGCGCGTGCGAAGGCGCAGCTGATCTAAAGTCATTTTGCGTCGGTCTGTAATAAAAACTACAATTCTGTCTTATTCCCTTACAAAAATGTCGTAGCAGAAAGCAAAGTCGGCCGACATCGGAGTACATCAGGGGAGACTGTGAAAGAAGGAGACCACTGTCCAGTGGCGGTTTCAGGAAAATATTTGGTGCCTGGCCCCTCGTCATTTGGGAGGCAACAACGGCTAAGCGAAATTACTATAGAACCAAAAAATTGAAAAAATTGAGGGCCTGTGCCCCCTGGCCCGAACGTAGAACCGCCACTGCCACTGTCACAGCAGCCAATTGTCCCCATTGTGCTGTAAACCAAATCGGACCGGGTCGCGTCATCAAAACAACTCGACCTAGTATTGTTGATAGCATGGTCCATCGTGGACCATCATGCGCGGCCTGCGGCCAGAGGCATTGAAATCTCAGTTATCTATCGTATCGCTGCAATTCAGGCAGCCGTTACATGTGGCTTCGTCCACTCCACGACTCAGTTCTCGGAAAAATATAGCAATAGCATGAAGGAACTACCAGAAAGTGAAAGAATTTGTACGATACGTCTAGCCGTTTTACACTGTACCGTAATGTTTCAGGCGGACGGGTGGCATTGCTATACCGGTAACGCGCTATCATCAACAGACGTTCGGACACGCCACAAAGACTAATGCAATAATCGCACGTCAGTGTCATCGTCGCCGCTCTGCTGCGTCGATTATAAGAGAGAGAGAGAGAGAGAGAGAGAGAGAATTTTATTCACCATATCAATAATAAACACAGTACATAAACAAATTCAAACAATGGCAGGCTGTCAGAAGGGTGACAACCACCATAGCTGGCCACATATGATAATTATGATTGAACAATGGTTATTAAGTTGCCACGTTTGCCTCTAATCCTCTCTATCCTCTGTGCCTGCCTCCCCACCCCTCTTGACCCCCTTCAGCCCGTCTTGGCGCCTGTATACGTTCTATTAGCTGACACTAATGATTGACATTATACTCACGTGTCGGTTGAAACAACGTAAGTTTGATGACGTTAGACGAGCAGAGTCGCTGAAGACGACCTTCACTGTCAGACGATGACCTCGAAGACTCGACGTCAAGGTCACGTTGAAGAATGGCCGGGACGCTCACGGCTCGACACATCCTTGGAACAACGTTCTGCTGCTGCTGACTGTATTCAACAGGTGAAAGTTTACTAATTAATCCAGGTGTATTGTCATCAATATTGTCCGGTGAGCTGACGTAGCAGGTGATCTGCTTAGGCCCTGGTGACAGGGGACTCGTCACAGCTGACAGGGAATTCCGTGATGATGTCAGGGAACCCCCTACGACGGCGTCTCCTCCGGGAGTTCCAACGTCAAATCGCACCGAGCTCGTGTATCGGGACGGTGACGTCATCACCGACCGCCGACCAATCAGCGACGAGCGTTCTACAAACAAATGCACGATTGAAGTTAATTGTTAACGACGAGTTGTAGTATATAATACTAAGACGACGAGGAACGACACGGGCGTTGGGTGGGGTCGAGGGGGTTCTGCGATCCTATAAAGTGTGGAGATTTTTGTAGTTGGTGAAACGTGTAGCAACTGCGACTATTCGCTGTGCATCCAGAAACTTTGCCAATTGTGCCGTAAACTTAGTCGAACCGTCACATACGTACATTACTTGACGACTAGTGTTTATAGTGTAGTGTCAATTAATAATGTGTGCGACCGACACGCCACAAAACTCATTAGTTCTTCAAAACTCAATACACCATCTGTGTTGAAGGTATAATGAAGCTACAGGACGGGAAAGAGTTTCGACCATTTGGGCACAATACCGGCGTGTTTTCAAACAGACAGACAGATATAATATTGTTCTAGCAATATCGCGCGTTGAATCAGTGAATGGACGCGGATAGAGCAGGCGATGGTGAATCATACCCCGTCTATACCTCATTGTTCTGCATGAACGACAACAAGTATACTCAGGGTCGCAGAGGAGCCTAGATGACATGTCGAACATCAGTCCGAGTTTGACGAGTCGTTGACTTATACCCCAGTCCGCTATTCTACGTTGTTAAAAAAAGTTAAAGCCAAGTTCTTAATGGCAAGTCATCTCAGAACTACGGGGTGTCACCAGATCAGTTGTCACACAGTTTTACTTGCAGCCCGACATAAGCTAGCGCAGCCCGCCTTAACCCCAGCCAGTAAGGCTGGTACTCAATTTACCTACCTTGAAGGGATGGAAGGCTGAGTTGACCTAGGTGCCCTGATTACGTCCCGGCCGAGAATCGAACCCGTGACCGCTTGATCGGAAGTCCGACGCCTAACCGCTGCGCCACCCGTTATCAACATGATACGTTCAGCTCGACGCCGAGACACTAGACAGTTAATCCAGTTACTCTGTAACCCGATCACCGGCATTTCTCAACCGATTCCACTATACCTCGAGTGAAACCAACACAGACACACACATTACGAACAAATTACGTTAACACTGTCCAGTGTTTTCGTGTGTTCCCGCAATGACCGCCAGGTGGCCGGGCACCTGTTACGGGCCTTTACCGCACGATTGAATGCTGTATTCTAGTGAAATAATGAACGGACAGAATGACTGACTGACTGACAAGCAGGGTAAACAAACCACATCCTCATCAGTTAACACTAACAGCAGCAGCAACAGCAGCTTAGCTGACAATGTACTTCATGACATTAATAATGGCCTGTGACACACATCGTTTACAAGTCGCACATTCACGTTGAAATACGCTATTTTTAGCTCCAGTTTAACTTTATTACTTCAAAACATAATTCAAACGTTCAAAGATATCATGTTAATATTCGTGAATTTAAATTTTTTACTACAATATAATGTCATTCGTTATTTTCTGCTGGTTTGAACGAAAAACGAATGGAAATATTATACAGTCTACGTCGAAAACTACGAAAAATGTAAAAAAAAACACGAAATTACTGAATGAATCGTTTTCTTACAAGTCATTAGTTAAAGTAGCATTTGTCACTCCAATGAACGTAATACAAGAAATTAAACAAAATTTATTAATTAGTTACGTAGGGCCTATACAATAATTCCACGTTTAACCGTTTGTACAAGAACCGATGACGGTTTGTCACACAGACAGGCTGTATGAGTGAAATGCTCAGTAACTGTTAAGGTGGAGCTACAACAGAAATGTGTGTGATAAACTGGCTGCTCGTCTGTGCCCAGAATGTGACATTATGGTTCTTTTAATACTAGTTTGATGTGCCCTACATGTTACTGCTACTGTAGCCCCAAGAAACAGGTGTGACGGTGTGACGTTACATGCATTTGCTGATGATAATCAGCTGTACCTCAGCTGTAAAACGAACGAGGCAAATCTCTCTCTGGCAGCTCTTGAGCGCTGTGTAACAGCAATCAGCCACTGGATG
>Ga0056129_1000554_pt1 | contig 10228 bp, 7 predicted proteins | sample WorMetLIZISLAND1_FD_71118 | JGI IMG/M metagenome (GOLD analysis project Ga0056129, IMG submission 71118) | Marine gutless worms symbiont microbial communities from Max Planck institute for Marine Microbiology, Germany - Olavius loisae LIZARD... ...
ACATGGCATGCTGACAGCGACCTTGTTCGCAGTGATCTTGAAAACACAACTAAAAATGTCACTTCCAGACTTCGCTCATCTGCTGGTGATCGGTGTCACGTCGCAGCACAGTCTGGCGAGGCCGACCTTCCTGCTATTGTTTGACAACTCGCGCTATGACCCCACCAAAAGTGTCAAACACTAAACAGACCGGTTAATCATCCAAACTATGGAACTGACAGATCTCTTGACCTCCCTAAATTGTTGAAATCCTTTGAGGCAGTCACGGATCCTTCTTCTAGCCGGATCTATCGCACCGAATTTGGCATATCCAGGCTGTACTGCGTGTACCCCCAATAGTGGAAAAATAAACAGAATTAAACTGTATAAGCTTTCTTTCTTTCAAATTAAATACTAAATTTCTTCTAATGCACATACAGGCATACCGAGTTTATCTCAGTCCAACACCATTTATTTAGTTTGTTAACCCTTTAAGCTATAAAGCATCCTGTGCCAGACTGCGTTAAGCCGTCATTTGTAATTTTTGACATCCGGGCACTCTGACGCTCAGGCACAGGATGCTTTATATCTGTACCCATATGGCAACAGTAGGCTTTAAAGGGTTAACAGCGTGGGTAAACACTTCAATCGTGCTGAAGGGACGACTAAATAAATGGTGTTGGACTGAGATAAACTCTGTATGCCTGTATGTGCATTAGAAGAAATTTATTATTTAATTTGAAAGAAAGAAAGTTTACAAACATCACAACCGCCATCTGTCTGTATAGTATGTTATGTCCATTATTAGGCTTTTGTTTAGCATAATAATTTAATAAAAACCTTCAATCACATTAAGACGACTTTGTATATCAGATGGATGGATAGTTGGGGTTTTACGGCATTGTAAGCATGCAAATAATGCTTATATCATTCCTGAAAAACTTGAAAGTTTATTAGTGATAATGGCGTGTATGAGATTATTTGTGTATGATGAATATTATGTAAGAGACCTTTCAGGTTAGAAGCTGTATACAAATTATGGCAAATGATATCAAAATAGACACAACTGATCAGTATGTTCTAAGATTTCTATACATATTCGGTAATCTTCATCCTTTAACGGGAAGAGTGGGTTAAATATGTTTGAGTATGACCTATTCTGAGAAGATTGTAAGCGTTTGTTCACAGCGATGCAGACTGTTTAATACTTATCATAAAATAGGCCTAGATGCTATCAAGTTCGTTACTAGTTAAATTATGCCAAAGATGTTGCCACCTGACAAATAAGTGTTTTTTAATAGAATGGATGGATGGATGGTTAGGGTTTAACGGCATTTTAAGCATGCAAGTAGCGGCTATATCATGCCTGAGGAAGTTTAAAGTTTATTAGTAAGGCCAATGGCGTGTACAAAAGAGATTATGCGTTTAGGATGAACGTTATGGAAGAGATCTTGTTATAAGATAGTGGGTAGGCAGTGATGTTGAATGGATGGATGGTTGGTTTTATGCCATTAGTAGCAATGCTTAAAAGTTTACTAATACACAGCTATAGCAGCGATGTTGAGTAAGTTGAGTACAGATTTAGTGGTTTGATCGGCTTTTCATTTAAGAAACATTTCCACTCCTCACTCAACGAACGCCAACAAAGAACACAACATCAAAATGCTTACGTCTTTAATTCCTTAATGTTTCGGCCAAGTAACTTAACGCACAACAACTGTGAAATCAAGTGCAAGAACGTTTTCACCAAATTACAAGCAAACTGACAAATACAGGTCGGAAAATCCGGCACGCACAGCTCACCTAAATGCACAGCTACAACAAATGCAGACAAAACAAACGTTAAACAACGAGGGACGACGAGATCAGAACAATGACATATAATGGTCTGCTCTATGCAGGAATCAGCTAACAACTAATACTGTAAACCTCTTAATCTTCACGTGTCCTTTACTTCGCGATTTTCGTGAGAAAACGTGACATTAAAGGACGTTAATATAGACTTAGCATTATTCTGCAGTGAAAATGGGATCCTGTAATTTGCCTACCACAAATGCACCAAATGCAATGTCTTGTTTTGTTTTCATTTACGCTGTCCAGTTTGCACGGCAGCAAATCTAAGTTAAAAGAATTTTATCGCCATGAAATGCAATTACTATACTATACGTTAGAAATCGTGACTGAAAATAAAATTTCACAAAAAATTACAAAATTCACGGGCCAGCGAAATATACGGTTTTACACAAGTTGCAGGGCAGGATTAAAAAACTATTTGCATCGACAACCAGACAAGGCAACCTGATGCTATGTTCTGAGACAAAATACATTACCTGCTGTCAATATAACGGCAAATACGAACACCACACTTCAACTAGTTTCTCAATGGCTCATAATATGACGTAATTGGTGAGTTTTAATGAGAAACAGGGTAATACACTGTGAGTTAAGTAAAAAACTGATATACCACAAAAGTAAAAATTGTGGTCAGATGCATACTATGCATGAAAAGGTTTTCACAACAGCTGGATGACAGACTAATCGGTGCAAAGTGATGATGGTAAGATGGCAAGGCACTGGTTTATATTGATACACAGCCGGTTCTTCGCCAGTCAAAAATACGTGTCAAGAACATTTGGCACAAAGTTCAGGATTACGCTAAATGCAGGCCACATGAACAGTGCACTTTTGCTAAACGTTTTAGACGGAACGCAACGCAGTGCTACAAAAATTACAGAGAATATAACTGGAAACATGCTGAGAACAGTTCAGCCAAGCAACTAGCTTTGTATTCCAATGTTTGCATCATTTCACATACTGTTTCGATTAATCTGCCGCTACTGAGAAGCCTAGCACTCAGACTGAACTGCACAAAGAAAAACAAAAACGATTATACGGAACTTCGCTTTCCAGAACTTGGCTCAACTAAAATGGCATGTGTCACAGAGTTCGGCAAAAAAATGTGTCTGTTTAAAAACATACAGCTTGGCAAATCTACGAAGATGTACTCAGAACGATGCGCGGCAAAATTATGCCTCCAAATACACACACACACGCATCATATACCAAATGTGGTAATAACATAAACGCACACAAAAAAGCTAAATCAAAAAGAAAAACTAAAGTCACCCAACAACCGGGTAAATTCTCAGCAGTCTGGATCCACATACATATGCATACAGGTACAAAAAACACTCACTAATCAAAATATCCGTCGAGAAATGTGAGACAAGCGACATTAGAAAAATGCCGCACAACTATGCTACATCTTGAACAAAGATTCGAAGACTTATTAATTTGCCGACATCGATACAAAAATAGCAACAACTCGGTGGAATCATAAAAACTTAATTGTTATACAGAACCTTCTAATGCGAACATTAATTTCAATTATACATTATCAGATAGGGATATGCTATGCGTGGGCTAGAACACAGAATCAAACACTAGCTGCCGGGAAAAAACAACGTGCAGACACTCCGAAAAAGGGCCACACCCGTCAGTGTTGCTGCTCGGGAAATGATTACCATATGTGATGTGCAAAACTGAATGCATATATGACGACATTATTAGAATATATGTTTATATTTCTGGCACAAAATCAACTGTCGATTACGCGGTCGGATAGCTGCAGACATCAACAACCAACATAGAAAATGTTGGCATGGTGCATCAGTGGCACAGTTGAGCAAACTTAACAATATACTAGTTATGCTACATTACATAACAAGTTCACAAAATTCAATGCACTAACGATCAGCAGATCAGCATCAATTAACGAATACTACATCTAGTCACAGTCGTGAACGACTATAAAAAACGATATGGCACTAGTGAAACTTCTGAACTCCGTCGGTATGTTTAACAGGGCTGCAACCAGAGTTGGTTATGGTTTTAAGGTATTTTAAGCATGCAAACAGCAGCTATATCAGGCTGAATTAGTTTAAACTTTTTATTTTATTAGTAAGGCCAATGGAGTTTATAAAAGAATTTATTATTCTGAAATGGATATTATGGATGGATGGATGGATGGTGGAGGTTTAACAGCATTTTAAGCACGCAAGTGGCTATAACATGCCTGAAGAAGTAAAACGGATATTGTGGAAGAGATCTTTAAGATTAGAAGCTGCAAGCAGCCAGAGTTACTTGATATAACTAACAAGAAATAACTTTCAACCAGACTTCCACATAAGCACAGATACTTATTTATTTATTTATTTATTTATTACGAAAATTATAAATGCTGCAATTGGAAATGTAACATAAGAGCAACGACGTCATCGTTTTAAACACAGGCAAAGCAAAAGAATCCTAAATTTGCACTGATATATATATACACACAAAAACAAATGGCATAGAAATATGTCAAGCTAATTAGGATATAACATAGATATAATAAACCTCAAATGATGCATTGAGTTCTGCTGCTGCCTGCCAATCACTGTACTAAGGCCAAGTACACTGCTGCTTAAATAAAAAGCACTATACGAGTGTAACCAGAAGGCATATATGTAGTTAGAGCTTAAACCGGAACTGCAGACCGTGATGCCACAATGTCCCAAATACAGTAAGTAAGTAAGTAATGCAACACTGAACTGAACTCTGCAACGAGAACTCTCAATATCTAGTGGTAACTGCATTAATTATTGCAAGAAACTAGTGCTGTGCAAATATTTTAAATTTAGGCTGATCAAATCATCATCATCATCATTATTCGGCATGCACCATCAGTGCATAGCTCCGCTAGATGCCAATAGTCTCCACAGCGGCTTATTCAGAGCCAGTTCGATAGCATCCTCCAAGGTAAGGTTGTGCCGAGCTAGGTCGTTCTTCAGAGTGGCTATCCAGGAGGTGTAGGGTCGCCCAACTGGCCTTCTCCACTCACTCTGGGAAACTGCAGTCAGAATTCTCCTGGCGTCTGTCGACTCGTCCATTCTGACCAGATGACCAAACAGCGCGAGTCTTCTTTTTTGTATGATCGTAGTAAGAGGAGGTTGTTCAGTTAGGTGCCGCACTTCACAGTTGGAATAGTTAATTACTATTCGCTTTGATAGAAACCAATTCAACTATTCAAAAGTGTTAATACTTCCCGTCACAAATTTACTTGTGTAACTGAATGACGCCGACCTTTCACCATTAGCCACTGATTAATATATGTGAATGTAATATATATATAAGGAAGAGACTGTGGCTCAGTAAGAAATAAAATATGGCTGTCTCTGTATGCAGTGCTGTTGTTAACAATGGTTTGACTCTTTTTGAAGTCTTTATATTGGGCCACTATAACCCACCAAGTACTGGAAGAACAGTAGAAACCACTAATGGCATAATGCACAAACAGGGTGCCACAAAACTGTTGTAACTGCTTAACAACTAATTAATGGTCACTTCTGAGCTCGAAAAACTGTTCGATTCGAAATAAAAAATACTCCATTCGCACAGCACTACAATAAACGCTAGAACAGTCTGTCATAAAGTCTTCATCAATGAACATTAGTCTCAAAAACCTACAACATTGTATGTTTTATGTACAAAACAGTAGCCGCAAAAAAAAACAGAAAAACGTACAAGTAACGTACAGAGGTTCAAGCCGAGCAAAAAAACTGAAACGTAATGGCAACGAATGTCAACGCAAGTCGAGACGTTAGCTGTTCTATGCACTGCAGACTGCTTCGTGGCTCAGCAGAGAAAGCTTCCACTTCCATCGTTCCTGGAGAGCACGCTGGCGGCCATGTTCCATCATAAGCGCCTCGTTGAGTGCAGCCAGCTTACGGATGTGGTCAACGGCACGACTCAGGATGGCTACCTTCGAGACGCGGCCGTCGCCTCGCGTGCCTGGTACCACGTCGCGGAGGCCGTAGAAGTGGCTTTTGAGGTGGTAGCGACGCTGGCGCTCCATGACGTTGTGTTGGGCCCGCTTGTGTCGCTCGTCGTCCTGACCACAACTGTCTGACGAGGAGTCTGACCCAGAGACAGGCGACGAGACGGCGGTCGAGGTGGCGATACGTCGAGGTCGCCTGGAGGACCGACCAGACAGTCTGAGGCGAGGGTTGACAGACCTGTAAGACAAGCAAGATATTAGATGGATGGATGGGTTTAACCCTTTCACGCCCACTGTTGCCATATGAGCACAGTCATAAGCATTCTGTGCCAGACTGAGTTAAGCCGTCATTTGTAATTTTTGACATCCGGGCACTCTGACTCTCACGGTGGTTGAATTATGGTGTGAAATAAGGCTGAGTTCTCTCTGGAAGGAACTGGAAGTCCTTATTTACAAACGTTTACAAATATGACGTCATAATTACGTCATTAGACGCAATGAATACCAGTATCTAATTTCTACATTGTCAGAATCACCATTCCTTAGGTATATTCATTGCAATTTGTGTTTCAATCTACACAATATTCACGGAGATATGAAAAAAAATGTTGAGTGGGTGTTTTTTTTTCTGAGACTCATCATTCAGTTAGTTAATATACCATATCGCCAATGACACAGTAACTGACACATGGGAAACTCACTAAGTCATATCATTAGCCAGCGACGGCAACCAGGTGTGCCAGCAAACACGTTAAGCTGTAATTCGACATTGGGTGACTTCCTGACGCTGAAAAGCTTCCTTCAACAGCCCGGAAACAGTCATCCTACGGGTCCAAGCCTAGCGACAGCAGTGCACAACGCTGAAAATCATTCGTAGTCGCCTTCCACAGTAAGTGAAACCAAAATTAGGTTACTAAGTTCACTACCTGAGTCTGGGCCCTAGCACTCCTTCCACTTCAGCTGTGTCACTGTTACACTGCCGCGAGAAGGCTCTACCAGAGTCTTCAGCCCAAGAAAACAACGGAACAAAAACAGACACTGAAATAAGTATAAGTTTGTTTATAACCAGCAGATTAATATCAAGTTGTCACAAAGTGCTGCAGCCTTGTGACATAGATAGAGAACAAGTTTTTTTGAACATCACATATGGCATCAAACACCACGTTGACAAGCGGCAGAAGTGTCACGTACTTGACAGGGCACGGCGAGTATGTGGAGACGGTAGAGCGAGATGCAGGCATCGGTCGACATCGAGGATTACTGTAGTTGTGCATAGCGGCGACCTGGGCCGACATTGATTCAGCAGCGGGAAGAACCATCACGTGACGTCTGGACGCAGGTGGATTCTCTGCCGGTCTGTGGACACTCCACCCACACGACGATACGGACACAACGTCAATCTCTTCCAACTCGTCATCTGAACAGACACATCAATCAAACCATCCACGTCACTTCATTAGGCTGCTAGCCACTAACAATCACATTACAAACTTCCAACACGGTGATAACATTTCTGGCAATAAACGGGTTGGAAGAAAATGGTGGACTAGAATTCCAGGGGTCAAAATTTATTTCAGGATCAGAAACGAATGACAGTCTGACATCCACCCAACACCTGATACTTCATTTTCAGTATATGCATTTTCAGCACGCCCGAATTAGCAAGAAAGGGTGAATATGATTATGTTGCAATGCCGATATAAAAGTAATAACTTTGTACCTTCGTACAATAACAAATGCAGTCTTGGCCAGTCAAGCTACTGTTAACTGTTTTACTCTTTTTTGGATGTAAGAAGAATGAAGGATGAAGGTTTTTTAGTGCTCGTGCTACTGCTGCCAGTCCTCAAGTATTGAACAGTCTGCTAAATTCATTACGATCACAGGACCTCAACTACGACCAGTTCTAGGCCGTGCTGAAAACATTTTGCATACCTAATCAGACCATGACGCTCTGTGACTATATTGCTTTTAGAAATTTTTTATTTACCAACTTACATCACTAGTAGTGGATCCGTAAATGAAGCTCTGAAACCCTGACAGCAAGAACACATACACTAGGAAATAATAAAAGTTTCAGTTAAGTCAGAGGCAGAGTTTTAAGACTGAACATGTCAATAACCAGCAGTGTCTACAAGCGACATATGGGACATGTCAGAATGTTATCATGATGTGATGCCATTAATCTGATTATTATAAACACTCTCACGGCTGACAGTGCCCGCTCGCCCACACACTTTCTCACCGACACGGAACGCACTATCAACTGAACAATGGCCACCCGTTATAACACAGCCACGCTGTGTTATTAGAGGCCGTGTGAACGTACTGCAGCCCGTGTCACGCTATTTCCGTTTTTTGACGGCGCGCCTAAACTCCGCAACAATGATTGACCAGGAAACTCTCGTGGGCCTTTAAACGCCGCCCGCAGCCCTAGTGAACCGTACAGACTGGTTGGTGTCCGTATTGGCGGACGGACGATCAGCTAAGTGGCATGACCGGTTTGTTTCAAGGATAAAAACTGGGAACCGTTCCAAAGGGTGGAAGCGGTGAGGGGGAGGCGACAGGCCGGTCGGGCGTCTAACAATAGACAGACACGCGCCGCCACTCAGCGCCGAAGCTGCTCGCCAGATCACAACAAACGCGACAGGTGCTCGCTGTCGATAATAATTCACTCACTATAGTCCGCCAACGCTCTTATTAATGCCGCCCCTGCAGACCTACCAGCATTGCCAGCACTCGCTAACAACCACCGTCTCACTCTCATCTACCTACATGGCTGTCAAGTGTCACACCGGCGGACTATATACAGGCGCCAGCCGTTACTAACAACTTAATTAAACTGATCGTCACGGCGTTACTCGTAACCGTCAGTCAATGTTCTTCAGCTGCCAAGTTCAGTTCAGTTCAATCTCTTCAATAGTTCTCAGAGGAAAACCGACAAACTTCCACCTTTTAATTCATGCGTTTAAGGGCCAAAAATCGCCGTCACCGTTCTATTGAAGACTGATTGATTCACCAGGGTTTAACGTCTCCACCAACACAGTATACAGGTTATCTGGGAGACGGTTTTAGAGGTCAAAAGACCCAACCAACAGTACCAAAGTACTGAAGGTACACAAATAACACAAAAATACAATAAGTGCACACACATACAAAACACAGCAAATCCCTTAGTCTACACTAATATATGGTGACTAGGGGGTGGATCCCACAGAGGGCAGGGCCGCCAAGCCTGGACGGCGGTGAGACTGCCGCCGCGGTCTCTTGAAGACTTAACAAATGGTTAACAAAGAAATATTACCATGTCACAAGGTTTTCAATAACCCGTGATCATGTCACAGGCGTCAACTTAAAGATTCGCATTGTCTAACTTATTCAAGGACATCAGCAGTGGACGGCGGAGGCAGAAATTCCTGGCATGATAAGATAAAACAGGTTAAGACTAATAGTCAGAAGTGCACCAACCGGATCCAGCAAGAATATATGGTCAAATATGGTGGTCACCCAGAAACTAACGTACGTGGACAGAAAATATGAAGACAATTTTAAGACTCCGAGTTATACTATAACAGTTAGTTTCTTTAGACTACAACAAAACTATTCAACCTGTTGTTAGTTGTATACATAATTATGTCAGCCAACATTACCACTTCTGTATCGGCCACTGACCAGCGCCCCGCACTGTGCAACCAACCGTCTCTAGCCTTGGTCACTGTTATGCTAATTACAGCCACTCCGTATTATGCAGACTGGCTTAATGAATGCACTCGAAAGCTCTTATTTCATGCATTCCGCACTGTACTGTCTGATGACCTACTGACTGATACAGCAAAGGAATGTATACTAGTTTGGCCGACCGACGCAGCAGTCATTCAGGAACGTGCCCCACTTCAAACCTGCCGCACTCAGTCAACTAGGCAGGCTGACTGCCTATAAATCAACAGGTCAGACACAATAATGCCGCAGCGTAAGCACCTTTAACGACGCCTTCATGGGCCATGCAGCCAGCCATTTAATACAAGATGAAATCGGTCAGACGACACAATAACCATTGCAAATTATAGTACACTGGGTTCAGAAGACCAAAAACTGGGTTACTGACCCAGTTAAGCCAATCAAATAACACGGTTTATATACACTCCCCTCTTAGAATCTGCATTTGTAGTTTTTTTTACAGTGATACATAGACAAAAAAGTAAAGTCCTTTCCCGAGCCTCAAGGGCCCATAGGGCGGCGCTGATCTCTGTCTCATAGCCCTCAGCCGGACGCCAGCCTAAGCCGCACGACCACGGATACGAGGCTAGTGCATCGCGTGGTATGCCCGTTTACTCCCCAGCTTTCGATGATACTCATTAACCGACCCCGAAGGGACGACACGATGAGTTGGCGTTGGTGCACAGCAGCCGCGGGTGGGATTCGAACCCGCGACCC
>Ga0056129_1000555_pt1 | contig 10226 bp, 5 predicted proteins | sample WorMetLIZISLAND1_FD_71118 | JGI IMG/M metagenome (GOLD analysis project Ga0056129, IMG submission 71118) | Marine gutless worms symbiont microbial communities from Max Planck institute for Marine Microbiology, Germany - Olavius loisae LIZARD... ...
AAGCCGGCGCGCCTGAGCTCCGCAATGGCTCCGCGCGCCGGCTTGTTCCGGCATCGAACACTATGATATCAACCCACGGACTCACCCCGTAGGTGGATGCAAGATGGGGGGAAGGTCACATCCGACCTTCGATCGCGGCCAGGATGCGAAACCTCGCGAGATCAAGATCGTCGTCGACTGCAGCGGTTCCATGAACGGTGATTCCATCGACCAGGCGAGAGAGGCCCTCCGCAGGATCATCGAATCACTCCGTCCCCAAGACCGGTTCAACATTATCGCCTTCGGCAGCCGCTACCGTCTGCTGTTCGACCACTCACAACCAGCCAGTGCGGGAAACTTGATGGCGGCGCGGCGATTCGTTCAGGACCTGCGCGCTGATCTTGGCGGTACGGAGATGGCGACGGCTCTGGCCGCAACCTACGCCACTTCTGTATCGAGCCCCGAAACAGCGCCCGCCGTACTCCTGATAACAGACGGCGAGATATACGATGCCGAGACGTCGATCGTTCAGGCCGTATCGTCCGGTCACAGCGTTTTCGTCGTTGGTGTCGGCAGTTCTGTCAACGAAGCCTTCCTCTGCGATCTCGCCGAACGTACCGGTGGCGCGGCCGAGTTCGTCACGCCGCGAGAGAACATGGCCGAACGCGTGTACCGTCAATTCCAACGGCTCTACGCGCCGCGTCTCGAGATCCGGTGGCCGCTACCACCAACAACAGAGGCTCCCGCGAAACTGAAGACCGTCTTTCGAGGCGACACCCTGCACGCTTTTGCTTGGTTCGAAACGCAGCCCTCGGATGAGGTTGAATTACACCTTACGATGGCGGATGGTTCCCGGCACAGGATGGTTGCGACGCTCGCACCGCTTCCGTGCACGGGAGAAAACGGTATTGATCTGCTTGCCCGCATGGGTGCCGCACACCGTCTGCGTGAAACCGGCGATGACCGTCTGGGGCTCGATCTCTCGCTTCGCTATCGTCTGCTCGGTCCCTTCACGAATTACTTAATTATCGACGAAAGAGCGTCCTCCGAACAGACGACCGGCCTGCCGTCGCTTCGCGTCGTGCCGCAAATGCTGGCCGTCGGCTGGGGCGGTTTCGGTTCGGCCAAACGCATGAGTTCCGATTTACGCCCGATGGCGATGGCGCGCGCGGTTCCCAGTCCCTTCGCCCGCGCGAGCCTGACAAACGCCGGCGGGGTATCTTCGTCACCGAACTCCCGGAAAATATCCGGCGATAGCCTCGACATTCCCGCCTTCCTCAGGCGTTCCGGCGAAACGCGGCCAGCGAAAAGAGTGGGTCCGGCGGAACAAAACCTCCGGAAGACGCTGTCAAACGTTACCGCTTCGCGGTCTGCAACAGAGAGCCAGACCAACCAACCAAAGCCGCAGAAAAGACGCAACGCCCTCGAAAAGTTCATCGTGGTCATGGACTTCCGGTACTACCGCACGCGCTCGGTCGATTTCGATATCACCTCCATCGACGATTTGCGTCGCGACGGCCTGCCCAACGTAATTGCTTCGAGACTGCAGGACCTGGTCGATAGGGGCCGCGAGGAAAAAGAAGTCGTCCTCGCTTTCCTGAAACTGCTTCTCGAATCGGATGTCGACCGCCAATTCAGCGTCCATGTTCGCCTGTTGATCGAAGAGGCATGGAATACCCTGGGAGCAAGGGAACTGGATTCCGACGACAAGGTATCCTTGATGAGTTCAATACCGTCGGCCGGTTTGGTGAATAACGGTTCCGCCATCGCGGATTGACGGAGCGATCCAGTTCACGCCCAAGAGAGTTTTTGGACCGACCGGCGAGTTCGCCTCTTGTTAAGGGCAAGCGTCAAAGATCACCGAGGAAAACCACTCGCGTGATGTCGAATTGACGCGAGCGATCCCGATAGATGGACTGATAAGCGCCTGTCGCCGTTTTCATAACGACTTTGCCGATAGCCACGGAGGTGATCGTACGTTCATCCAAGAAGTAGAGAAGGCCGGCGTTGTCCAATCGTCTTTCGGGGAGCATTCCGTCGACGGCGAAGATGTCGACCGGGTTCCATCCGAATGCGATGAGGCTTGGGGCATGAGAATCTGCGAGCTGCCGAAAGAATGTTGCCCCATCGCCGTTCGTCTATGGAAGCCGGTCTCGGACGCGACATCAACTTGTCGAACTCTTTCCGCCAATCATCGGGCAGGGATGCCGCGCCTGTATAGGGTGCCGTTTCTCCGGTGCTCTGTTGGTTTTGAGCCCAGTCAGCAAAACCGTCATTGCCCGCAACCGTCAGTGAAACCATCCCTAAACCACCCGAAACGAGAAATCGCCTTCTGTTCATTGGAGTGCACCCGCCAATGCTTCGACGCCATTTCCCAAGGGTCGAACGCGGAAATGGTGTTCCTGATAATGGGATGAACGCCGGCGGGGTTGTTCGAGCCGGGTTCAAGACCGATCGCCAGTGACGGATGCGGTTCATCCCATTTTCTAGCAAAGACACTCCGTGACGCCGCCCGTCGGCGTATACGAGCGATACCCCGCGATCACCCTTAGGATATGATTCGTGCGATGCTAGGAACGCAAACAGCATTCGAGTCCCAACTGAAACGCCTCGAACGGTACTTCTCCCTCAACCTCCTAAGTGACAGGGTCTTCCAAGAGGAAGTTTCTCGAGGCTACAACTGCGGATCCAGGGGCTCGCGGGGCACGGCGTTCAATCTCGACCTTCTGGATGTGGTCATCCCAAAGCCACGCGCGCGGGGCAATCGTGTTGATCGCGAACAGAGGCGGTGGACCGGTTTCATCGACCTAATCGCAAAGACAGGTGAGCGCGACGCTGCCAAGACAAAACCACGTCCGCGCCTACCCGATCCCATTAAGGGGAATTTACACGTTGCCTCGAGGGTGTTCGGTTTTGGAAAGTGCGAACAACAGATCCTTCACTTCCTGGCGGCAACGACCCTGTCGCCAACCTTACGGGAAGCCGTGAAGTTCATTTGCGAGAGGCCGTCGCTGTGGCGGAACTATATGTTGGCGGCGCTGATCGCCGTCGACAAGGAGGACCTCGAAGCGGCACTCGATCCGTCGTCGCGCCTGGTGTCCTACAGCTTCATCGAAATCGAAACGTCGGACTACATCAGCCACGGCGTCCGGCTGACGAAGAAGCTGGAGAACTTGTTGTGCGCCGAGATTCTGGACGAACGGCGTTTCGTCGACGCGATCGCCACGCTGGCGCCCGAACCGGAGCTCACCTTGTCCGACTACGAGCACCTGCGCCCAGAGGTGGAGATTATGGTCGACTTGATCCGATCGAGTTTGCGGTCTCGGCGGCGAGGTCAGAACTTTCTCCTTTACGGGCTTCACGGCACGGGAAAAACCCAGCTCGCCTGTCTGATTGGCAAGATGTGCGAGGCGGATCTCTACATGATCGGCGTCGACGAGCAACAGGGACAATCGCCGTCGTCGCGCGAACGCCTGCAATCCAAGATCTGGGTGGACCGTTTGTTGGAACCGCAGTCCTCGGTGATTACCGCCGTCGACGAGGCGGAAGACATCTTCGAGAACGTCGGCGAAAGCTCGTCAAACCCGCGCGAGAAGTTCAGCAAGGAGTTCCTGAGACGGCAGATCGAGAACAACGCCGTGCCTTGTATATGGATCCTCAATCAGATCCGTTGTGTCGATCTTGCGTTCACGCGGCGCATGCGCTTTTCCATCGAGTTCAAACCCTTGAACCAAAGAAGCCGGGAACGCGTGTGGCGCCGGTGCATCGGCGCCACTTCCGGCCTCGCGGACGAGGACGTCAAGTCGTTGGCCATGAACTTTTCCGCCGCACCGGCGCTGATCACCAACGCTTTGGATGCGGCGCGGGAACTGGCGGTCGACGGTAAACCCTCGCGGGGGCTGGTCGAGCGGGTCCTTGAGCCGTCGGTCAAGCTGCAAGGCGGTACGGTCGGCCGGCGGCGGGTCCTGTCCGACTTGGCCGACTACAGGCCGGAATTGACGAACGCCGACGCGGATCTCGAAACCCTCGCCACCAGTTTGTCGCAATGTGATCCGGCCCGGGATTCCGGCGCGCGGCTCTGTTTTTTCGGTCCGCCCGGAACGGGCAAGACACTCTCCGTCCGCTACCTGGCCGATCGCATGGGACGCGAGTGCTCGGTGCGCCGGGTTTCCGATATCGTCAGCCCCTTCGTCGGTGTCACGGAACGCAACATCCGCGCCGCCTTCGAAGACGCCGAGCGATCCGGGGATGTCCTCTGTATCGATGAGGCCGATTCGTTTCTTTCCAACCGCTCTCAAGCCCAACGCAGTTGGGAAGTGACGGAGACGAACGAATTTCTTCAACAGATTGAAAGCTTCAACGGTATTGTCGCCTGCACGACAAACATGATTGATCGCCTCGACCCGGCCGTCTTCCGGCGTTTCGATTTCAAGGTTCGTTTCGACTGGTTGCGCCCTGATCAGGCCTGCGATTTATTCCGCCAGGTCTTCGCGCCGGTTCGCCACAAGCCGAACAAAACTCTGTCGAAAACACTGCGCCAAGATCTGGCCAGTATACAAAACCTGGCCCCCGGCGATTTCGCCGCCGTCGCCCGCCGCCAACGGCTCCTCAAGGGCCCGATCGCCGACGCCGACCTGCTTTCCCTTCTGCGCCAAGAGGTGGAATTCAAGGACGGGCCGAAAACGGCGATTGGATTTCGGGGGAGGGGGTGACGGGGTGCGGGTAACTCTGGTCTCCAAAGTATAGAGATCCCGAGAACATCCCTCACTGCTGTTTTGTCGACTGAAGTCTGCAAAAAACCCTTCATTTCGTTCCTTAGAGCCATCGAGGCCAACACGCTGCACCCTTTAGGGCCGGTATTGGTTTCACCTTGTGCTACGAACAGCTGGGAACGAAAATGGTCAGTCCAAGGACGGCTCGGAAAACCCTCGATATCGTGAGGCAGCGACTTCTCGATCAATCCAACCGGAACCCCTTTCTCAACCTCCCGCAGCGCTTGCACCGAACGCAAGCTCTGGAAATCGTCGGACCTCAAACCAGTCGGCTGTTTCGATTGTTGTTCGACGAAGGCAAGGCAATGGCCTTCGACCCGAACCCGCGGCTGCTGATCAAGGCGCCCTCCGACACCGCGGCTCGCAATTCTGTTCACCGACTGCCGGTTCCCGTAACTGCCGGTCAGGACGCCGCCGCCGATGGAGAAACGATCAAAACGCCGTTTGAAAACGAAGAACTGATAAGGCGGTTGCGGCGCCTCGACGATACGGCGCGTTCAGCCGTGGAGGAGCAAGGCATCAACCCGTTGCACCTGAGCTTGGGCGTTCTCGAGTGGCGGGTGCCTGACTTGGGCGACACCGTTTTTCACGCACCTCTGGTCCTGGTTCCGGTCGAACTGCAGCGTTGCAAATTCGGCGATCCTTTCGTCTTGCGGTGCGCAGCCGATACGGTCAGCGACAATCCCAGCCTTCGAACCAAACTTCGCGTCGATTTTGACATTACCTTACCGCGGTGGGAGGACGGTTTTGATGCCGATATCGGCGGATATTTCGCGGCCGTCGCTAATGCGGTCGACGCGGTAGGGCGTTGGCGGGTGATCCCCAACCGAACGGTCCTGCGAAATATGTCGTTCAGGAACCACCTAATATACAGCGACCTCGACCCGACTAACTGGCCTGAGGGGCAGAAACCTGAGAGAAACCGCCGCTTCCGACAGCTGTTCATGAGTGTTTCAAACACTGATGTGGAGCCATTAACAGACGCGCCGGATGCTACGGCGGCGGCCATTGCTGAAACACAAGCCAAGCTGCCCCCGGCCGTCGTCGCCGACATGGACTCCTCTCAGGCAAGGGTCCTCCATGCCGTTCATCGCGGCGAAGACCTGATCGTCGAGGGACCGCCCGGTTGCGGTAAATCTTCCCTCTCCGTCAATCTTATGGCCGACGCCGCCCGGCGGGGCCAAACAACTGCCTTCGTCACCGCCAAGGCTGCGGCCAAAGACGTCGTCAAGGAGCGCCTTGATGGTGTCGGGCTCGGTCACTTGTGTCTCGATCTCCATAACACAGATACAACGGCCAACGCCTTTTACAGTGCGATAAGCAGTTCACTGGAACCTGCGTCCGGGAACCAACCCGATACATCTCCGGAGGCGGCGCCCGACGAGGCAACCTATGCCGCCGTCATTGCGGCGCTGGACGGTCAGGCAGAGGCCATGGCGGCGCGCCACGAGCTGGCGGACATAAGCTGCTACGAAACCGTGGCCAACTTGGTGGCGTTGCGCGAAAGCGGTGTCTCCCATGCCGGTTTCGAGCTGGAAGGTGCCCTGGAATGGCGGCCCGCCGGCTATCGGCAGAATGAGGAGCTGGTGGCCGCTGCCGCCGGGCAGGTCGCGGCCCTGGGAACACCCGTCGACCATCCTTGGCGCGGCGCCGAATTGCGCGGAATCTTGCCCATGGCGGTGGCCCGCCTCGAAAGGCAATTGGCTAAAGCTGCCGATCGCCTGCAGGCGTTCTTGCGAGCGGCCAGGAATTTGGCAGATCGTTTGGCAGATTCACCGTCAGCGCCTGCCGAATTGCCGTGTCCATCAACCGTTGGCGAGAATTTGGAATTTGCGGAGTTGTGCAGCTGGATCGGTTCGTTACACGGCGATTTGCGCAATGCCCTGACATCGTCGGTCTGGCATAGCGACGGCGATACCATCCGGGCCTTGGTATCCGATATCCATGAAGTCGGCAGGTTCGAAGACCGTGTCGCCGTTGAGGGTTGGGACATCGATTGGAACGCCGATTTCAAGGCTATCAACCGCCGATTGAGCCCTGGTCGTTCGAGCGATGAATCATGGCATGCCGCTCTGTGGCGCCGCCTCAAGGCACGAGCGCAATTAAAGACGGCTCTTGGCGCCGAGAGGTTGCCGGACGACCCGGCGACTTTGGCGATCGCCCACTCGGTTGTCGATGCCCAGTTGGCGCGGCGTCGCGTGGAAGCCAATTCGGACCTCGGCCACCAAGCTTTCGGCGCCTATTGGCACGGCGTCACGAGTGACAGTCGGCTGCTCTCCGAGATCTGCATCGCCGGATCTCGCGTTGCCGATGAACGCTTGGCGGCATCTCTCTTCGCCGCCATTGCCGCAGGTCTGGATGTTGATTGGTCGGCAATTGCCGATGATGTGATCGAAAGTTGGACCATCGCTGAGGCCGCGCTGACCCTAATCCTGACACGCGTCGAAATCTCACTTCCTAATGCGCTTGGCGTTGACCGGCTGAGCTCGATCGGTTTGCAAGCTTTGATCGAAAAGGTCGACGGCTGGGTCGAAAACACGGCAGCGATCACCGACTGGATCCGCTTTCGGCAATACGATCGGGCGCTACGCGAGCAGGGAATGGCCGGTCTCGCCGATCAACTGTTCGACGGCACCCTTGTCACCCGAAGAGGCAGGCCAACAGTTCTCCATGGCTTACCTGGAGGCGTTGATGGACGAATTCGTCCACCGGTTTCCGGCGCTCCTCGGCTTTGACGGTCGTATGCACGATCGCCACATCCAATTGTTTCAGGCCCTCGATCGCGCTCGGGTGGCTGAAGCCCGTCGAGACACGGTTCGCATGAACGGGACCCGGGTGTCCGAGACGAAAGAGAGTGATCCGGCTTATCTGACGCTGCAAGGCGAGTGTGCGAAGTCCCGCGGCCGCCGGTCGATCCGACGCATCGTGTCGGAAGCGGGCGACGTCATTCAAGTTCTGAAGCCTATCGTCTTTCTGAGCCCGGCCTCGATCGCCAAGTTCCTTGAGCCGGGCGGAATTGGTTTTGACCTCGTGGTGTTCGACGAAGCGAGCCAGATCCGTCCAGAGGAAGCCCTCGGCGGCATCCTGAGGGCGCGCCAAGTCGTCATCGTCGGGGATAGTCATCAACTGCCTCCGACGTCGTTCTTCATTACATCCGGCTCTGAAGAAACCGCAGACCCAACCGGAAGTCCGATGGACAGGGACTCGAGTATACTCGACCACGGCCGACGGGCCGGCTTTCCGCAATACCACTTAGTCTGGCACTACCGGGCTCGCCACCATTCGCTGATGGCCGTGGCCAACCGAGAGATCTACGACGGTTGCTTGCGGGTGCCACCGAGTCCCGACGAAACCAGCGGACGGTTCGGGTTGCGGTTTCATCACGTGACCGACGGCTACTACGATCGCGGCGGCACCGCTGCCCATGCCGCCGAAGCCCAGACCGTTGTCGACGCGATCATCGATCACGCACGATACCACCCTGAACAGAGCCTCGGCGTTTGCGCCTTTTCGATTGCCCAGCAGAGGGCCATTGCCGACGCGTTGGAAAACCGGCTTGCCGAAGATCCGGAAAATCCTGAGTTCTTTTCAATCGATAGGCCGGAACCGATATTCATCAAGAACCTGGAAACCGTCCAAGGTGACGAACGCGATGTGGTCTTCCTATCAGTTGGCTATGGCCGCGACAACGAAGGCAAATTGCCCATGAACTTCGGGCCGCTCTCTCTGCCCGGAGGCGAACGCCGGTTCAATGTGATGATGACGCGCGCCCGTGAACGCTGTGAAGTGTTCTCGTCCATCACCGCGGCTGACGTCGACCATGAGCGGTGCCAGGGAAGAGGGCCGATCGTTCTGAAGGCGTTTCTCGATGCGGCTGAGCGTGGTTTCGCGCCGGAAGGAAAACCGTTAACCGCTCCAGGTAAGGATTCGTTCCTTGAGGTTGTGGCCACGGCCGTCAGGAGCGCCGGTTTTCAGACTCTCGTTGACGCCGACCCTTCGCGCCAGTTTATCGATCTCGCCGTCGCGCACCCGGACCGGGAGGGCGACCTGTTGCTGGGAATACAGGTCGACGGTTTCGGTTTTCAATCGCTCGCCGCTGTCCGTGACCGCGAATGGGTTCGCCGCCAGACGCTGACGGACCGCGGTTGGCGGCTTCACCGCATCTGGGCATTGGACTGGCTGAACCGGCCGCAGGAAGAGGCCAAACGGCTTCTCGAAGCCATCCAACAGGCGCTTCTAGACAGCCAGCCGTCGATGGCCGTTGTTCCGTTCGTTGGGCCCGAAGAAGTGGCGAGTGGGGGTGGTGATTGATTTCAGCGACTCGAATTTCAATCTTGGTTAACGCCAAATACTCTCGAAAGGCCCTAAAGCTAGTGGAAAAAGCAAACCTGATCAAAAGCCGTTTTCGACCGGTCTAACGCACAAGGGTAGTCTTGCTGATGATTTCTGCACCCCAGCTCGATATGGCCCATTCGTCAATCGAAGAATAACGAGGAATGCCGAATTTTACGTTGTTCTCCACTCGCTTGTTTTTGGCCTCTCGTTTGGTCAAGAACCATGCTTGCCGCCAAATCTCAACAGGAAGAGGGAATCGGTTCACCGAGGATGGAGGTGTCTCTAGTCGGTTTTTCGCCAGTCGTATCGCTTGGTTTTTCAACTTGAGCGCCTCACCCAACTGATTGGTTGATGGCGGGTCTTGATAAAAAAACTCCCTCGGGGAAATTGAGAGTCCGCGACAACGATCGTAGCGTTCCGATGCCGTTTGCCAAAGGTCCCGGATCTCGTAAAGAACGAATTCGTTCTGCGGTGTTTCGGGATCAGATATGTCGTTTAGAGCCGAAAGTTCCAACGTGGCGGCGACCACATCAGAGACGCACAATTCATCCCCAAGCACTGCAGCATATCCGTCACCAATAATATATGCGGGCGTCAAATTCCTCCATGGCCTTTGGTTGGACGGCCTTACGAAAGTCCTAACTGGACTGATCGCCAACGCGAATTTATCGGTATCCCGAGAAGCGAGATTGGCTGGCGGATGATCCAGCCGACCAATCCATGTTTCCTCTGGAAAACGGGAATCGCCCGATGCTCTCGCGATCGCCAATACAGTTTTGTGGGCGACCGAGATTTTATCTTCTCCGCGGACGGTGATCGGATTGGAGCAGACCATGTTGATGTACTCGACTACCGCGGTCGTCGTATACCATAGTGATCCGGTGGGAGTAGGAATTGGAGTTTTACCATCACCAAAGGCGTCGTGATAAAAAATCGTGCTCTCGGGATGACCGCCGATGAACCTTGCGTGCTCCGCCCAATAGATATTGGTCAGTCCTTTATGCAGAAAATAATAGAAGAGGCTGTCCTAGCTAAGGACGTTTTTGTCTCGAATTCACCCATGTCTTTAATTGGTTAAGCAGTTCCCGGTGATCACCTCCATTGAACCGCCATTCGCACTCCTTTAGGAACAGGTGAAAG
>Ga0056129_1000556_pt1 | contig 10218 bp, 10 predicted proteins | sample WorMetLIZISLAND1_FD_71118 | JGI IMG/M metagenome (GOLD analysis project Ga0056129, IMG submission 71118) | Marine gutless worms symbiont microbial communities from Max Planck institute for Marine Microbiology, Germany - Olavius loisae LIZARD... ...
GGTTAATTTGAGATTTAGGAAGATTGTAGTAGAGAGAGTTACAGTAGTCAAGTTTAGAGTGGACAATAGAGGCAGCGATGGTACTGGCCGTTTTAGAATCGAGGTAAGGACGGATACAGCAGAGTTGTCGGATATGAGAGTAGCATGACTTAGAAAGTGATGAGATCTGATCAGAGAAGGTAAGATGTTTATTATTTTAAATCCGTAGCTTAGTTATTTCTTCTTTGGCAAAGTATGTCATCAGCATAACCTGGTTTATAACGTTTGTATAAATTCTTTTTATTTTTATCTGTGCACGTACCTCTGGATTCGTGATCAGAAACAGGATCATGATTATTCATGATATCTCTGCGTGGCAACTGCTGCAATGTCAAATATTCATTTCATTCATTCAACAGTTGACATACAGCAATCATCAAGCAGATGACATTTTGTTTTATTACTGTATATCATGTTATGTGCGGTAGCCTTAATGTTGCATTGTTATTCAGCTATTCAGTTCTTGAGCTCTTCGTATGTCTTGAAAAATCGTTATATCGCCATTAAGTGAAATGCCGATTAGATTTTAATGAAATTGTATCGCTGAAGTAGATTCAGACAATGATTCAAAGTAAGTTCAAGGCAGATGCTATGTTGGTAATCATCGGTTTTTAATGGTTATAACTCATTAGAGAATTCTCCGATTTTCGTGAAATTTTGTGTGAAGACGAATAATAACGTTCGAGTGTGAAAAATATTAAACTTTCACAATTTAAGTAGGAGGACCACTTCCATCTTACAAACGTTATGTCGCCATATTTCTCTTAAATGTCATGAGAGGTTTATGAAATTTTGTATGTCGAAGCAGACTGGGACTCGATACTTATATCACCAACGCCCACAATTTTAGAATCCAAAATGAACGGACGCCATATTGGAAAATCCATTGTTTTTGGCTATAACTTCACAACGGAGAGTCCACTCAGAATCCAATTTTGTACGAAGAAGCAATATGCTACCACAATGACGGTCAAACGTCAAAAATTTCGAATTGTGAAAATTCAAGATGGCGGAAGAATTTGCACCCACATGTTAGCCTACTAATGCAAATGCTACAATCTATTCCTAGGAGCGGAAGCTTATCATCTCGACCATCGGGCGATACGCTTACATTATGCCAAATATACATGTAGATTTATCCGCAGCTTCCACGTGAATTAATTATTATTTGCTTAACAAGAAGCCAAGCTGTCGATAGGATAGCCGACCGTACTGCCTCACAGCTAGCAGACTATCTAGTAATTAGCGATTGTTTGTAAATAGCAAGTCCAGCTGTTTACGAGATATTGGGCTCTAAGCCTATTTGGGTCACGAGTTTGACCTTTCGGGTCACGTGAGTGACGTGACGTCATAGGTCACGTGACCAATGGATTCACCATAGGCCATTTCCTGTAGGATGTTCAACGGCGAATGTGACACGATGGTTCACGTGACCTTTAACGACCTCTAAACAAAGGTCGAGGTCATTCATTTTAGTACCAATCGATTACTCATATACGACTTCCAGGCTGTCAATAATAACTTTTGCTGTAGGATGTACGCACCGTTTAGCCACAATACATAACGTCGCAGACGACAGACGATGACGGCGACAGACGGACGCAACACTGTAGCATAAACGCGACCGTTAGCATGGTCGGCTAAAATGGGAACCAAACGGGTTCAGGCAAAGTCTACAGACATTATTTTTCTGCTATAACAAGCCTATGAGTAACGAGCAGTGAGTATGGGCTAGGCCTACTTGTGACATTTGCTCGCAGGAAGCTTCATGTCGTTGTTGTTGCTGCTGCTGGATACGAGCGACGTCTGTTTGCAGTGTCTGCAGTTCGATGACCACTACACTCTGGATTACGATGACAGCTAGCACGAGAACTAGCCCAACGCCGACCATCACACAGTTACAGAGACAGGACTCCGTCGCCTTGACAACCATGATGCGGCTGCATCTGTAAGCACGACCAGTCTCACTCGAAATAGATGACTATGTCATCATTATTTCCCAGTCGTAAAACGGTTATTTTTTACACGGCCTATGTCATATCACATCACATACATTTCGTATACGTAATTTCCAGTGTTGTGGCGTTGTACTTCGTTAAGCTGCCTTCTTTTGCCAGAATTCCGCACACGTGTATAGGTCATTTTATGCGAAACTTAATTTTTGACCATGAATCTTTGTTAGGCATAACGGTAACCAAAAATAAACCGTTTACTGTGAGAGGCGAGTAGGGTTACATCTAAAACTCGTGAAAATTTTCTGCATGCTATAAACATGCTCACAATAGTCGGAGGTGCCTAAGCCTAGCATTACCTGCACCGTTTAAACTCACAGCAATGGGTTTACTGTAGCCTACTTCCGTGTCCGCGACCACAAATACCAAGCAAACGACTGACAATCAAGTAAGCGCTTCGATCCGTCAGCGCGTATAGGCACCTAGTTATTACAGTACCGTAACCGCATGGTGGCAACATCCTGGAGCATCGGTGCTAAATTATAACAAGCTACAGCGCACTGCACATAATCAGAAATGAATGCATATAATAAAATGAACATCATTTCGCAGGGTCAGTGTTCAATCTTTTGCGACGCGACACTCATGAAACATAAATCCGAATTTAATGGATTCTATGCTCAAACGTGTAGGCCTATACCTTAAATCTCCCAAATATTATAGAATGCAGCCATTCTTTTCCCAGTAATCTTGCAGACCAAGTAGGTAACCCCTCCCCCCTCAAACAGGTCGTAACCGTAATGCTGCCACACGACACATTGCTACCCAATGAATTAGCCTATATTTACATCACACAGCTAGCTAGGCCTGCTCTAAATTGTGCAGGAGCTAAGAAGCAGCTAAAACACCCAGAGCAACGTCACAACGTGTACGTGTGGCCTACACAATGTATTCAACGCGACTTTCCCGTTGATGTATGACCACAGTAAACAGGTCGTTGACAGTTATCGCGTGGCACATGACGGCAGTCGTCCGACAGTGACAGAATGATTAACTACGACGTCAGGCCGGCGTTTCGTTTCCCGGTTCATGAGCACTGCGATCTCAATCGTTTCAAGTATGCACCGTCCTTCAGTCATCATCGTCGCCGTCAATACTGCACTCATTCGCTGTTCGACGCCTGGTCAAAACTCATCTGTTTCACAGATCAATCATTTCTATCACACGCTGCAGGATATCTGGAAATCAACTCACCAAACTACCTTTTATGTACTTCTCATTTTACGCTCATCGGATTTTACCGTCGACTGTCGGCTTTTATTATGCGTGCGTCTCTATAGGGACTGCATTAAGTGTTGCACCCAGTACGTCTGTCCGTGCCTCCGATTTTCTCGAAATAGGAAAGCCGTAAAACTCCCGCTGAAATATAGTGCCTACCGGAGCATATTTGAGGTCTAGGGGGTCAAGGTCACTGGGAACGAAAATGTAAAAATCGTTTTTTCGCGCATATCTCCGTCACCGGAACCATACACATATCGTCGAATATAATTCACCAGCGAAAATGCTTCTTATTTTGACAACTTGTAATTTGTAATTATTCGCATGTCGCGGCGGCCTCCTGGCTGTGTACATACTTCTATTATTTACTGAGTTGACACTTTGAGTCTTTGACATGTTTGAACGATCGAAAGGGCGATGTCTCCGAGCCGTATAATAAAACTGGTTGGATGTAGGTATGATATAGTTGGACTTTGGTGGGGAGAGATACTGGAACGCCAGATTCCTCTATTCAAAAGGGTGAAACAGCTTTTGGTCAGGCCAATCCGGTGAAGAACTTCTGGTCCTGAGCTACCAGTACTGTGCATTTCAGAGCCAAGCTAGAAGAATGATTCCACAACATCCACGGGGTTGCCAGGTTAGCTCTGCTACTACAGAGACCTGTTTACAACTAATAACACCAGATACGATCAATACGAACCTTGTTTCAAAACAGAAGATATCACTTTGCACTAACACAATAAAGGCTTGCGTTATTATAATTAAAAAAAACCTTTCTAATTGAACTGCACCTCAAAAGCACTACAGACACGTGCAACACAGTCGGGATATATCAATAAATATTAATACAACCAAATAATTAAAAATTCACATATTTTCACTACAAATATTCACAACTGTGACAGTGCAGCACTACGAGTCATCTGTTCTCACTAGAATCTATCTACATCCATTTACAGCTTCCATATACATGTATGCAGCTACAGAACCACACTACCACACCACGCTGAGATTCGTCCAGCTAGCCATTAACCCTCTGACGCCCACTGTCGCCATACGGGTACAGCTATAAAGCATCCTGTGCCAGACCGGGTTAAGCCGTCATTTGTAATTGTTGACATCCGGGCACTAACCCGGTCTGGCACAGGATGCTTTATAGCTGTACCCATACGGCGACAGTGGGCGTCAAAGGGTTAATGTACCTTGGATAGTTAATTTCTACTCACAAACTATAATAGTTGCCTGTGTTCACAGTACGAGTTGACCAGGGGGAGGAAGGTTCGGGGGATAGGGGAGGGTGACAGGTTCGGGGGTTGACAGCCCCTTCTCATCTAAATTTTAGCCCCAGGATGCTGACATAACCCTCCTGTGATCTTCAAAAAGTACATAGTACAAGTTAAGATTTCACTTTCCGACCTTAACGATGATGACCCTCCTGATATTTTGACAACTGTGACTGTCAATATGCCTCTTCTCCATACGATACGAGGTATTTGCCATGACCTTCAGGCTCAAAATGTGCCGAAATGTACACAGACTGTTGAGTTCTTCAACCTTAATTCTGTTCAAATCCCAGCACTACGTTTCAAGTCATCGCACTAACAATATCGGACGGCGTTCAGGCAGCCATTAGAGTCATACAAAGTGCAATGCCGTCCAGATTCTTTCAATACAGACAACGCTACTATTCAGAACAACGTGCAGTGAGTGCAGTGTGAGAGACAACTTGTGTGCATCAGCAAATATTCAAATGTCTCAGCAGTTGTATAAATCCACCGTTGTTAACCTGAAAGTAATGGAACAGCAAAGCATCAGGAAAATACATGCCAGCTGAAAGTCCCGCTTAAAGGCCATGATAGGACCCAGCCAAATCTGACATTACTACAATGGGCTGTTAATGTTAATAAACAGCACCAATAGGGGCAACAAAACACAGCTGCTGTAAAAACAAATAAACAAGAAAGCCAGCTATCAGTAACGTATTGTGTGTCCACCGATGCACTATGAGGTGCATGACCTTGAACAACCTTGAATTATTTCAAATGTAATAAAAACAGGATGGGATTGGATAGGACATACACAATGTCCGATTGTTTTAAAATAGTTTAGTAGGTGAGATATGCAGCGCGTTTCTAGATTTTACCATCGACAGGTTTAAAATAGCTGAAATGAGCTTTAGGGTCACTCAAGGTCCCACGCAGTGCTGATATTTGACAGTACATTTTCTATTAGTTGTCAATTGTGACTATAGCGCTGTCTTGTACCGTTTCAGAGATAACAGCACTTGCATAGCACATGTGACCTTCATTTTTGTTGCGATAACAAAATTTAGTATAAAATCATGTACGCTTATAATCACGTATGAGAAATCAAATGCTACATTTCATAATATTGGATTCACAGAAGTTTCAAACAGCTGTAACGCCCTTCAAGGAAACCAGGTGGTTCATCAGAAGACAAACCATTTTGGGACAGTCGACCATTAGTAACTATACCTCCATCTAGTACCGTTTCCGAGATACATCGACTTATTAGCTAAAAATTGCTGAATTTTCATACCACTGTTGTATTTGACGCCGTCATAAGTGGTAACACAGTCCAAATTTTGTAACAGCAATTAGTGGTGAGTATACTATAATCATGATGGGGCTATCAAATGGCAAAAGAATTTTGATTATATGTTTGGTTTAAGACCGGACTGTCCATGACAGACGGACGGACAGACAGATGGACGGACGGATCGAATTGCGATATCAATATCGTGCATTGCATTCATGAATGTGCATCATAAAAATGGGATGGCTACAAACAGGGGTGGAAAAAGAAAGTAAAAATGCATAAACAAAATGTATGGGCAAAAATACACATCTGTCACTCCCAACAGTTTTTGCCAATGCACACAGACGTTGCAGACAGTTTCCCCTCAAGGCATGTCGGCAGGGGAGGGAGGGGCTGCTGACTGACAACTCCAGCAAATACCACCGGCAGACATCAGCATAGATCATTAGACGATACACTAAATGAAAGTCGAAGATATATGCAAAGGCTCCAGCTAATCGTCAGAATGGCTGGTATGCTGGCGGGTATTTGACAAGTAGCCAGTTCTGTAGATATTGCTGACAATGTGTCCAGCTCAGCAGTTCACAACACTGTCAACACAAACAATCACTCACTGGCTGACTTTTCACTTAGCCTTTTTGCTGAGCTAAAGTTCGGTCTAAGTCCAGACGTAAGTCAAAAAGTAAAGTGATTTTGCTGAGTGAAAGACTTAGACCAAATTTACTGTCTAAGTACAGACTTAGACCGAAGTTAAGTTGAACTTTGGAAGTCTGGACTTTAGCATTCAGCTTAAGGTTTCGCTGAGCAAAAGGCTCAGCGAAAGGCTAAGTCAAAAGTTAAAGTTACCCACTGTATCTGCATCTTGGTAATTATAGTCATAATCAGAATAATAAAACGATACATGGCCCTGTATTACCAGGGCAACCGGTCCCCAAGGCAAGGTAGGGTGTATATTAGGGACCAACGAAAAGACCTCCTACAGGATAACTGACAGGCCTTGTACCACATATTTATTCTGTCTGGCATAGTGGCATTGTTTGAGTGTAGTGTTCCATACTCAGTCGAGCAGAACAGCCAACATGCTAACTCTGCTAGCAGAAAGTAATGCCAGGCAGATCAGTCACTCCAACAGTCAAGACGGCAGTATATGTTATAAAATTATTGCAGCAGAGAGAGATTATTGATTCAAGTGATTCACTAGCCTCGACCATTCGGCCGTCGACTTCTTTCGTAGCTTTGTCTTCCGACTGTTTCATCATAATCTTCAGCGCTCGTCCGTAATGTTGGCGGACGAGGGCGTGTCTCAGCATCAACATAAAGACCTGTATCAGCAGACATTACACACAGCATGTACTGCCGACATCAGTTGTCACCGCTGTACCCTGAAACTGGACATAACTGAACCTTAACTCTCAAACATTGAGATCTTGAGCACAATAATTTAATTATGAGAGTGCTACTCATATTCACAGACATTTATCAATTTTTAAACTCATTTTTCTATACACCTAGCATTTCAATCTACCCATACCATTCTAACGGTGTGTCTACACTCTACACAACCCACTGCGTTGACATCTGTTTCTTTCTGCTCTGTTATTGTGCGTTGCTGCATTCTGACAGTTTCAAGGAAAGAAATACTTTATTGCACTGCACCAGTCACAACTCTAGTACATGTATCACACACCAGAGTTCTGCCATCGTTTATTCGCTTTTGCTAATCACACAATATCTCTACAATGCTGCTCTGCTCATTTGGATAACTGAAAAGGAAAATTACCATAACTGCGCTATGTGTTCCAGCCGAACTTGCAGACATAAATGCTCCCAGACAACTGGTCACAGAGGACCCATGATGAGCAATGGACAGACATTATAACCAAGCGTTCAAATCAACTGACAATTCTATCAAGACACCGACAATCACCTTTGTGTCGGAAGCATCGATGAACTTCTGTACTTCAGTGAATGTGTTGTCGAGGTCAGCGGCTGTGATGAAGTCTGGGCCGGACGTCGACGTCGGTGACAGGGATGTAGGACTTTCAGTCGCGGTCGTCGCTGGCAACTTGTTCTGCTGGATCAAATAGTCTCCCTGAGCACAGCCGAGCCGCACGTACGCGTCTACCAGCGACGTCCGCATCTTTTCCATCTTTCTGTCAACCACCAACAAACAATCTGCATATGAACACAACCTACATTTCCAACTTCTTGTCAGTCAGCAAGATGTACTATAGTAACCAGAACTGGTCATGGGGTACTTAACACACTTGCTGCGAGGCCACATTTTCCCCGGGTGGCATTCCCAAATAGGACTTTTACCGAGGTGCCAGCTGGATATCTGCTGTGGTGCCAGTGTATGGCTGAGTTACATGCACTGAATGATGCACTTCTTGTCACACAATGCGCCACAGACCATTCTGACTGTTGCGCATTCTCGGTGGCTGGTTGTTCTACCTGGAATCAGTTGCCGGCCGACGTACATCTAATATCCGATGAGACTCTGGGCTTCATTGCAGCAGTAGAGACATTCTTCATAGCAGCAGAGAACATTTCCGAGGCGTTCTGCCTAAAGGTGGGCTACTCTACGCCTAGTGTGTCACCAGTCAAAAGACACGATACATGAGACTAACTGTACAGTAGTAGCGTGATAACTGACACTTTGATAGCAGGTGCCCCTTGACGCAAGTCGGTCTTCAGACCAAAGTACGACAACAGCACATCACTGTCAACGTTCTCAATCACACACCGAGCTGCCGCTGTCAACTCCGGCAGTTTAGACATGCGATCCTACGACAACAGACATTTCCATCATTAGCATCCAACACACACACTTCGCTGCTGGTTTATTATCTTTATTATTATTTCATGAGTGATTTCGTCGCCATAAAATCCATTAAACTGTCATCTGCCTGGTAAAGCCTCTGAAGTCCATTGTGAAGTCTGGTAATCAGATACAAGTCAACTGTGTGGCTATGTGCTGGTAATGGTGATCACACACACTGATCAACCAGCGATCACACTTGTCTAAGTTCATCTGATTTGACCAGTAGATTGAGCAGGGTTTAACGTCTCCACCAACACAGTATCGGTTATCTGGGAGACGGTTTTACAGGTCAAAAGACCCAACCAACAGTATCAAAGTACTGAAGGAAAACATAGAATACACACAAATAACACAAAAATACAATAAGTGCAAACACATACAAAAAAACAGTAAATCCCCTAGAGTACAATACAAGTATAACACAGCAAGTCCCCTAGTCTACAATAATATGGGGTGACTAGGGGATGGCTCCCACAGAGGGCAGGGTTGCCAAGCCTGAACGACGGTGGGGCTGCCACTGTGGTACCCTGCCTGAGTTGACCAGCCACTCTTTAAGGTAATGTGACTGTTCAAGATCGTAAATGTTGTTACTGACCCAAGGAATCAAGTAACAAATCACACAAAAACTAATAACGAAATCAAACCCTCTTGCCATTGGCACTGTTGATAACAAATGTGAACACCCATTAACTTCCTTCGTGTACCATTACTGTGTCTGTTTATTAACGTTGTAGCTAGACGTCCGAGTGAGTGAGTAGATTCTTAACGGCACATCAGCACAATTAGGCTATACAGTGCCATTCACATTGGTTCTCACTGGAAAATATAGGACAGAAGACAAATCAAAAACCGACACTGCAAAAACTAAAGACAACCTGGCAGAAAAAGCAAACAACAGTCTGGTTTCTGGTTTAGTCGCCTCATACGACACCCGGCCAGGAAACGAGGTGGGCTTAATATTCTATAATGCTCCTGACCCGACACAGGGCAGGAAGGAAGGAAGGAAGGAAGTAGGAAATTTATAGTGTGTTAACTGTAAAAAAACCTCGAATGCACTTGGTGTGCTAGTAGGATTGGATTGAGCAGTGTTTTACGTCCCCGCCAACACAGTATAGGTTATATGGGAGACGGTTTTTACAGGTCTATAATAATATGGCGTGACTAGGGGATAGTTCCCACAGGGGCAGGGTTGCCAGGCCTGAACGGGGGTGGAGCTGCCGCAGCGGTACCCCGTGAGCTAGTAGGACGACAAGTAGAAATGTTTGAGTTGGTGCCTAACGTCAGACAGAGACACCTGGCAAAGAAATTGATCAGGCCTACTCTACAGCTCCTGGAGCATGTACCTTAGACACCGGTGGCTCGGTGGTGTAGTGGTTAGAGTGCTGGACTCGTGATCGAGAGGTCTCGGGTTCGACTCCGACCGCGGCACTATTCGCGCAACAACCTTGGGCAAGTTGTTCACACCTAATGTGCCTCTGTTCACCAAGCAGTATAACTTGGTACCTTGCGAGGGCTTTCATGCTAATGTGCCGTAATGTGGCAGCAGGCATAGGGTCCAATGAACAA
>Ga0056129_1000557_pt1 | contig 10218 bp, 6 predicted proteins | sample WorMetLIZISLAND1_FD_71118 | JGI IMG/M metagenome (GOLD analysis project Ga0056129, IMG submission 71118) | Marine gutless worms symbiont microbial communities from Max Planck institute for Marine Microbiology, Germany - Olavius loisae LIZARD... ...
GCACACTGGCTTGTTGTCCAATAGCTCCTAGTCAACACAGGGTGCAGCAACATAAAGTAGCCCTCTAAAGTTTTTCACTGTTTCCTCAGCAACTGTCATCTCCAACTCCAGGCTTGAAACTGGCCCTTTTCATCAAGGATAACTCACGTCAAACAAGAACCATCAGACCTACATATTAAAGTGACGTTTACTGATATTATAACTTTACTTTTACATTTAAATTCTTTGCTGTTTCGCACAGTGCGCAGAAGGTGGTAAACGTTCACAAATAATCTCTGATAGATCTCACGAGTTCTTAAGTACTTGACGAACGGAAACTTCACGATGTCTTTCAACAAGTCAGCATAAAAACAGAGTACGAAGGGCTCACATCTTGGAACAATTGAAGGAATGTTAAGAATGAGTGCAGAAGCTAGCTTGGGGGAGCGTTACTAGAGATAATTTGATGTGTGAAGTTACAAATGTTTTACTAGAGTTCAGAGATGTTTCCTACCTTCTCAATGTAAGGCGTGAGTGGTGTGTTGGTGACATCGTCTCTGTGACACGCCTCGCCCCACGGCGCCATGTGCTTCTCATTCACCTCAGTCACCACGTCATCAATGTTCAACTGTCAGCACAGACACAGCCCCAACACGTCAAAGTTACAGCCCCAATACATCACATAAGTAAAGTGCACACTCTGCTTAAGTGCATAGGCTCCGGACTGCGAAGGCGCTAAGCAGAGTAAGCAGATAGGCGGAGTCCTTTGCAAATGTACTTTGACATTTTTGTAACTTTTACACACTTTGATAAGATCATAGTGTAGCCAACACATAACAGAAAAGAAGCCAAGCTGTCGCTAGGATAGCTGACAGTACTGCCTCACAGCAGACTATCTAGTAATGATTGTTGCTAAACAGCATATCCAGTCTGTTTTCGAGATACTGTGCTCTGAGTGTATTGGGGACACAAGTTTGACCTTTTGGGGTCCCGTGACGTCATCAGTCACGTGATCACTTGATTCTCCATATGTCATTTCCTTTGGTAGTCCTCTGGAATGGAGTCTCTATCTCTAACGGTTTCCGAGATATTCAATTCAACGTCGAAAGTAACGCAATGTCAAAGCACATGACCTTAATATGACCTCTAAACAAAGGTCAAGGTCATTCATTTGGTACCAATTGATTTTTCATATATGACTTCCTATAGGCTGTTAATAGTAACTTTTGCTCTAGGACGCACCGTTTAGCCACAATACATGATGGTCAGCTGTAAGGACGTGTTTTCGCTGAGGACGTGTTCATTGGTCGACATTATATCTACATTTCATGACATGTGTCGAGTTCTGTCATTGCAGCAATCTGCATATTTCTGAGCATGTAGCATATACCGTCAGTAAGTAAAGTGTGGGCCTAGTAGACTTATATGCAGCGATGACAGACCTTTGCTAGGTTGGAAGACAAAAAGCCGAGGTATTCACTTCTGATGTCAAACAGTTCGTCAATGATGTCACCGACGTGACCCTGAGCTAAACACATCCAGTACTCTGTTCACTCGACAGACTGACTAACTGTTCACAAGGTATGTTAACCCTTTGACGCCCACTGTTGCCATAAGGGTACAGCTATAAAATATCCTATGCCAGCCAGACCGGGTTAAGCCATCATTTGTAATTTTTGACATCCAGGCACTCTGACGCCCATCATCAGGCATCAGAGTGCCCGGAAGTCAAAAATTACAAATGATGGTTTAGCCCGGTCTGGCACAGGATGCTTTATAGCTTTACCTGCATGTCAACAGTGGGTGTCAAGGGTTAACTGAGAAAACAGAGAATTTCATTCATCTAATGGTACAGCTAGTTTGCCAGAAGTCTTCCACGATGTAGAAGGGGCCAGCTTCATTTTTGTATTCTTACTATGTATAATGTTAACAAAGAGTTACAATATTTGCATTTGCGACGTAGAAATATTATAATAATGAAAATATTACGTATTGTCTGTAGTCCAAACTAGGACTAATACTGTGCTATCTACAGAGAAATCAGCCAGCACATGAACACGAAATCTCTAGAGCTGGTGATCAATTCAAAGGTGTTAATGATGTAAATGATGTTAATGATGCTGATAATGTTAATGATGTAAATGATGTCAATGATGTCAATGATGCTGATGATGTTAATGATGTCAATGATGTTAATGATGTTACTGATGTCAATGATGTTACTGATGTAAATGATGTCAATCATGTCAATCATGTCAATGATGTTAATGATGCTGATGATGTTAATGATGTAAATGATGTTACTGATGTTAATGATGTTAATGATGTAAATGATGTTAATGATGTCAATGATGTCAATGATGCTGATGATGTTAATGATGTCAATCATGTCAATGATGTAAATGACGCTGATGATGTCAATGATGTCAATGATGTTAATGATGTTACTGATGTCAATGATGTTACTGATGTAAATGATGTCAATCATGTCAATCATGTCAATGATGTTAATGATGTTAATGATGTTACTGATGATGTAAATGATGCTGATGATGTCAATGATGTCAATGATGCTGATGATGTTAATGATGTAAATGATGTTAATGATGTCAATGATGTAAATGATGCTGATGATGTCAATGATGTTAATGATGTTACTGATGTCAATGATGTAAATGATGCTGATGATGTTAATGATGTTAATGATGTAAATGATGTTAATGATGTTACTGATGTTAATGATGTTAATGATGTCAATGATGCTACTGATGTTAATGATGTCAATGATGTTAATGATGTCAATGATGTTAATGATGTTACTGATGTCAATGATGTTACTGATGTAAATGATGTCAATCATGTCAATCATGTCAATGATGTTACTGATGTTACTGATGTTAATGATGTTAATGATGTCAATGATGTTAATGATGTAAATGATGTTACTGATGTTAATGATGTTAATCAGTTAATCAGTTAATCAGTACATTTTTATAGTGGCCTAAAGTAATGTAAAACTACTGCTAGGTCCACTGCAGTGCTATGAGAAGGATCTCAGGAACAAGAATGTTTATGATGTTACTGATGTTACAGATGTCAATGATGTAAATGATGTAAATGATGCTGATGACGTTAATGACGTTAATGACGTTAATGATGTTACTGATGATAACACACTTGTGTTGCCCTTGTCAGCCACGTTGTAAACCTCGCCGACATTGCCGTGGTAACAAAGATGCCAGATAGCACGGACGACATCATGTACATGGACTGTCGTCAGTTTGTAGTCACGAGTCCACAGCATCTGCACAAACCAGCATCAGGCTGCATTCACACTGACACGAGTATGAGTACGGGTACCCGTGTGTACAGGTTATAGTAAACATGAGTTTGCATGTATTCCAACAGCAGCCGTTCACAATAATACGGGTTCTGTATACAAGTTAGCTTGAAATACGAGCAGTTTTTGTGCACAGTTCCTCTTTTTTGCGTGATAAAACAGCAAAAATGGACGCCAGAAAGTTTTGATGCCAATAATAGCGTCTTATTATGGAGCACGTAATGTAGCGTTCAAGTAAGATAAATGTTCACAACATAGTGCAACGCTTGCTAACCCGTGCACGTGCAGACAAACCCGTACTCACACTCACACTTGTATCTACATGAACGCGCAACAGAAAGACACTCAAGCTTAGCATCAACAGATTTTAAATCTAATCAGCACTGAGGCACATTTACCTGGAGTGGTTCACTCAGGTATTTATAAATAGCACCAAGAACGAGCCGCGGAGCTAACACACAAACAACATGGCAACAATCAGCCAATCACGTGCCAGAGTTCCAGTCACAGCGACACATCAACAAACAGTACGACATTTTCACCATAAGAAGCACCGTCCGTCCACCAGTCCGTGACTTTGCATCATGATAACATCAGTGATCTGACAACTTCACGTCATAATGCAGTACCAACTGAGTATGTTTTGTTAACAGACTTTCTCTGTGGCTGGTCCGTCGGTCTGGAATGTTACCTGACAAGTTTGTCTGATCCTGACATTGGCAGAGACAACTTCAAACGTCTATTTAAGGTGCTATTGTTTTCAAACAGATTTTATGGCTTGGAGAACTGGAGGAGACCGCCAGGACGTCCTCGTACTACGTGGATGAAGACTATCCAGCAGGACCTGAAATCCAATAACCTCTCCGTGTCCGTGAATGAAGCAACCGACGTGGCTCAGAATAATCCACTCTGATGTCTACATTTGGCACTATGTATTCCCAGTGGTGCTTGTAGAAATAAACAAAAACATATGTTTCAACGTACTGAAGCAGCAACCAGCACGTTAGAGATTCTATGATGACGCGCTGTATAAAGCGATATTTTACTTATTTAATTACTTGCACACAAGGCGTCAGTTAACGAGGCAGACTGGAGGCCAGACAATAACGTATAAAAACTCATGCCACACAAATATCCAAAAAAGCACCACAAAGAATCTACATGCTATTTATTACCAGTCACTTAAAACATGAAATATTACAAGAAGAGCATCTACTGCAGAAAAAGCTAAGTGTCAGTACTGAATGTAGACACTTGTTTCAGAAATGCTACACTGGTACGATTGCCAACACTTCTTCCTAAATCACAGTTAACCAAAATGATTTATTAAGAGCATCTTTTTAATAAGCTGAGGTCAATTCCTAATTGTGTAAACTTAACAAAGGAGTGGCTTAACAGACAAGAAACACTTAGGGAGGACTTACAGGGGTAAAAGTTAAAAAATTCTTGTTTATTTGTGAATCAAAGACGAGTGGAAATGATGCAGCTGTAAAGTCAATAGGGATGCACCAATAATCGGCCAATAATCGGTATCGGCCGATTATCGGCCGTTTTGCCGATAATCGGAATCGGCCAATTACTATGCCAGTATCGGCCGATTGTTATTTACTATGTATTGTGATGGCATTGCATACTGAAATTATATATTTTTTTAATTTGAACTGACGACACAAATTTTTGTTCTATAGTTATAGATGTTAACTTGGCAAACATGCTGATAGCGTTGTGTATTATGCATTAGACTATTGCCTTATGCAGTAAAACATTTGTATGATTGATACAGTCTTTGGTATTAAGGTAGGAATGTCAGGTTTAAGTATTAATCGGTATCGGCCGATAATCGGCCGATTGTTAAGCGCCGATAATCGGCCATTGCCTTATCGGTGCATCTCTAAAAGTCAACATATTAAAATGTGTCACTATACTTGCTAGCTATGTACAACATATTACACGTACTAAGGCCGGTTCTGTCGCCAGGGCCGTAGACGATCGCAGGCCGCACTACTACATAGTTGAGGTCGGCAATGTTGGACAATTCCTGCTCCACTTTCCACTTGTACTGTGCATAAGGCGTCCACGGCTCACAGACACAGTCCTCAGAGATTGCTCTCTGAAACACACAATATATGATGTATCATACAAGAGTTTAACGTGGCTTAGCGGTAGCGCATTCGTCTCGATCAACTTAGTTGCTCTATGTCGGGCCTGGTTAGTACTTGGATGGGTGATGTGGGTAAACCATCTTATTATGTAGCCAGCAGCTGAGGTCAACTCAGTCTTTCATCCCTCCAGGACAAGCTTATGGCGGGGTGTGTTCACTTGTGTTGGGTATCAGGTAACACTGTGTGATCCGATACTGCAGGTGACGTCAGTAGCTCGGTGGCAGGTTCCCGTGAAGAGCTATAAGCTTCTTTAGCTCTTGATTAATAAGCTGTTGTTATGCCTCAGCAATAATAAACAATTACAAAGTAAGGTCCATTTGGCCAGTTTCATTTCTGCTCTTTTTCCAGCCGTCAGAAAACACCAACTATTTATGATAACAATATTACTTACTTACTAACTTATTTATTTATGTTGAAAGATCACAGTGCACTGTGTGGTGTGCCTGTTTACTCCTATATATCAGTATCATAGTGGTGTGATCGTCCACAGGGGTGGCTAGGCTGAGTTCACCAATCACCTGGTCTGATGACTGCATCAGTGCGGTGGACAACTCAACGTAGCGCCGAACTCTGCGCTGGGCGCTCTCTCGTGCACAGTTACAACTCAGCTTGTAGACGCCGTCGCGATATACCTACAACATAGTCAAAGCATGAAAGCACACCTTGGACACCTAGTTAATGACAGCTCAATTGCTACTAAAGGCCCCTGACACAAGCTCCAGAAGCTGGCGCCATAAATCAACTCAATTTTTCCGGCGCTGATTTCTGGTATGTGTATCATGCAAGTCATGGACCGGATTCCTCTGGTACCAGATTCCGGCGCCGATTAGAACACTGTTCTATTCCAAGTCAGGAACTGGCGTGCACGTGACTGAAATCATGACTAGTGATTGATCTATGATAATTGTTGACGTTCTAAGGTGTCGTGGAGTTGTTTTATACAGTGCTGTTATTTGTTTATTTATCCAATATTTTCAGCCATGTTTATTTCGGTGCCAGAAACTTTCAATCCAGAGGCAAGACATTGCAAATTGTCGCCCGGGAAACAGAGTGGATTTGTGGCAACGGTTTCAGGAGCGTACGTCACGGGCCTTAAGATGAGGTCATGACACAGAATGTGTTGATGCTGTGATTGGTTGAAGACTGAGGGCTTGAGTATCACACGACATACATCATGTGCCATTCTTGAAACAAGCTTCCGAGCCAACCTGTTGACTGGCGTGAAACACTCACAGCCTCCTCAACCATTCAGTCAGCTGGCTGATGTTAACAAAACTGAACATAACCACTAGCAAGAACAACATCAGAAACCTACACCACAACGCAACAAAATTAACGACAAACTCAAGCAAATAAAACTAAAGAATGATGGGGCCTTTCACGCCCTCCGGCTAAAGAAATGGATAGGGTCTATTCTGCAACTCCCAGGGCCACACAGGGCTAGCGGTGTACACCATACGGGCCTAGCTGCGTACATCACACACACGGCTAGCTGTGTTCACTGAGAACTGTTATGTGAAAGTGTGTGTACACTGTCAAAGCTGCTTACTGCGTCGCTCTGTCCAAGCTTTGTTTCACCCGCGCAGTTGATGACAAAGTTAAACTGAATATCAGTGTCAAACAGCGTCGATACGGACTCTACAGAACAGAGACAAAAGAACGTCGATGTGATCCAACATGATTTTACCATCAACAAGAAAGTCGTGCTGTTGCGAGGAAACCATGCGATGCAGCACGTTTTGCCTACATCCAATGATTCTGTGATTGTTATTGACATTTACTCTATATTTACATTCCACATTAAACTCTCGTTCTCGTATCATATCATTGCAATGCATAAAAGCAGATGTGAATGTGAAACTATAAATAACTATCAACACGATGCCGCGTGTTACCTACCCTCAGCCAAAATGTTCTCTTTAAAGTAGATCAATGATGTTGGGGTCTGCAAAGAGCAAACACCCTAGGGCTAAGTTAACTAACCATAAAATTATTTTTGAAAGCCTAGCTAACACAAAGGTAAGTGTGCAAGAGCAGTGTCTGTATGAGAGCCCCTAGCAAAGAAATCTAATCTCGCTGATGCTAATAATCAACATTCAACAGCCGATAAGCAACTTCCTATTGATGGTTAATAGTAACTGTGGCTACACTACTTACCATTTGTGAGATATTTTCACATATACAGGTTAAATCATCACGTCGCTGATTGGCTCGCTGTATTCTAACAGCAGACCCCTAGTGAAGGAACGAACAGCAATATCAACGTAATCTATAGATCGCTAAAAGGTACATTTAGCGGGCTACAATACAGGTCTACCTTCATTTGTTTAGCCGTTGTTGGCTACCAAATCTGCGAAATCACAAAATTCAGAGAAAATTTGAATTTACAGCAGTTCTAGGTTGTCCAAAGCAAGTCGAAAGTGCATATGCGACTTCCTATTAGTCACTGTAACTTTGGACCTATCTCATACCTTTTCTAGATATTGATGCACAAAGCTAGAAAATAGCTTGTTTTTCCCACCCCATCCTTGTTTGACGGCCCTATTCAGGGGGAACCTGTCATAATTTCTGGATAAATATTATCCCACAAAAAGTAGGGAGATATGTCTACCATATGATGAAAATTGCATGATCAACCATTTTTGACTGATCCACCCATGTGACAGACAGATGGATGGATGGGTGATAGCATATAGCACACTTTGCATACATGCAGTCACGTGATAAAAACTGACATGCATGAGATAGAAAAATGTTAACAACAAAACTAGCAGACACGATGCTGACATGACACGTGACACAAACACAAACGAGAGAAACGTTGTACTTGGACTGATGAGGTTCACGTGTCGAAACTCCACGTGTGAAAACGACTCCTACAACACCGACATACGTCAACGTTCACAGCGAAGAAATAAAACAACTAAACTACCAAACAACTAGAAGAGAAGTCACATGGGTCAAACATTTCAACAATCTGTTAATTGCTGTTACATTAAACTGTAAACTGCCTTCATAAGTCATTAGTTTTGATGCTGTAAAACATTTTTAAAAAATTTGGATTCTGGGATGTTAATTTGCCAGTAATTTTTAACTTTACAACCCGTAACCACCGGTAACTACTGATCTGTACTGACAACGAGCAGACCCCTACTGCCGAGTGGAGTGGGTGCAAGCTCTGTTTGATGACAGACAAGCAAAGTACATGTCAGTGAGGCTTCAGACAGAACAGTCACAGTAAATACCACATCAACATGACAGGCAGCAGGCAATCAAAGAGTGCAGGTCTAGCAAGCAGTTAATCAAGCCATGATACTTGACAAACGACATAATGTGTGGAGTCATCACAGTGAAAAGTCTGACCTTATGTTCGGCGTTGAGCCACGCCATCGCGGGCATTACCTTGTCAACAACGACGACCTGAACCAACGACAAAACACAACTGTTATCCTATCACAACTGTGCCTCAAGAAGCCAAGCCGTCGCTAGGATAGCCGACCATATTGCCTCACAGCCGACTATCTAGTAATTGGTGATTGTTGCTAAACAGCATCTCATCTCCAGGTCTAAGCATACTGGGGTCATGACCTTGACCTTTCAGGGTCATGTGACATCATCATTCATGTAACCATTTGATTTGCCATAGGCCATTTCCTATTTGCTTCTTCAGGGTTTTTTGGTAAGAAGCACAATTTAGGCACAATACATACGTTACAGACGACAGACAGACGACAGACGGATGCAACACTGTAGCATGAGCGTGACCATTAGTACGGTACAACAATAATACACAGTTAGTCACCAGGACAAACATGATAAAAGGCAAACTCAGGGGATGTTGATGCACTAACAGAGTCAAACACATCCAGAGTACTGCAAGGAGCTCGGTTGATGAGAATAAGAATATGAATATTCAACATACTGCCATGTGGCTGAATGGTCCAATCGTTTCAGTTTTCGCTGAAATAAATGACGTTACAATTATTGGAATGCAGTCATCCTAAACCCAAGCATTAAAGATGAGGGCTGCAAAAAATCACTAATTTTTGCCATATTCAAATAGTCCTACATATTACTTACTTATTTATTTACTTAAAAATGTCTACAAATTGTCAACTGGTAGATCGCAGTTAATTCCTAGGTGTTTTGTGTTTTCTGATTTTGGCTCAACGTGGCAGAATTCACTGGACAGCCATCGACCCTATTGGAGCATATTAGCATTCACTAACCTTATCATGTTGTAACTGAACCAAACAAGTGTAATTCACGCAGCAGCTCACCTTATCACAAAGACTGTTGCTGACTAAAAAGTGAACCAAGTTGCGTCCGACAAATCCCACGCCTGTAATGATCAGTCCACACACATGCGCAATACTGGTTTAACAGACATTTTCATAGAAAACCGTTGCTAGTTTAAACCAATTTACAAGTGAAGTTTGCTTAACTGGATTATTTTTCATATGTTGTTGTCAAGCAAACATTGTGCAGCTGACAACAGTTATAAGACACAATCAATCATGTTACTGGTCTCAATATCATTGCTAATAAACACAAAGCAAATAGTGTACACTGTGTCTCAAAAAAACTGGGCACACTTATTGTGCCTAATAACTCTAACAACAAGAAGCCAAGCTGTCGCTAGGACAGCCGACCGTACTGCCTCGCAGCAGACTCTAGTAATTAGCGATTGTTGCTAAATAGCATTATTGCACCATGGTGTCACGAAACACTGCATGC
>Ga0056129_1000561_pt1 | contig 10196 bp, 7 predicted proteins | sample WorMetLIZISLAND1_FD_71118 | JGI IMG/M metagenome (GOLD analysis project Ga0056129, IMG submission 71118) | Marine gutless worms symbiont microbial communities from Max Planck institute for Marine Microbiology, Germany - Olavius loisae LIZARD... ...
TAGGAAGTCGTACATGGGCTTTCGATTGACACCAAGATCGATGACCTTGGATGACCTTGAACTGCTGTAAGGTCAAATTTTGTCGGAATTTCGCGTGATTTCGCGACTTCGGGAGGCAACGACGGCTAAACGAACGACGATAGACCTATAATGTCAGCGACGGAATTGTAGCCCATTAAATGCACTTTTCAGCGGTGTATAGATTACGTCGATATCTAATGGCGTTCCGCCGCTAGGGAGCCTCAAAGAAGGGTAGGGTGTGAAAATTCAGCGATTTTTCAGCTTTAAGCGTCAATATCTTGAAAACGGTAGCAAATACGGCCAAAGTTACTATTAGTGACTAATAGGAAGTTGTACATGGGCATTCGATTGACACCAAGATCGATGACCTTGGATGACCTTGAACTCCATAAGTTTGAATTTTAAGTGAATATCGCGGGATTTCGCAGATTTCGGACGCAACAACAGCTAAACGAAGTTAGGCCAGTATTGTCAGTGACAACATTGTAAGCACGTTGAATTGGAGCAATTTTTGACAGCCTTTCGCGTCGTGCGGGTTTGTCAGCGATAGCTGGGCTTTCTTGTTATAAATGTTTCACAACGCAACAGGTGTCTGTAAATACTACGTCGGCCAACCGTAAAATCTAGGAAAGAGTTCCATAACGGTATAGCAGTTTTCGTTTCAGCCATTTATCCGTCTTTGTCGGCTGTCCGACGATGACAGAAATATGGCTGAATAAGCAGTAATTGTTGGCATTAACGTCAATACTTCACAAGTGACGTTTGCCAGTAAAAGAAAATCCATTTTGTATCGGATCGTCAATTACTGCTGGGTGTAATATACTTTGCAAGTTAAAATCCAGTATTTAGTCTGAGTTGAATATTCATGTACCATATAGCACATTAGACTCGAGTCCTGACATCCGTGTACTCTCTGGTTAATGATGTGAGCTAATCCGCTAAATTTCCGTCCTCACGCCTTATACATTGGCACGTGATGCTTGCTCACCTTCCTCACATCGGCCGGAAACAGGAGGTGGCAGGAGCGGCAGTCAACAAAGACGCCATCTATGTAGTATTTCAGCCGATGGGGCCGATGTAGTATTTACAGTGTAGTGTACTGTTTCACAGCACTCCGTCTAGTAGCACCTGAGTTTCCATTAGTAGCCATCTAGGCGTCCTTGATGCCAGAAAAATACACCGCAAGTCGAAATTGAAAAGCTGAGCCAGGCGTTCCATGGATGCCAAGAATGACTAGCTTGCGTGTCCCAGTACACCGCAAAAATGTTAGCTTGGTGTCCAGTGTCAAAGCCATGCGGTACATTAACACTCACGGTGTTTATTCGTTCAGGTTTATCACTGTCGTTCTACTAATAATAATGTATAATTGAACATCGAATGGAAGTTATTATTCAGTTTCTTGCTTTATAGTAGCATAATCCACTTTTTTTGTCACTCCAAACATTATCATTATTTCTGGTTTATAACAGTATTCTGCAGACAATTGTGATGAGTGGTGTCACATGGGTCTGAGTCCCTCATATCCAAGTTCATGGGTATGAGGGACTGTGCTTTAATGAGATGACAACGAGTGTGTAAACTAATTAGTTGATGCACCGTTGAAGTACAAAATTATAACTGTTACCAATCAGCTGCTGTTCCATGTAAAGTTTACAGAGATTTGTCCGAATGTGCAAAATAGCCGTTTTAAATTTTTTTATCTGTCACCAGCAATCTGATAATAAGAAACCATCAGCCTATACTGTACTTGTGTACAATGATTACATACAGAAATGATCTGCTGGATTAGGTCAGTAAGTGGCTGAAATATTTGACAGCTACAACAAAACGTTTGGTATGACTGTCAGTTCATACCCCTCATAGTAATTTTTGAGAAAATCTGAGATGGTAGGCTTTCCAGCACTGGTTGACTATGCAGCCGATGAATGTTGATGCAGGACATTAGTTGGATTGTGTGGTGATCTGGTGGCTGATGGGAAAGAAACGCACGCTATCAAAGTCTTTTTCAGGTGTGATAGCTGAGCTTTCTATGACAATATTGTAATGATTATCTATCTATATGTGCGTTTAGTCTGCGTTAGAAGTTTGAATATTACGTTGATTTTTAACACAACATATTTCCTTGTAAGCTATAAATTCTGGGGAGGAAGAAAACTTAAGTCCAGAATAATGAATCAGTTTTTGAAGTTTGTCCAAACCTCTGAGTGGCTCCAGTAGAAGATGGTTAATGTTGAGAAAACACTGGTTGATTCTGCAGAGAGCCTTATTTTGAGAGTGTGGTAATGTCTTATCCAGATAGAGGTTGTGGTAATAGATGTTAGCCTCCATTGTCCACATCATCTGAACAGCATCGATGCTAAAGCACATTTATGAGTTTTGCTGCAAATTTTGTTCAGCTTGCATAAGTTAGACTGCTCTGATTTGACCCCGAGTCGCTGTTTACTGTGACGAATATTATACTACATACTGACAAATGGTGGTAGGCAGTTTATAGAGTGTTTTGTCGTTAGTTAACTTAGCAGTGTGTTTTAAATGTTGTTGTTTTATTGAAATACTCAACCATTCGACAATGACATAGCAAAACTATAAGGGCTTACTTTTTTGGAACACGGTGTAGATAGCGGCAAGTATTAATCTTGTGATGTGTGGGTGTTTTCAGTGAGACCTGATGGGAGACGTGACGGTCACAGTCACTTGACAGAGCAGCAGGTGGCGAGTGCTGGTGAGAATGTACAAGCTCCTGCCATTAAACTACGCATCAAGATTGGACGTGAAACAGTTGGCAGCACCACAAGGTGCCTCTGCTGTGTAACAAGAGCTCTCTCTGTCTCTCTGTCTGCTGTAATTTAACTTACACCTCACACGAGTCATTCAGTGAGTCCAAGGCAGCAATACACACAGACAGACAGCTGTGCGTGATGTATGTATGTCAGTGAGTGTGTAAGTAAGAGTACTTTGAATCCCAGCTAACACAAGGTCATACTGCGTTGTGGCCCTCGCACACCAAATAAAAATGTCCTTGAAGTGAATGCCTGAACTGTCCATATGACAAGCTTGGTTTGGTTCACTTATATCAGCTACATTCCACCATATCAAGGACGTTTGTTGTGAGACGAATCTACAGCAGCTATGGAGACAGGTGTTTTGCAGCTGCAGGTCCGAAGCTGTGGAACAGCCTTCCAACTGAACTGCGACAAGCTGACATTAGCTGTCAACGATTCAGGTGGCTGGCTACCAGTACTAAAAACATTTTTGTTTGGGTGTTGAGATCGCGGCGCATTGTGACTAGCTGTTAAAGCTGTGCCTCATAAGTTTTCTTACTTACTTACTTAAGTAGATGACAGACTGTTCCAGATTTGTTCTCTCACTGAAAGAACTGTGCGTGCGGCTGACGACAAGTGTTCTAGTGTCAGCAGAATGCAATTGATGTGACAAGGGCGTCAATGACAAGTTGATTGATGTGTGTTACAATAATGACGTGTCTAGATAGTTAGTCGCTTGAAATGGCATTTAAAGATGTCAACTGGTCAGAAATTGCAGATATGTTTGTATTTAACACGTCTCAGCACACAATGCAGTCACTTACCTAACAACAAGAAAGCCATGGTAAGGTGTGGCGAGGATCAGTTGTGTGTATTAGAGACCAGTGGAGAGACCTCTCATAAGATGATTGGTGGTCCTTGTATATCATATATTTATTCTGCCTGGCTTAATGGCATGGATTCTCTGAGTTTACTATTCAGCACTTGGCTGAACAGATCAACCTAGCCCAAGGCACACCCACTTTGCTAGAGGAAGGTCATGAGAGGAAGGTCAATTGCTCCAACAGTCAAGTTGGTTTGAGTACCATGGCAGAGACTACCACGCGCCCATTTTCACCGGTCACAGATTAACCGGGGCACTGGTGAACCCTTTTGTGTCTGCCCGAGAAATTAACCTCGAAGCATATTTGCATGAAATTCTGGCCAAGTGTCCACCCCCAGTGCTTGGCTTGAACCAGGGCCCATAGAGGCAGTCAGCCAGGTACCTTGATTACTGTAGCCTGGCTCTGTGGCTCTTTAATGTGAAAGATTTGGTCTGGTTCTGTGTTGCCGTCACCTTGATTGATTGGTCTATGCAGATGGTGCATAACGGCCTTCATCAGAAGGCTCCCTGGTACTAGATGGACTACTGCTTTCCAATCTCTGGTGTGGACACTCGATGTCATGTCATGCATCATTACCTCATGCCTTGACACAGTCTTATCTCATATGGCCGTCGGGCATTTGCTGTTGCTGGCCCAACTGCCTGGAACTCACTTGAGTGATGATCTGCGTGATCCGACGCTTAGCACTGACAGTTTCAGACGTCTGCTTAAAATTTGGCTGTTTTCAGAGTACTAGCACATACTGCACATTAGAGGTATCGCACTTTATGCACTGTATAAATTCACGTGTTACTCACTTACTTACACAGGTGTAATTAACACACCTGCTGTTGACTGTGCAGTTTCAGCCTGTCAGCCAGTGATTGTGAACAGTCAGCGACCACTGATGATGTCGACATTATGCATGTCACACCTGATGAACTTGGCTTTGATTATGGTAATGTCTCACTCACTGCTCGTTAGATAGTCTTTGCTGATAGTGAGTTTACTGATATTTTTGTATAACATGTTTACATGTTTACGGCAGAGTTGGAGGTTCTCTTTGTTTGATTGTCATTTGCAATTTAGTTATGACCCCTGTTGTTCAGGAATAACAGTAATATTAATAAACAGATCATAACTTCGAAATCAGTTGATGCGTCTATTAGTGTTCACTGCTGTTAGCAGTGTTAAACCATTGAGTGTTGAGTCTGGATTTAAACACAGTCAGAACAGGCTTTCAAGAAGCCAGGTTTTTGTTGTTGTTATCTTGAGGAGCAGATAATTTCTGGTTCTACGTTCGGCGCAGCTACGGGTCTGTAAATGTCTGTGGAGGTTGGCTGTTGTTGCAGTCTTGTGGATCTTGAATGTGATAACCACCAGCTTGTGTGTAATTCTGTTCTCCACTAGCAACCTGTGCAGTTTTCTCTGCTGCAGCTTGGCATGGGATCATCTTGGCTCCTGAAGTACAATTAGAGCGGCCAGTGTTCTGAAGGAGCTGTAGCTTCTGAATGGTACCGCTGGATGGAGCACTGTATAGCAGTGAGTTGCAGTAGTGAACGTGTGATCATATGAGATGCCAACCTCTGGAGTCAGCCAGTGTCTGATGTGGCAGATGGCTCATGCATGGCAGCTGCATGATGTAGCAGTCACTTTGGCTTGCTTCTCGAACGTCAGTCGCTGGTCCAGGACAACACCAAACTCCTTCATGTGTCATCTATGATCACTGTCACAGACGAGTCTGCTGACGTGCAAGGACTGGGCTCTCAGAGATGGTTGATGGTTGATTCCAATGGCAGTATCCGACAGGAATTCGACAGTGCTTGGAGTGAAGTCCACTGGACTCAGCATAGAACTGCGCTGATGAACTGAATACACATTTGAACTGATTTTAGCGAAAAAGACATTAGAGATCAAAGGGTGGCATGAAACTCAGTCGTTTGCGTTGTTTAAAATGGACGTTATATACATATTTGTTCTCAGCTTATCGCACAAATTTACATTCAATGCATGATTTTTTGTTTCTATTCTTTGAGTTTCCTCCAAAGACGAGGAATTAAACAGAATACATGCATCTAGTGTTGCATTATAGTTGTAAGTTACTGTCAATGTCTGTTCATTGGCATGCTGCCGGTCTGTCGTTACACTGTTGATGCGGTGATGTGTAGGACTGCAGCAGCTTGACGTGGCCATTGATGAGACTTCAGTGACGACGGCCAGCCAGGCAGACAGTTCAGACGATGATGATGATGACAATGATGTCGATGATATTGATGATTATGATGATAAAGAGTGGATAAGTGAAGCCACTGACGTTACACAGCTGAACAGCACCAACGTCCTCACAACGAGACAGGTTACACCGCTGACTAATGACATGATTCATTAGACAGTTGTAGATCGATTTCTGTTGCAGTCGTAGTGTAAACTGAAAATGCACTAGTCTCGTCACAGTTCAGACATGTGTTTTTGTCTGTGTTTTTCAGAAATCGATTGGCACCAAAACAGATGACCTTGACCTTCGTTTAGAGGTCGTATCAAGGTCATGTCAACCATTGCGTGACATTCGACGTTGAATATCTCGGAAACTGTTAGAGATAGAGGCTTGGTTCCAAAGGACCACCAATAAGAAATGACATATGGACTGTCAAATGATCACGTGACCGATGACGTCACGTGACCCTCAAAGGTGCTGTGAGGCAGCACGCTTGGCTATCCTAGCGACAGCTTGGCTTCTTTTACATCTGTGGTACATAGACTGTTGTTATTAAGTTGTTGTTTATAACTCTATGGTGTATGTATGTATGTTGACAGCGTGCACTGTTGACTGGTGACAAAGTGGATTATCCCGCCATAGAACGTGCATCTAGCGATGGTCAGTCAGTAGGAATTCTGTTGACACTCTATTTGCGTTTGTGTTACTTGTGAATTCTCAGTGCTGCCACAGCTCCTGACATACATGATGAGCTGTAATTTTTGACATACGGGCACTCTGACGCTCAGCCATGAGCGTCAGAGTGCCCGGATGTCAAAAATTACAAATGACGGCTTAACCCAGTCTGGCACAGGATGCTTTATAGCTGTACCCATGTGGCAGCAGTGGATGTCATAGGGTTAAACTCCTCACTACTAGTAACCTGTTATTCCTTCCAATTCCATTTGGTCACATCTGAGCTGTGATTTGGTCAGCAGCAATAGGAAGTGTTGTCAGATCTGCTTAATAGGTTTGTGTAGCTTTCTGTATTTATTTGAGCAGCTCACAGGTTTGGTCTACCGGATTTTTCTTCATGTCGCTGGGTTCACAGACTCACTACGCTTAGATTTCTTCGTGTGCGTTAGATATATTTGCTTATGTTAACATTGTCTTGTATTGTATGTAGGGATAGTGGAATTATGCGATTATGCGCGCGCATAATTTTGCGCATAATTGCTGACCTTCCGCATAATTGGGCAAATCTCGCATAATCCAACGAGCTCCGCATAATCTGTCTCATTTATGAATGACATTTTGTTATACATCAGGAATTTTGCTTATAGTCACGAATGTATGCTATATTCTAACAATGCAGCAATGCAAAAAGCTCTCTCGCCATCTTTCGTCGCAATCGTGGAACGTCAAAGTCACTGTTTCTCGCCGATCGAAGAGCTGAGCACGATGGAATGTCAGAGACTGGCGTCAGCAGCTGTGACAGATACTGCGGAGACGGAGAGTGGCTGACAAGTGAGTTGTGTAACAGCAAACACAACTTACACTGTATCCTCGCAGTGGCTGGAAACCAGTGGAGTTCACGTAGTGCAGAGGACGTGATCATGCGGCTTCAAGTTCAACACAGTATGTGTTGCCACATGAAGGACTCACTGCAGCGGCACTAATGTGGACTGGACATCAGGAGACCCACAAGGATGACGTTGTAGTGGTCAAGACAGGCAAGTGTGAAAGCACTTAACCAGTCTGTGTGACATCACATACGATACGATAGGAGAGTTTAACATGAGTTGTTGACGACAGACGGCACAGATGAAATAACATGTTTGTGATATACACCAGATATGATGTCGCACTGTCGATGTTGAATGCCAAATGTGGGTAATACAAAGCCAATAAAGGTGCGCATAATTGGCAAAAAGTGCGCGCATAATCTTTAAAATCGTTGCGCATAATTTGCAAAATTTTGGCGCATAATTCCACGAACCCTAATTGTATGTGCCTGCGATGCATGTTGTATTATTTACTGTAACATGGTGAGGAGAGCATGGTGAGATTGACAGCTATCTGGATGACTAAGCACCTTCCTTCAGTGCTTTGACACTGTTGGTTGGGTCGTCAGACCTGTAAAAATATCAAGTCAAGTCAAGTCAAGTAGCCTTTAATGAATGAGTGTGACAATCGCACAAACTTACAATTAAAATACAATTGATAAATGTCCAAACACAAAAAACACATAGCACAAAAACACATAGCACAAAATACATGTGAGAATAATAACTAGGCTAAGGGGCTGTGTTTGTGTGGTGTAAAGAAAACAAAATCATCCTGAAATGACCTAAACTGTGTCAAGTGGGACATTAAGCCTTACTTAACTAAGCTGTTGTGAGAGAGTAGAACCTACCAGCTGCTCTGATGTATTTGTTAGCTGAGCTCTGTGAAACTGTCAGGACTTCCGTCTGTGCTGTGCGTTTACCTGATCGACCATCTGTCCGTCTGTTCACTGACTGCAAATAGTCGCAGTCATAATGACATAAACACACACAGTTACTGTCACAGCAATGTTGTTTTCGAAGGAGGGTCACAGAGTTAGCCTTCTTTTTGTACCTTATTTAATTGACAGAGTTAGTGAGTCATGTGATTTAATTAATGTCAGGTAGGATTATATCCAGGGGATAAGGGAAACTTAGCCACAGGGGCCTCTGTACTGGAGGAGAAGGTTTGCCCCGAGTGCGGAGGGGAAGTTTAGCTCCGTGGGAAGAGGGTGAGATTCTTCTCGGAGGAGGAGTGTTTTTGAACTGAACTGAGCTTTTTACCATCCTCTATGACATCTTATCATACAGCTTGTTAGCAGACCTTTCCCTTCCCATAACTCTCCCTTCTTACACGCCCATACAGTTATATCCTTCCCACTTCTCTGTATGGAAGTTGCTTGCTTCTATCCGTTGCTCACATCCTTATTTCTCTATCCTCATTTAGTACCTACCCACCGATCCCCTAATCTTCCTCTCTTTACGTCTTACTTCCATCCTCTCTATCTTTTCCCCTTTGCCACCAAAGACGTGAAGTCAGCATTGACAGTCTATTGACTGTTATTGATATTGATGATTAATGTCTTAAGTGTGCAGGAATTTATCTGAGGTTTCACTGAGGTGCCAGCTGCTTGCTTGTCATAATGAAAACTTGACAGAATGTTGGCTGATGTGAATACTGAACGTTCTAATTTAGTGACGAGCCTTGTCGGGATTGTTGCAATGTCCGCAGCAGTCACTTGTATCAGTGAAGATCAGTTTCGCCGCAGACAGCTTCGTGCTAAACGACGTCGAGAGAAAGCGCTGGAGAAGAACGAAAAAGACAAGGTCCTTACTTACTTAATTACTTGCTGACTTATTTACTGAAAATGTAACTATTTTATTTCCCACCATACCTTAGGAGTTAATTTTGTGTTATTCGGTTAAATGTCTCGGAATTTTGCTAAATTTGATCTGCTGTTTTTTACAAGATATTACAATAACACGTTTACTGTCGGTGGCAAATACAGCAATTGTTTTCACTGCAAAGTCAAATAGTGAAAGAATTGTGAAAGTCATCTGTCATAGTTGTGAATGAATGTCAAGGAGCGACATGTTTTTCACTCACATTGTAGTTGTCATCTTATGTCACTGTTTATAAGGGTGTCAGTTGAATTCAAAACTTTGAAAATGTCGTTCACTCCTTTAGATCTGTTTCATTTGTCATCAGGTTGAACCTGGAATCAATATTTTGAGGTAGTCCAAACTTGATAAACACTGACACTGTAATTGACACACTCGTCACGTTGTTGTGTGTCAGAAACAGACGCTTGATCGACTGCTGAAGAAGCAAGATTCAAAGGCTCGGTGTCCCACCAAGGTCGATGTGACCTCTGACCTAGTTGATATGACCTCTAATTGTTAGATTCTGCAATAATTGTGCAGCAAGTAGGCTGTTTTATTTCTATATTTCATGACATTTAATACATCATCAAAACTGAAAATTTCCAGTCTGTCCACCCATATGTACGTACATCCATGCATTCATAAAAAGTTTTCCGATTTGAACAAAATTTGGTGCGTAGGTAGAGGTCAATGAGTGATACACGACGGTATGCCAGTATGACCTGATCCAAGGTCAAGTTCAAGTTCACGGAGGTATGAAAATGGCAAAAATGGCCCATTATTTCACAGGCTATCTCCTTCACCACTATGCATGTAATCAAAAGACTTAAAGTGGTGAATTATGATACTACAAAACAATGTCTAATTTTTTTCCAGACATTTTTGATATTCGTCCTCGTTGAGCGTCATGTGACCTTCAAAGTTAGGC
>Ga0056129_1000563_pt1 | contig 10186 bp, 7 predicted proteins | sample WorMetLIZISLAND1_FD_71118 | JGI IMG/M metagenome (GOLD analysis project Ga0056129, IMG submission 71118) | Marine gutless worms symbiont microbial communities from Max Planck institute for Marine Microbiology, Germany - Olavius loisae LIZARD... ...
GTTAATACATTGAGCGTGTTGTGGTGCTGCACCTCCATTTTTTATTTTGTGAAAATATTTTTGATGCTCTCTACAAACAGATGTTAATCCTGATCCCAAAGTTAGAGTGACATTTTACTAAGCCAATGACTTAATTACTACGGATGCTCACTCGAGCGTATGGAGTGACGTGTCTGTCCCACATGTACCAGCACTGAGACCTGTTAGTTACCGATCAGCTGCTTGGAATCTATGTTTGGGATACTCATTTAAATATTAGTATTATAATTGTTACTATTACTGCTTCTACTTTAGATATTCAGTTGCTTATATATATCGTGTGTTCCTGTCAGTGAATGCATTTTACATGTGTCATTTCTCGTCATGAGTGTCAAATGTTCACAATTTTTGCACTGCAGGCAGCTTATCGCAGTGCATTGCAAGTGCGCAAGCTGGTGACGAAGGGTAAAGGCAAGTCTCATGGCCTGGCAAGTAGTTCTGTTTTGTCACTGCGGCTGTTGACTGTTGGCGTAAATTGTGAGAATTGAATGCAGTATTATGCTGGAAAACTCGCAATGTTTTTGCACTAAACTCTGTCCTGTAATGCAATGTCATTTTTCAGTTACAAGTTTTGTTGCATTTTTTACATAGTTTAATATGTTAGTATAGGATTTTTCCCCCCTTTAAGCTGCATATCGTGTTTAACATTGCAGGTCGACACACCTGGTGAGCTGGATCTGAAGTATAATCTTCACCTGTGCTACGTACATCTGAAGCAGCTCACTGAAGCCATTCACACGGTAAGTTGAGCGAATTGTTCACTATTCTATGTGAGGGGCAGTTAGTCATTGTTGGCAGGCTGCCAGATTCCATCTACCTAGATCACGTGTCTGGCGTGCTAGTGGCTACCAAAGTTAAGTCCCTGCTCCACAGTTCACGTGGTGGGAGGAGGGCTTCAAGTGACCATGATGTCTGTCTGTGTGTCTGTCTGCCAGTCTGTCTGTCTATCTGTCTGTCTGCCGGTCTGTCTGTCTGTGTCTGTCTGTCTGTCTGCCTCTCTGTCTGCCCGTCTGTCTGTCTGTCTGTCTTGTCTGTCTGTCTGCCTGTGTCTGTCTGTCTATCTGTCTGCCTGTCTGTCTGCCTGTCTGTCTCGTTGATGCTTAACTTGCTGTAGTGGTCACAATGTTAGTAGCAATGCACAGTACACTTGTTGTGAATATTCATATATGCTAAGTGCCATTGTGCCCCTTGTACAGCCCTGTGACTGGTATGCATGTTGTAATCAGATTGAGGGAAGGTACATGTGGAGCAGTTATAAACAGTGGTTTGGTCTTCTCCCTATATCGTCATCAGTACAGCTGTCTGCTGACACTATCTCATACATTTTGCAATACAAGTCTCTGAATATGACAGTCGTGTGTCCTGTATCAGTTGGAGAGCATAAGTCCAAAGCAGCGGACGTCTAGGATCAACCTAGCTTTGGCTCAACTCTACCAAAGAACTGGTGGCAACGACCGGTCTGCGGTCACTGCCTACAAGGAAGTGTTGAGGTCTGTTTTTGTTTTTTTTGTATAATTATGTGCAGTCTGTTCTCACTTGCGTATTTGTAAACTTTATTTCTTCACTTTGTACACTTTCGTCGGTAATTTTTCTCTTTGCAAGAATGTAATTCGGGTTTCCCACTCTCTGGAAAATTAGAGTATCTCACTGAGTATCAGAGAAATTTGTTTTGACTGGAATGTCGCAGAATTATCCAGGAAATTCAGCTGTTTTGCAGAGAAATTTTGCTGTCGGCAAATATATACATTGCAGTCGTTTGTAAAGGTTTGCTGTAAATGCAATGTTATACGTCGTAAATGCAGCTGTTTTTTGTGCAAGTGTTATAATTAGCAGCGTGATGCGTTGTGATGATGTCAGGGAATGCCCGCTGTCATTCAGTGCTGTTCACGGCTTGCTGTCTCTTGGCGTGAAGTGGCAGGAAGTAGAGATGCTTGTGTTACCTGAAATACCTCCGCAGAGCATTGTCGGCGTCAACTGGTAACATTTCATCATAGTTATAACAGTATGCAGTGCAGGCATTTATTGATAGCCAGTACACAACTGAATTAAAGTCACTGGCATTCACTAGGTGGCAGCATTGATATGTTTGCATGGGCAGTTTATAAAAAGATGAGTTTTCTAATGGCACTTGAAGAAATCAATAGTGGTGAAAAGTCTTCGAATATATAGGATAAATTTTAGTAACTATTACTGTATAATTGATTTGCTGTTGATGTTGAACTTAAGAAATGGAGTATTTTATAAGATGTTTGCTTTTTTTCTTTACCCCATCTGTCAAACTTTGGTTCTGCTGCAAAATGCCTAAACACGTCGCCAAAAAGTCTTCACTACCTGACAGCCACGTGATTCGGATTTTCCGAAAATTATTTTGGTTTTGCAATATTCTGATAGGGTCACCCTTATTGGGGATATCAAATGTTCTTGCTATCTGTAAAAACCTCTATTTTCTGCCAGTCAATCAAGAATCAATCAATCATGAAAATGATGCAAGATGGGGTTATGGTTATGTGGCGTATTCATAACGTCACAGTATGAACTAACGACATGGAACTTTCGCACCAGAAGAGTGATGCAAGCAAATTCTTGGTTGAAAAATCTTGTGTGATTTGGGAAATGTTTCTGTTGTTGCGTTTGAGTTTTTCTTCTCTTTTTTGATTCAGTCTGGCTTGTTGATTGATAGTGTTGTTTTTGGCGACAGTTAATTAGAATTTTCAGACTTTCTGCTACTTTTCTCTCTCTCATCTCTCTGACATAATCCACACAAGCTCTCCGTTTTTTTTCTGTCTGCTGGAAGCCATTAATGTTACACGTGATTGAGTGATGTCCGTGTCTGTAGGATAAGCACGCTGATAAAGGCTCAGAGTCTGATCAGTTCACGAGAGTTTGGATCAGCAGTGACGGCACTCAAATCACTCGACACAAAGCCGCTGCTACGGGACAACACTGACTTGCTGGCGATACTTGGCGAAACACATTTCTATAACGGAGACCTAACGTCGGCTTGCACTGCACTACAACGGGTATCTATCTGTCAGTGATGTGGTGTTTTTTCATCAGATTTTGCTTCGTGTCACTGCGTTCACTCACTGTGGTTAGATTTCTTTTCTGTGTGTTAGATTTATTTGCTTATGTTTCCACTGATTTGTATTATACTGTGTGTGCACGCATGTTGTATTATTGTAACATGTTGAGGTGAGCCTGGTTAGACTGAGGCCTCTCTGGATGACTAACCACCCTCCTTCAGTGCTTTGACACTGTTGGTTGGGTCATCAGACCTGTAAAAGTATTCTCTCCGAAATGACCTAAACTTTTTTGAGTGGGATGTTAAACCTTGCTCAACTCAAACTTTTCAATCAGTTTTAGTTGATAATTCACACACAACCACAGTTTCAGCGTCGCAAGATTGGTCGTTCTTGTTAAAGTGTTAAAAAAATTATTTTGTTTTTTTTTTACTTATATGATTGCGTGTAAGTTTAAATTTTAACATAACTGATGACATCTGTTTAGCCGTGGAACTTGTCCAATGTTGTAGGTACATGTGTTGAATCCACTCTGCCTGCAGAAGATGGATCTGCTGGCCTACCTGTATTCCAAGGAAGACCTAGTTGCTCTACCAGAACTTGAGAAGTCAGTGCTGAATTAGCAGTCAGAATTTGCCCATTGAGTCTTTTTTACGTGTTGTCTATTTCACACGTTTGTGTTCTCTTTATTTTTGGTGTACAGTTTTGTACATGTTTTCACTGTCCGATTTTGTTGCCAGCTATGATAGGTATTATCACAATTCTGTCAACTCACGAGATGCTACAGTTTGTCACACCAGGTGCACTCGGTCCAAATGGCTTGTCATATCAAAGCTTTTGTCACCATCCGACAGCCACATTGTTCTAGCTGTCTCATATTGGATGATGAATCGTTGTTGGCGACAGTCGTCTTGACTAGAATTAACATTACAGAATTTTCTGTCGTCAGCCGAGCGTCATCGTGTTTCTAACGCTGTGCAGGCTCGCAGTGTCTTTGGTGGATGTGACCGAGAACGCACCTGAACCGTGGGTTGCAATGGGCTACTATTCACTCAGGTCCAAGAAGTTTCCACGAGCCGTCTACTTTGCACAGAAGGTACAGACGCCGGGAACACTCTCGTCCGTTGTTGAACCTGTGTTTATGATTCACCGTCACTGATGTAGTTGTCAACTGTTGTCAAATGGCTTGATGCCGAGACACACCAGTTGGCGTGAAAGTAAAAATCCTGTTTTGCTAGGTTGTGATTGGCTTTCACATTACTTCGTGATGTTAATTCTAGACTAGTATGCTTTTCACAATGCTGCAGATGCTGTCATTGACTACATGACATCCTCGGCCTGTGTTAGCTGTGTACCACAAACTATTTTCAGACTGTGATTGTCACTCCTGTCTGTCTGTTGCAACAGTTGACTGAAACTCTGTAGCTGATAATGTGTGTCAGTAACCATTAACCAGCTTGGTTATGGTTATAAGTTCGAACTCTGAAGTTTGTGTAAATTAGTAAATTAAACGTATGATGCCAAGACCAAGACTATACCGAGTCATTGGAGTGACGGTATTGAGACGAGACCGGGACATAAAAAATGCCTCTCGAGGCCGAGATGTTCGAGACAGACTACAACCCTGCTAGTCTAACTGCGACTACACCTGTACTCTGTGTAGGCTCTGAGCCTGGACTCACGAAGCATCGAGGCTCTGTCACTGAAGGGCCTTGCACTGCTCGAGGTGAAGAAGACGCCTGAAGCAATCTCACATTTCCGCGAAGCTCTTCGTCTTGCTCCGTATCGTTTTGAAGCGTGCAACAGTATGTCATTGTTACCGTCCAGTCTCGCTGTCACTGAATATGACTGAATGCTTTCGTAATTTGCATAATGAATCAGTGATGTTAAATAAGGACAAACCATTGAGGCAGAGGACAATTTTCCGAGTCCATAGATAACCTATCATATTACAAAATACCCCTAAATATTTAAATACTACCGTGAACGTGAACTTGAACTGTAAGTTTATATCAATAACACAAGGTAAGTAAGTGGATAACATTAGTGCAAACTCACACTTCCGTCATTACACTCATTTTCACGTGGCCAAAATAAAATGTTCGAGGACATGCTGAGGACAAATGCTTGAGGCCAAGGACAATTCTTCGACTCTGAGGCCGAGGACAAAATTTTATGGCCTCGAGGCCAGCTTGTCCTCGAGGACTTAACATCACTGCAATGAATAAACATTTCGAATATAGGAGTCAGCAAATAGTATTGTACATGGTTTTGGTTCAGTGTTTTACTGAACGTGGAGTAAAATTGCCTGTTGATAAATAACTGTCTAAGTAAACTGTTCTGTGTATGCTGTGCTGTGCTGTTGTGAGCAGCGTGTTGTGTGGAATGATGTTCTAGACCTTATCACTTGCTACATGGCAAGTCATCGCGCTCGGGAGGCGTTGGCTTGTGCCAGTGAAATGTGCAAAAAGATTCACAGCTGTCGATCATTGACTGTGAGTTGTACGCGGCTAATTGTTGCCATTTTTGTTTTATTTCGTGATACGTTGAACTTTACGTTAAAGAAGAGGCAAAAGAGTTTGTGAGTTTGTGATGGCTGTGGTGAAGGTATGAAGACATATGAGAGTGATTGCTGAAGTTAAACACATGCTGTTGCTCTCTGCTGGATACAACGTGTATCCAGCAGCACGTTACGGTTGTAGACCAGATGGCTAATGGTACCACAGTGCATCATGCGGCCATCCATTTCCTGTCTTAGCAGACAGTTGTACTTGCAATGCAGTTACAGACATACTGTGAGCAATAGGTCTAGTCTCGTACCTCATACTAGGTAAGCTGCTATTTGTTTCCCGTCCACCGAGGGTAGAAGGCTGAGTTTGTCTCGGCAGATTGTGTATTATCGGCTTACTTGCGTAAGCTCGAGGTTTGAGTCGAATAATTTGCGACGTTGTAACTAGTCACTAACTGTTGGTGATGCCGGGAATTGTGTCTGGCCAAACTGGACCGTTCTGTCTCACGTCATAGATGATAATATCTGAGCTGTGAAACAACAGTATTCAACAGTACGGGACTTTCTCTTGTCGCTGATTATCAATTAATCTGCTGGCAAGACTCCACTGGCTGAGTGTAAGCATGCTCAGTACACTGCATTATACGTTTGCCTTAGTCAAAAAACTTGGAGAAAAGTGGAAAATTTTTGAACATCAAACCCATAACCGAAACATATACTCGTAGAACCATATTAACAGTCAGCAAACAAGAAACGTATGATTGTACACATACAGGTACAAATTATGGCTTATTATTTCCAATGACAATTTTAGTCTTTCATAAAAGCATAATCAGAACAACTTTTTTTCATGGCGTGTGCATTCAGTTGGATTACTTATTGTTTTTGTAGACATATGCAAAGCTGTTATCAAAGGAGCCTCTGAACTGTGAAAAAGTGAGTGTATTTGCTGAAATTGTGCTACTAAGAATATGACAGACACCTGAGTGACGTATTTCACAGCTTGGTAGAATTTATTTCTGTCATAAATGAATGTTTATATCTGCAGCTAGACCTTTGCATTGTGTGGTGGTAATCTGTAGTCTTGCTGATCGTTTCATGTCGTCCTGTAGCAGATATGAAACGTTTTGCTTTCTACGATGAAAATGAGTACATGTATTTTCAATAACTGAACTAATGTTCATACTAATACTGATCTCTCCTCTCACTGAGCGATGATCTGCGTGATCCGACACTTAGCAGTGACAGTTTCAGACATCTGCTTAAAACTCGGTTGCTGTCATAGTACTAGTACAGTGTACATACAGCACATTAGAGGTATTGCACTTTATCATCATTATCATCGTGACACGAAGCTTTCAGCCGGAGCCTTCCGCCATTGCGATCGTTCGCCAGAACGGTCGGTCCTCCGCTAGCTGCAGGGCCTCGGTCTCTGTTACACCAGTGTCGCGGCAGATCTGGTGGGTCCAGGTGGTCGATGGTCGGCCACAGGCGCGTCTCCACTCCTGTGAAGACCGCTCACCATCCCTCGTCTTGGTGCAGATTTGTAGGATCTGGTCTGCTGGTACATCGCGTCGAAGTCTGGCGACGTGCCCAAAGAGACCCAGTCCAGAAGCACTTTATGCGCTATATAAATTCACGACTTACTGACGTACTTTCTAATAATCTGAGGCGCTTCGGTCCTGTGGCTTTACACGATATGTTCTGCAACTAACCAGTCACATATAAACTCTCGGTTTCTGTAAAGGCGAAGGGCTACTTGGAGCGAGCGATGAAGTTGGATCCGAACAACTTCGATGCCGTCTACACAATGGCAACAATTCTTGGCCAGCAACAGCAGTACGAGGCTGCTGTCAAACTGTATGTGACATCATTAGTATTTGTTCAATACTTTATACCTCAGCAATCATGCTGATTGATTAATTAGTATATTAATTATATTAATAATATCTAGAAGTGTTAATAGTACCTAGAAGTGATGTGCGGTTGCTGCATCTGGCAGTGGCATGAATTGTGCGGATAATTTCGTTCAGTACGGTTATCATATTTAAATATAACTTGTACTCACCGTGCAAAAAATCACAGCCAGTCACAAGTCCCAATGTGTGGCAGTCGTAGACGTAAACAAAACGTTATTCAGTAGCGGTCTGAAAGTAGATGGTTCACTGTCTGGCTCAGTATGGAATTCTCTACCTAGACTGTTGTGTGACACTAGTCACAACACTACTAGATTTGGACATTCTTTGAAGACATTTCTTCTCTCAGACTACTAGTGCATAGAGCGCATTAGGGGCTTTGGCGATTATGCGCTATAAAATCTACATTTTACTTACCCATGGAAGACTGTTCCGCCGTCTAGGAGCAGAGCCTTCTGACACTGAAAGTCGTTCACGTGTGCGGCACATGGCACGTGTCAGTGAAGTCTGTGATGGCGGGCACTGGTGACAAGTTTGCAGTTGTCTGAGAGGTTCGATGGAGCCAGATTGCAGACTGACTAATACACCAGCAACGCCATCTTGAACTCAATATGCCGTCGGTCGGTCAGCCTGTGGAGCTGCCGCAGCACTGCAGTGATGTGGTCACGACGTCATGCCCTAGTCACTAGTTTTGGGTGATAATGTATAATGCCACATGGTCTTTTTTGATTTGAGTGCGGCTCATTGGTGGAGTTTCGTTGTTAGCTTGCGTTTAATGATATTTTTATCGTTTAAGTATTGATATTGTATTTCTTTACAACACACCATTGGAGCCAGTAATGAAGCGGTGTATAATTGGTATAGTTTCCGAGACGTCCACCTCGCGGCTTTTTCCCTGAACTAATGTAGTCTGTCTGTTTGGTCAGTTTCCCAGTTGGCTGCAGATCGTAGACTTTTCCGAACAAAAGAACAATCAACAAAGTTGTCAAACAGTGCACGAACAAAGGAGGCTATGACTGTGAAGTAGACAGTGAGAGAAAACTGCAGTACTGTGTTTATGGACTTTACAGCTCAGCTCACCCAAGTGAGATTATTTGTCTTGCCTTATTCATATGCAGAGTGGTTCTTTTTTGTGCCATAAATTTGCCCCCCCCCCTCTCCGTAACCCCTTGCAGGCTCTGTGTTTCCACACATTTGTTGCCTCCTGGACGAAATGTGGACTGTTCACTGTCTAATTTTGGTGATCACAGGCTGGAGACACTGGTAGGTCGACACAGCTCGTTCAAACTGTACTCACTACTCGGAGACTACCTGACGAAGCTTGACAACAGACAGGCCGCTGCCGAGCTCTACTTCAAAGCCATGAGGTACACAGTCACCGCTCCCGGCATTTATTATGTAGTAACTTGTCACACTGTCATTCATCAGTCAACGTTCTTGGCACTGAAGGTTTATAGCAAAAAATGACCTTTTCTCCAGAAAAAGTACCCACTGTTCGTGTAGTCTTGGGAATGTATGTTACCGGTGCATGAGAAGGCGCATTTTTCATGTAAGAGACAATGATGCCTTGTGCAGGTTGTGTGCAATAGACTGGTCCAAGTTGAAGTAGATGTTAAGTCATTGGTTTTTGGCTTTGACTGTCCTGGCCGTGTTAATGTTAGCGTAGATGTTAACGTGTGGCATTAATCGCAAAATGAATAACTGATGTTCTTTATGGATAATGCTGTAAAATGATCGTTAATGTCACAGAAATGTTTTTGACGACAGCTGCAGCTATAATGTACTGTGGTATCTATTAAGCATAATCTGTTTATGTAAAATCTGGCAGTTTGCAAACAAGCCAGCTGACTCACCCAAGCACTGCTGGCTATAGCCGTCTACACCTGACCACAGCCAGGCTACATGCTGCCACATTCAGTTACACACAGCATGTTTTATTACATATTGATATCCCACTTAAGAGTTAAGAGGCTGCCATCCGACAATTGGGCTGGGATTCAACGCCTTATATTTTGCCACTATTTTCTATTAAGTCCGTATTTTGTATTGATTCGTTATCTTTACTGCTTTGACTTTGTATTACTTCAGTTCTTTGTAGGATGACCCATAACAACGTGTTGAATGGGACGTTCAACCCTACTCAGCTTACATACAGCATATTGGTTAGCAACTGAGGACTTGCAAGGTGTTGCAGTTGCCACCGTCTAGTGATTTGCAGCAATTGTTCACATGAAAATGATCGTAATTGTGTTGCAGCCACGACGTTTATCATCCAAAGTAGACGTGTCATGGTGTGCGAAGAGTTGAATGTCTGATGATGGGACATTTGATTGCAGCTGCTTGACGGGCATTTGTACAGTACACACTAGATGTGCTGCGTGTAACAGCTGGTGTGAATGCGTGCCTGTAGGAGTGACCAGTTTGGTGACAAGGCGGCGATTGGTCTTGCACGACTGGAGAAAGTTTGTGATCCGACTTCTGGCGAAGCAGCTGCAGACTGTGACGCTGAGGCAATGGACAGCAGTGACAACGAGGTAGATTGTCTCACGATCTGACGAAATATCATGAACATAATCAGTGATGTTAAGTCCTCGAGGCCAAAATTTTGGCCTCGGCCTCGAGGTTTTGGCCTCGGCCTGGCCTCGATCTCGTTGTCTTATTATGTAATCGGGCATTTTTCGTGCAAAAATCGTGTAAAATTC
>Ga0056129_1000565_pt1 | contig 10181 bp, 9 predicted proteins | sample WorMetLIZISLAND1_FD_71118 | JGI IMG/M metagenome (GOLD analysis project Ga0056129, IMG submission 71118) | Marine gutless worms symbiont microbial communities from Max Planck institute for Marine Microbiology, Germany - Olavius loisae LIZARD... ...
GCATAACTTCGTCAAAGTTGGAGATAACTGAATAAAAATTTGTAGTCTAGTGTAGAAAGGAACGTACAATAAGTGCGTATAAACTCATTTAAAAATTCCTATCCGTTTGGGAAAAATGTCAGAAAACCGCAGGGGGATTTTTTTGACGCACACTGTAGTACATGTAACTAAAAATGAAGAATATAAAAGAAGAAACTAAATCAAACCCCAGTGCCCAGTAAGTCCAGTCCGAGTCCAAAATCCGCCACGGGTTGTAAAATATATGAATCAAATTAAAGGTCAGAATAAATCAATAACTTACCCTAACTGCGGTGGTCACTGCTCCAAGGAGGTCTGAAATGTGCACAACATCATAAAATACCTGTACTCTCAGCAGCTGATTGAGCATTGATTGAGCAGGGTTTTACGTCTGCATCAACACAATATAGGTTATACGGCCGACGGTTTTTTTTTCAGCAGATACAGAGCATTTAACGATACAGAATATTCTGTTTAACCCGTTGATCCCCACTGTTGCCATATGGGTACAGCTATAAACCATCCTGTGCCAGACCGGGTTAAGCTATCATTTGTAACTTTTGACATGCGGGCACACTGACGTTCAGCCCGGAGCGTCAGAGTGTCCGGATGTCAAAAATTACAAATGACGGCTTAACCCGGTCTGGCACAGTAGGATTTACAGCTGGTCCCATATGGCAACAGAGGGCGTCAAAGGGTTAATAAATCAGTGAGACTGATATGATAACAGAAATGAGCAACTGATAAGTGTGTTGTTCCCAATGATCAGTTCGCGGAGGCAGCGGCTCTATCTTCATCAGCACCAGTCTGCAGTTTCACGTCAAAGTCTAACACTGCAGCGGGCTATATATACAGGGCAGGGTGGGCCTGCTAAAGGGCCAGTGGCCCCACTGGAAAGTGATCTGAAACCTTTATGGGTCATTAACATTCTGTTCAAGTATGCCAATGATACAAACTAAATTGTTCCTGAAAACGTTGATGTTGAAACCTCTGTAGAAATTTGACAACATACTTAAATGGGCAGCTAATATATGGTTATGGTTATAGAGATAGTCTTCCACAGGCCCTCGGCTAGATCAACATTACCTGCAGCTTTAATTGGTACAGAACAAATGGTCACAGGTAAGTTACTTGCTGTAGTAAACGTAAGTTTTGCGTGCATGTTAACTGTTTGTTAAGAATATCCTGACTATTTGTAGTCAGCGTTGTTATCAGCTCAAGTGTCTAGACAGTTCTCTGGTGGCCTGAATACCAGCGGAGTACTTGAGAGACCACCAGACGATGTCATTCAGAGCATGGTGCAGGCCTAGTAGTTCTACCAGACACTTTTCTGCAAATCCAGGCATGATGTTCATCAGCGTCCACGTCAGAACAACAACACCACTATTGTGCCTCGCACCGACTGCTACACGTACTGCCTCGTCGTCAAGCCTCAGACATGGACCTCTAGATTCATTAATATCTAGAGGTCCATACCTCAGACCACATTCTCAATTGGCAACGCCAGAAGTCAGTCTCCGATAGTCCGCTGTGTGGCGCCATTGAGGCCAGATAACTCGCCTTCTGCTGGCTCGACAAACTGAAGTTTCACCAAGTGAGCTCTCGGCTTGGATCTCCTGTTCGTCTCAGAGGGACTGCATCTCAGGCAGTGGATCAGCTCTCAGCAGCAGCAACTAAAGATGCGGAGGGACAACGATGACAAATTACCGCTCGCTCAGACAACTCGTCAGTGGGACAGGAAGCCAACATTTGCCCCTGGACGGCCAAGGTGCTCGCTGCACAGAAGCCAAACAGGCTGAAACTGCAAGCGAGGTCGCGCTTCTCATTCTCACCCCAGGCCGCCCTGTTGGCAAAGAAACCTGCAACCATTACACGTCTGCGAGGGCAGAGTTCGTGATGTGGCCAACCGCCTTGCCTTATTATTTTAATAACAACAACAACAATAATAATAATAATAATAATAATACTGACTCACTGACCTACCTGGACCAATGGCTAGGCTATACTGTGCTGGGAAATAGGAAATGCACATTACGTGACTGTGGCGTCGCGGCTTACCTGTGCTAGTGGTGTCTGTCGAAATATCTGCAGTCGACGTGACGTCATCTAATAGGGTAGTAGAAGTCAACGCGTCATCTTCGCCCGACTCTAAACCGAAACTCAACTGTTAGAATTGAGAATTTTAAATCAGCATCGCCAACACAACGTGTCAAAATCAGTCAGCACACTAGACTGAACTTCTGATTCGAATTCGACATTCAAAGTGGCAGATCGTACGTAAGTTTGATCGCTGTAATTACTTTGGTATGTGAACTATACTGCGTAGTCCTTTGACGCCCACTGTTGCCATATGGGCATGCAGCTATAAAGCATCGTGTGCCAGACCGGGTTAAGCCGTCATTTGTAATTTTTGACTTCCGGGCACTCTGACGCTCATGGCTGAGCAACATGGCAACAGTGGGAGTCAAAGGGAGATTCTTCTACATATGCCAGAGGGGTTTTGACTTTTCAGTAGAAGAAACATCAAAAAAGGTCTACCTGAGGTGGTCGTGTTTGCCGTGACGTCATCAGCTACAGCGGCAGGAGTCACTGTCGTATCCTCATCACTGTCATCACTGTCGTCACTGTCGCTGTCTTCAGCCGACTCTACAACGAAACCAATATGAACAACATTACAACGTGTCCTCATGACACGAAGTCTCGATTTTTACTACGATTTAAGACCTTCTCCAACATTTGTACCACAGTCGGCACATAGTCACACAATAATGCTGGTCGAAAGCCGTCTAGGACATTTTCAGTTTTCTTGCGCGTAGGCTAAACTAACAGAAAAATACGCAAACAAACTATTACTAACATACAGACCAACAAGCAACGAAGCTGTGAAGGATAATAAATGATAGGATGCATGCCAATCAACTGCTAACATGAACTGCAGACAGTCAACTCGAGTACACAACTGTACTTGAAGTTCACTGACATACAGGAACTGACGATTTCACTACATTCAGTAAGTAAGTAAGAAAATTATGAGGCACAGCTTTAACAGTTAGTCACAAAGTGCCTCGATCTCAGCACCCGAACAAAAATGTCTTTGCCGTGATTATTGCTTATTTGAGTCAAATAAATTTCTTCTTCTTTTTCTTCTTCTTCTTTAGTGGCTGCTTAAATCATTGAAAGCTAATTTAACACAGTACTGCGTTGCCTGTAAACAGGTAGTGAGAAATTCACCTGTTCACGGCTATAGCAAAGGCTTCTTGTGGCTTACCTGTGACGGTCGTGTTCGCTGAAAGTTCTGTTTGTGACGTGACGTCATCAGGTACAGTGACAGGAGTCGTGGCGTCATCCGGGACGTGAGTCACGTGAGCGACATCGTGCGACTCTAAAACAAGACTTCACTGTTAGAATCGAAAACTTAAAATTAGTACCACGCAGAACTTGAATTAACTCATGCTTGAACAAATACGTGCACAGCCAAATGGCCACTGCGACAAGCGGCCCTCTCAGGTAATTACAGACAAATATCACACAAACGAATCCTTTCCACTGGTAAAATGTACTGTATTTGACGATATGTGTAGAATAGACCACTGATCAGTTTGGTCTTGGATTGACGTAAATCGACCCACGTTTGAGGAAGATATGTGCAAAAAACGATTTTTACATTTTCTTTCCCAGTGACCTTGACTTCTGAACTTTTGATCTTAGAATTGCACCACCATTCACTAGCGTGAAGGATAACTTCCTAGAAACCTTACGATGCGGCGCTAATGCCCGGCATGTTAACTTTCCTTGGAAGACCAAGGTAGTAGTTATTGAGTTTATCTTTTGACTACTCGCTTACTGGGGAAGGGGTGCCCCTAGAGCGGTTGACGGTGGTACTGTTGGCTAGGGCGATGGTAGACCTATGTTTTCATAGGCTGTCATTAAACATCACCGTTGTATCTGGCACCTTTTGGCCGCGATTTGCGATGTAAGTTTTGACTGGGGGTTGTGAGCCCCCAGTTTAGGGGAACTGGGAAGCGGTGGTCGTGGGGGCAGGAGATGGGTCCTCCGAGTAGCCCGGTGGTGACTTCCTATAGGCTCCCTATATAGTAACTATAGGCCTATCTCTCACCGTTTTCGCAGTGCTCCGACTTGTCATGGACAGACAGACGAACGGACGAACAGACGGAATTGGTCTAGCAAAAGACGGCATTATGAACTAAAGTGCATCGGCCGCCAAAAATATTACTATAAGTTTAAAATCTGTTCAAACATTCGTACCACAGTCGGCACGTGGTCAGACAATAACGCTAATCGAAAAACATCTAAAACATTTGCACATAAACTCACAAACATATAGAGGCCTATACGCAAACAACAAACATGCAGACCAACAAGCAACGAAGTTGTCAAGTACAGTAAAAGATTGGATGCATGCTCATAAACTGCTATCATGAAGTGTGGACTAAACACGACCCTACAAGTTCACTGACATACAGAAACTGACGATTTCACTACATTTAACAGGGGACTGCGTTGTCTGTAAACCGGTAGTACTAAATTCCCCTGTTCACGGCTGTAGCAAAGGCTTCTTGTCGCTTACCTGTGACGGTCGTGTTCGCTGAAAGTTCTGTTTGTGACGTGACGTCATCAGCTACAGTGACAGGAGTCGTCGTGTCATCCGGGACGTGAGTCACGTGACCGTCATCGTGTGACTCTAAAATGAGACTTCACTGTTAGAATTGAAAACTTATAATTACTATCGCGAACCACACGAATTAACTTATGCTTCAATAACGAATATGAATGAATAGCTATACAAGGTGCCCTGAAAACAAAGTATTCTGATTTTACCGTAATTTAAAGACTGCATAAACATAAGCATCAACAGCGTACAACCCTTTCTTGTAATGTGACGAGAGACGGCGCTGTGACAAACTGTGTTTGATAGCAGTGAGTATCAACTCGTGATATGATATGTCACTTGTTTTGTGAATGTTCAAAATTCCACAAACTTCTCACGCTTGTCTGTCAGTGGTAAACCGTAGACGACGTTTAATCGTTCTGGCATACAAGATGCGACCACGCGGCGTACGTACGGAACGTGTATATTACGTTATTTTTCCGATAACGTATTAACGGTACGAAAATAAACTATGTATAAGTTACTTACAACCAAAAAAAATTCACAAAAGTAAACACTGAATGAGTCAATGATTTCCGAAAACACTTGAAAACGACTACTAAGAGACTAGGCCTAGGAGTGGGCTAAGTATTAGCTACTGTTATTGCCAGCTATTAATTGGCTGGTGATCATTGTCCAGCAAGATCGAATTAGTTCACTCGTTTGTAGCGTCGCACACACTCACTATACGCTGTGACTCAGAAAAAAAGGATCTCCGCGCTTCTGTCCATAACTCTAGCAAATATTAACCGATTTTCAAACTTTTTCACTGTCGAATTCGGCAATAAATTTTCAACAAAATATTCACTACACTGCCCACCACATCTTAAATGTGTTGCTGTACTACCTTGCGAAATCAAAATTGCTAATTTTGTTATTTTACAAGCACAATAAATACAAATGCAGTTATTTTTGGACACGAAAACGAGGCTGTTTTTACCCATCTCATATTCGTGGACCTTGGCATCAAAATAAATGGAGCGTATATATATTATCCGGGACGTGCTGCTGAAACAGGAGATGCTGCCCGATATCTGTGCAATTTCTGGGGACTTCACTTTTCAGCAGCCTGCTCACAGCAGGACAGTGCACTCACCGGCCGATAGGCCCGTGAGACAGTCACGTTACTGCAGCGAGAGGTTCCAGCTTTCATTGTTGTCAATCTGTGGCCTCCGAACAGCCCCGACCTCAACCCTGTTGACTACAAGTTGTGGAGTACGACGCAGGACCGTGTTTATCGGGTGAAGGTGCGAGACGTTGACGACCTGATTGATTGATTGATTGAGCATGGTTTTATGTCTGCGCCAACACAATATAGGTTATACGGCCGACCTGAAGCAGCGTTTGATTGACGCGTGGGATAATCTGGCACGATAGACCAGTGGCGTTCACGATTTCGTGCCCATGCAAAAGGGGGACATTTTGAACAGTCTTTGTAACTTGCATTTGAACTTCGTCATAAAATGTCAATACTGAAGTTGAATATACTGTTTTAATGTGAAAATGTCTTTGTTTTTGACAACTATCATTTCACAAGGTAGTGCAGCAACACGTTTAAGGTGTGGTTGGCAATGTAACAATCACTTTGTTGCTAATTTCTTGACGAATTCAACAGTGAAAAACTTTCGAAAATCCGTCAATATCTTCCAAAGTTATAGGCAAAAGTATAGAGGTCCCTTTTTGACGCACAGCGTGGAACTGCCTGCACACACCACACACTTAGCGGACTGTACATTCATCACGCGCATGCTGTATAAAGATGCAGTTTTAGGCGAATGATTAATCACTGACTGTTAAGCTTGCGTTCTATCAAGCCACAATAAACGAATATTGTACTGTTCTGTTCATCATCGGAATCCGTGTCACTCGAATCACTGCTGCTACTATCAGCCGAACCACACTCGTCATTCCACGAGGTTAATTCTACAAAATATTATTGCATTTTTACCGTAAGCGTACGTACGTCATTCCGGAACGAAACGTACGATCGCAGCTTGCTGGCAGGCAGTGACAGATTTAGCATCAATAGAAAGCATATCCCTTACAAGGGGCCCTTAACCCGGTCCACCTCTTATAGATTCGGCCATGATCAAATTTTGGAAAATAGGTCAATTGGAAGGACGGCGCAAAAACTGTTGATGTGAAAAGGGGCTGTGGGGCTCCGCGCCCCTGACAGTGGAAGCCACGGTGTGTTCATAGTCTTGCCCTGGTGGATCGTCCTGCAGCTCTAGAGCAAACGATTCGTGTGTGGAAGTAGCGGGTGTTGCAAACAAGAAGCCAAGCTGTCGCTAAGATAGCCGACCGTACTGCCTCACAGCACCTTTGGGGTCACGTGACGTCATCAGTCACGTGACTGTTTGATACCACATATGCCATTTCATATTGGTGGTCCTTTGGAACCAAGCCTCTATCTCTAACGGTTTCCGAGATATTCATTATTCAACGTCGAATGTAACACAATGGTTGACATGACCTTGATACGCCTTCTAAACAAAGGTCAAGGCCATTCATTTTGGTACCAATCGATTTCTCATATACAACTTCCTACTGGCTGTCAATAGTAACTTTTGATCTAGGACGCACCGTTTAGCCACAATACATAACGTCACAGACAGACGACGATGACAGACGACGGACGCAACACAGTCGGCTAAAAAATACGGTCATGACTTACGGGACCCCCACCTCCTTGCCTTGGGGCAGAATCATACCAAGTTTGGCAGCTCTAGTTCTAACGGTTACAGTGTGTGAGATGGGGCGTAAAGAATCTGTGCCCTCTTCTTCCGCCCTCGAAGTTCGGAAAGGTGGGTATTGCATTTGGTCGCTATGCTCTGAGTGACGTTACGTTGTCAAAAGAAAATTCTGCCTCCTTGGAGAACCTCTTGTCACGAGTGGGAAGATTAGGCATCTTCAAGCAACTAACTGTATCTATCAGTACGCGAAGTTCAATAGAAATCCGTCAAAAGCTTCTTGAGTTATCATGACTGGATGCAGGCGTAACTTCTCGCGGCGACCTCCTGGCATACATTCGCACTGTCAACTCGCTTATTTGACTGAACAGTGACTGACACACAGCAACTGGCGATTTTACTGTAGTTAACACACTACCACGCTGTCCGTGGACAGGAAATGTTGAGCGCGATCATTCCTTCCTTCCTTCTTTATTTGCTCAAACAACAGTACAACATGCAGCTTCACAGAGCAGGGCAACAAGGCTAAATAAAGCACTAACTGCTGCCCCATACAGTGAGTGCAATACGATGACAATGGAGACACAAGTGACGAACAAAATACAAAAAAAACGATAAAATGGTTTGCGCGATTGGTGAATGGAGACGCGCACGAGCGATCGGCCAGTAGCGCAGCGCGATCCATCGATACCGCAAATCCGTCGATCGCGCGAAACAGAAATAGGAAATTCACCTGCTACACGGCTGCATAGTGTGCCATATCATACCTGTGCCAGTGGTGTGTGACGTGACGTCATCAGCTACAGTGACAGTTGTCGTCGCATCATCGTCCTTGTCTTCATACGACTCTAAAGCGAAACCGAACTGTTAGAATAGAGAATAGAATACGTGTCGCACGTATCGTTAAACTTCGGTTTGTTAGCTGCGAAGGCCCACCGAGATGGGGACAAGCGCGAATATCACCCATTATGTGTGTAATTATTTTGTAAGAGCTGATTATGATTGTAGTAATTGTTATATGTCAACTGGCATTCAATCAAATTTTTCTCCGAGAAAGGACACAACCCCTCCCCCGGCCAGTTTCCTTCAGAGTATCCCCTTAACCCTTTGACGCCCACTGTTGCCACATGGGTACAGCCTGTGCCAGACCGGGTGAAGCCGAATTTGAAGTTTTTGACATCCGGGCACTCTGACGCTCAGCCATAAGCGTCAGAGTGCCCGGATGTCAAAAACAACAAATGACCGTTTAACTCTAAAGCTAAATTAACCTACGATAGTGATGGCTACTGCACTGGGGAATATGAGATTCATCTGCTCTGCTACCACTACGATGGCAGCAATGGTTTCTTGCAGCTTACCTGTGACAGTTGCATCCACTGACAGCGCGGTGTGCGTCGTAGCGTCATCTACAGCGGCGGTGGCAGTAACCGTTTCAGCGCCTCCTGTCTCCGATGTTACGGTCTCGGGAGCTATAGGAGCTCGGGTCGTCGTCGTTTCCACGTTGTCTGTGCCATCAGGTCCTTGTGTTGCAGTGGTAACTACACACATGTACACCATCGAAATATATCGTCGAAAACTGTTTACTGCGATGCCCTTCAGTTGGACACAGTTATCACAAACACACCACAGAACAGCTGCACATACAACGATCAATGCCGTCGAAGGTTACTCGAGGTCACCGGCATTGAGCTATTCACATCACGTGACATCACCTCCCATCAGTGGTCTGTCGTAACCACGTCTCCATTTGCATCGCTTCCGACAAGGTCACAATTTCCAAATACGCTCCAAATAGTAAATCTATCGAATTCTTAGGTTACGCCCTTCTTCTCACAGCTGAGCTTACCCCCACGTGGTCTCAGATATACCGCGATGACATCGACATACGTGCTCTATTTCAACTACTTCAGTGTTAAATAAATGTATTAAATTTATTCCACACAATGAAGCACAAGCGCTTAGCAACATGATACGAGGCCTACTAAAGAAACAGCCTAAACAGGATTGCAACTACAATAACACCAAGTTATGTATGATCATATATAATCGCTACTGTTCAAAGCCAAATAACCTGTAAAAACAAAAGACTGAAATATAAAAACAACACTTTAACTAGTTTCTACAACATGTGTATCGCCCCGATGTGTCGAGACGATAGGCCATAATAGTAGACTATACTGCTTAGTAAGAACATGACAGAATTCACGGACAGACCGTATCCAGTCTTCGTGTCACATTAAGGTACCTGTTGTTGAGTTATGTGATACACGTATAGGCCATGAGAGAAAAATTGGCTGGAAAAATCTTTGGAACTCCTTTTTGACAATCGAAGAGATTCTGCATGAATCATTTGAAAATAATCCAACCTAAAAATTAGTAGTTGTCAATAGTGACTGTGGTTCTAAATTGCTTGGTCTAACGACGTTTCGCACTCCAAGAGAACGAACGGACAGACAAACAGAGAGACATCGTTATCGTTTATAGATCCCTCCAATATACAGTGTGAGTCAAAAAACGTGACATTTTTTCATTTTTTTCACAAACAGTTGAGAATTTTTAATCAATTTTTTACACACACCTATTATATGTTCCTGTCTATGCTAGATTACAATTTTATATTCGATTATCCCCGATTTTGACGAAGTTATGCCAAATTAAGTGCGACTACCCAATTCACATAGTGTGCTCAAAATGCCCACCATCGGCCAAAACGCGTGCGTTCAGACGTTTACGTAAGTCGTTAATAGCTTTGTTGATCGTTGTCTGTGGCAAGTAACTGTAAAATAAACACTTTTATAACGTCA
>Ga0056129_1000566_pt1 | contig 10180 bp, 4 predicted proteins | sample WorMetLIZISLAND1_FD_71118 | JGI IMG/M metagenome (GOLD analysis project Ga0056129, IMG submission 71118) | Marine gutless worms symbiont microbial communities from Max Planck institute for Marine Microbiology, Germany - Olavius loisae LIZARD... ...
TGGGTCGGCCTGCGCCAGTGTCTATTGCTATTTTGTACTGTTTCTGCTATTATTGTATGACACTGTGTGCGAAGTTTATAAATAAAATAAAATAAAATAAATAAAAACCACTTGCGTGCATTAGACACAGTTTCTGTGGTCGGAATATCAAAGAAACTGATTATTGAAAAGATTTGTGCGTTTGTAATTGACTCGTTGTTTGCTTTTGCTTCACAACAGTAGTTCAAGTTCACAGGCGTAGTTAGAAATTCCCAGAATTATAACACCTTTATTCGCATTATTTATTATGTGGTACGATGCCGGATTTGCGATAGCGAGGTCGCGGGCTCGAATCCCGCCCGCGGCTACTGTGTACCAGCGCCAACTCACCGTGCAATCCTTCCTGGGTCGGTTAATAAGCACTAGCGAAAGTTGAGGAGTAAACGGGCATACCACGCGATGCAGTAGAGTATCTGTGACTGTGGTTTCGCGTCTTCGGCGTGACACCTTCTCTTTCCTTCCCTTTTTTCTTGCAGCAAAACGGCTGGACATATCTTATCGATCAATACATTAAACGACGCGTTTTCAGCCAAGGATCTGCCTTTTGGTGTGAGAAAATTTAAATTTAATATTTTACTGATTTATTCGAAAAATCGAAAACAAAATTACAATGGCGCCTATGGGGAAAATTTAAATTAAAATTGTCATAACTCAGGTTGTACGCAAGATAGAGTCGTAATTTTTGGTTCTATGGTATGGTTTTCAAGAGCGGCCGATTTAACGGCGTTAATTGCTGTCATCGCAACACTAGTGTTAAATCGAGAGTTTTTTTACAAAAATTATTTTCATAACTGAAATATCACTGGATTGTTGCCGCAGTCATCTGTCAGAAGGACGAATCACTCACTTCAAGGCTTAGAAGTCAAGAAAAATTTACTAGGGTATATACCCGTACTAAACGCTACTGATCATTCATTCACTATGCCCTAAATAATTACCAAGTCAAATCATCAAATTCATATACATTTTTCTTATATATCATTCCTTCCCTAACTAACCCCAAAAGAGCTATTTTCCGGTTTATCACTATTTTCGTAGCTCATGTGCACTTGTAGGTCTATGTGTTGTATTTTGTGTTAGACTTTCTATTTGTGTTCTGTTTCACGAGACTGTGCTTTTATCATACTATTTCCATATTATTCATCTATTCAGCTTCTAAGCTGCAAGTGTGTTTAATAAACTTCTGTGTGAAAGTGTGTTAAAGTGTTCACTGACAGTGTGAACAGCACCTACATGTACAGCTGTGACACCATTCACACACTGAACCATTAAGGTATCGTAAACCGGTTCTCCATCAGCTGGCGGCACCCATTGCAGCTTGAATTGTGGGTAAGATATGGCAGCAATAGTTGCATTTATGACTGCTGTCATTCTAGCAGGCTGTCTTATCTGTCCTGCAGTAAATCTAGCAAAGCTGACGCCATGACGCCAACGGATTTGTACACCAAATTGGTTTTCTGTGGCTTTACCTATAACGTGCCAAATTCTTAATTGAAACTGACAGTTATCACTCAAATTCACATAAACCTTGAATTAAATCCAACTGGTAGCTCACTCTCAATCAGGATAAGTTATCTGAAACTCGTAATTCACATCAGGTGAGTTTAACTGATCTGAGTTATTTATCTCAGTCCCAGCACTGGCGGCGAGTGAGCAGTGTGTTGTCCAGACGCTATATACATAAAAACAATACTCTCGGCCTTATTGTCGCTCAGTTGTCATGTTTATCTACCTTGCGGCCCACCTTGAACATTTTTATCGCGGCTTCTGTCGTGCAGTGTTCGTTTTCAGATTTTTTCGGTGTTATAAACTAGTTAGCGGCCACCTGCGGCCCCTATAGCAAGCTCTCGCTCTCGCAATTGCAGGTCCTGCGGGACCCTAAAGATGACACTATTCTCGCTCGGGCTTTCTTCGAAAACTGTCGACTGACCGGCGTTGCCGGTTAATTTATTCTAGCGAAACGCCGGCGCCAACTGTAAATACATTGGCGTTCCTTAACTGTTATTCTGCCTCCGTCCACGCTATTAGTGAAAACATGCTCTGGCTACGGCTGTAATGTATGCCACCGAAACGGACCACAGCAACTATGGAGACAGCTGTTTTGCAGCTATAGATCTGAAACTGGAGCGACCTACAGCTGATCTGCGACAAGATGACATCAATTTCCAACGATTTAACCGGCTACTAAAGACATTTTTGTCTGGGTGTCGACATCGCGGCGCATTGTGACTAACTCTTTAAGCTGCGCCTTTTAAGTTTTCTTACTTACTTACTTACTTAAATTGCATACGTTGTAGGCTACTACTCGTTCAATTTCACTACCGTCGAAATGTCGATGTCACTTTTGCCGTGCAGACTATACAGTCGAACGACGTCTGTCTGGAAGCGCAGGTGAGCTGTCATGCAGTCCTGCTATGCAAAACTGTGTGTAACCAGGTGATAAACTTGGCATGGCATATTATGGCGGGGCGGAAACATACTTTCGTCCATGCGGTTTCAGCATTGCGGGGGCGCGCGCCTCCAGTGCTTCCGCGGTTAAGGCCGCAACCCACACAAGCGAACTAGTTGGAAACTAGTTGGAAACTAGGCATAGTTCGCAACTAGTTCGCATAAAGGGTTTCCAACTAGTTTCCAACTAGTTCGTTTGTGTGGGTTGCGGCCTTTACGACACCTTTGGGCTGAAGGTCGTTTGTAATCATGCAGTTCTAAATTCAGTCACCCATTTATATCTTCAAATAAAAATACCCACTAACAATTTGGTACGCAGAGAGCCTTTGTAAGTATCTACCTGTGGATGACAATGTTAGAATCTGTGCTGACCGAACGCTGTTTGCGTAAGCACCGCTCCGTCTGTCAGCGATTGCTGAGCTAGTTGTGTGAAGATATTACATTACGCACATTGCCTATGACTGTCTTTTAGCACACAGCATTATCTATATTTTACGGTCTACAGACGTTTGGGCGACAAAAATGAATTGTCTCAAAGGCCCGTTTCGTTTACACGGTTATTAAGGCCGATACGCACTAGCACGGCCGCGCGGCCGGACAGTCGGTTGTCGAAAAAGGACATCCGCGCGCACGGTCCGTGCGCAGGGCTAGTGCGTGTCGGCCTTTAACGGTTTGTAGCATCATTTTTGTAGCAGTTAGCTGCTACAAAACACATTGTGCAGATACTTTAGTCTAGTGGCTGACAAAGACAAAAGGATCGTTCTAGGACAAGAGCAGATTAAATTAGTTGTATATACGAATTGAATTGAAGTGTAAGCTGCATCCTAACTCAGCAGTAATAACATACACCCGCCATTTGAGAATGTATTTGTCTATATTACATGATGTGTTTTGCAAATATTGCAAAACACAGTGTTAACACACATTACATATCAACTCACAAACGTAATGCAAATGATAAGTAGATAACGATACAAGCTAATACAAGAAAGCCTAGCTAAGGCAAAGGTAAGCGCGCGACAGCAATCCGTGTATGAAGGCACTAGCGAAGAAATCTACAGCAAGTCAACGATGTGTGATTTATTTTTCGATGGCTAAAAGTAACAGTGACCGTATTATTAACCGTTTGTGAAGTATTTTCGCTTATAGAGGTTAAAAATCGCCATTTTTGCCCACTGCAGTCTGCATTCTGATTGTAGACCTAGCGGAAGAACACCCGGCAACATCAACATTACCTTCTATACATCACTGGAAAGTGGGCTACAATTTCGTCGCTGACAGTACGGGTTAGACGTTGTTGCCTCCGAAATCTGCGAAACCACCCCACATTCCGACAAAATTCGAACTTTTAGCAGATCAAGGTCATCCAAGGTCATCGATCTTGGTGCCAATCGAAAGCGCACAAGCAATTTCATAGTAGTCATTAATAATAACTTTGGACGCAAGCCGCCTATACCGTTTTCGAAATGTTGACGCATAAAGGTAGAAAATAGTTCGTTTTCCCTACCCCTCGCTTGTTTGACGCCCTCGCTTGAAGGAATCAGTTAGAATTTCAGGATGAAACTTAACTCACATAAACTAGATGGATGGGGCTACTGTTGTCTGTAAATTGCATAATCCTAAATTCAATCGTTTTTGATTGATCCACATGTGTGACACAGGGACGGCGGACAGACGGACGGGCGATAGCATATAAATTATAGCGCGCTCTGCATGCTGCCGCGCACTAAAATTGTCTATAGCGTTAAAAAATTAACCCAGTGGCAATATGCAATCGATTATATAACCTATAAGGTGAGGAAACTGCGATTACCCCGGTATCCCGCATTTCCCATTTTTGTGTCATTAGGAGTCCAACGTGCAATATCCTGATCTTAAATGAAACGTTGTAACTAATACAGAATCATCTCAGTACTGATCTTTACAGCCAACCATCTGTGTGAATCTAACAAAACCCTGACTAAATAATAAACGTCTCAGGATAACTGTCTGTCCAATGCAATTCATTGCATGGGACAGAATATAAAATCAATTGCGGCGTGCGTCTGTGTTTTGTTTTGGTGTGTATATACAGATATTATTATTCATGTATATATGACGACTACTAGTACCAGACGTTCCACGTTCCAGTTCCAAGTTCCAAGTGCCTAATCTCTCGCATGTCATTGCGTGTTTTTGTGCTTTATTGTCTTTAGTTAAGTATTGTCTATGACTTTTGGTGCATATTTGTCTTTAAATTTGTTTTTTTCTCTCTCTAGAATCTAGGCCTATTAGCAAGTTTAGTTAGTTCTAGTAGTTTGTGTTTGGATGGCCAGCATTGTTGACCGCAGGGTTTTCTGGCAAACCTGGTTCTATTTTTAATGTTTCGAACTGTCATGCATTACTGTTGTGTTTGAGCCAAATAAATATCTTCTACAGGGTGGCCTAAAAAGTGGTACCCCTGTTTTAATTTTGCGATAATTTCCATAAATGTACACCAATTTTAACCATTTTCACTGTTTCACGAAGAAATGTATGACGCATAAAAATAAAATTACCCATACCACCTCACCTTTATTATGTAACCACCCTACCTAGCAAAACAACACGTGCTGCTAATATCAATGCGATATTTCATTTATTGATGTTTTATGATCCATCATCAACCTTAAAAGTAACTGTGATACTTAATAAACGCCGTCGTCAATCAGTTGATATGTCCACCGCTATTCTTCACAACACATTCAAGAAGACGACGCCACTCATTGATGCTACTGTCAATGAAACGTTGTGATAGTTTTTGCCACTCAGTGATATCGCTCTCTTCAGTTCTTCGGCCTTCTTCCACCGTGTTAAATTTTCGTCTGTGATAGACTCGTTGAAGGCACCACAAACAGCATAATCCATTGGATTAAGATCAGGCTTGTTTGGGAAGCACATGTCACGCTTGATGAAGTCGACGTTCTTTTGTCAGATAGTCAGTATTTTGGGCAGTGTGCGCTGGCGCGCCATCCTGCTACCATTTGTGATGACGAAATATTGCTCGGATGTCAGACAACAGACCCTTTTCCAGGACGACTTGACAGTAGTAGCCTAGTAGGAGCTGTTGATCTTTGCGCCAGTACTGATCTGATTTGAGCAAAATTAGAAATGTTACACATTTGAAAATGCAGCACTGATATTAGCAGCAGTGTTGTGTTAGGTAGTTGGTTACAGAATTAAGGTAAGGTGGCAGGGGTAAGTTTAATTTTATGCCTCATACATTCTTTGTTGTAATAGTAAAGAAAATGGTTAAAATCGGTGTACATTTACGGAAGTTATCGCAAAATTAAAACAGGGGGTGTCACTCTTTTGGACCACCCTGTATTTTATATCTTCTATTCTATTCTTCTATTTTAAAGAGCAACGTAGCAATAACAACAGCAGCAGAAGCAAGGTGACAGGTGTTAGCTGTAACGAGATCTAAGCTGACACCGAAGCTGTAGAGTCTTTCGACAGCTGCTAATTGGATGTTAGTCAGTTGATCAACAGCCATACTTAGCGAAAATGTTTCCAGGACGCATAAGAAGTCTGTAAACAACGAAAAACGTTTGCAGCATTACAGAATCGAACAGTGTCCGTATTAAAACGTTCAACAGACGACATATCCCCAACAACGGCCTTTTTTTAAACCGAACCCTTCCACCCAACTCTCTTGAGTTGGGTTTGTGTGAGGCCGATCTGTAGAACTCATCGTCTAGCTGTGATCAGTCACCTTACTAAACTAAATACAGCAAATAGGCCTATCGTACTACCAAGGTGGATCAGATGAGGGTAAAAGGTACCTGGTGTGAAATTATCAGCACTGGGGTCTGAGGGTCTCTGCCCTTTTAAATGAGGGTGGTGTGTGTTTATGATTTGGCCTTAATAGATCATCCATCAAAATTTTGTAGCAATTATAGACCACACGTTTTGTGCGTGGGAATTGGAAGTGCTATGAGCATGGGGTTATGCGGGTTCGCCGTCACGGGTCGACCTACGGATATCGTCGCATGGCCCTGGAAACGCATGGTGTTCAACAAGTTAAATCGCCAGGAACAGATCCAGCGTGTTCAGTTTCATCGAAATCTATGTAGAAGAGTTAGCCTAGTCTAAGTCTGCACTGCACCGCAAGTATACAGACACTCATACTGAGCGAAAACATAATCTTCTGTGACGAAGTTGTCGACATAATATTACTTTGCGTTCATTCTCATCGCGTTTCGGCACTTATTCATGAATGCAGAGCGCTATATTGGTACAGCTATGACGTTCGTCCGTTTATCTGTCGGTCCACCAGTTCGTCCGTCCGTCCGTCACACGTCGGTATTCAGTCAAAAGGGAAAGTGTCTCGTCTCGTTGAAATTCTTTCTCCTTCTAGTTGCCCCATCGTCTCAGATTTCTGATTAATAAACGAAAGCTGTTAAGTGGGTCAAGTGAGCGACATTAGCGCAACTGTTGTTGACTATATTATAGGTAACATATTCGTTCACTAATCATTGACTGATAAGTATACGGTTTGCCCCCATCGAATGATTCGACCGATAGACGGCCGAACGCACTTCAAACACGCAGTAATAACGCAGTAACTTTTTAATATACTGTACCGTATAAGATCGACTTGATCGGTATGACTACCGACCACACTGCATGGGTCAGTTCTCCTAGGTGTCCACTCTCCACCGCAACAACTGACTGGAGGCGCATTGTCAATCGAGGCAGCTCATGAGTACAGTGACACGTGTCGGAAATGAAAAGGCCAAAAGTTTTCCTAGGAAAGGGTAGGGTCCCCTTCACGTTGTTTCCAGGCGTTAGGACTAGTGAGGGTAAGTAATAAATTAAATAAATAAGTAAGTAAAACGTGGACTTGTATAGCGCATAATCGCCAAAGCCCCTAATGCACTATGCACTAGTACGGTGAGAGAGAAAAATGTCTTTAAAGAATGTCCAAAGCTAGTATTGTTGTGGCCAGTGCAGGTGGCCGATGCGACCACTGTACCATATACGCATTTCTTACTTACTTACTTACTTACTTACTTACTTATCTATGGTGCCACGCGGATTTTTGACATTTTTAGAATTTTCACTGAAATTTGCTGTAAATTTAAGTGAGTCACGAGCCTTCCCGGATCTACGCGCCGGTACTTCCTGGTAGGGTAGGCCTGCAGCAGGCCTGAGGGGGCCATACCTACAGCAGTCGACAGTCTGCTGATAGGCACTGCCAAGCAATTAGTGCCAACGGAACGCAGCGATCGTCGACAGGGTAGGTCGACGGCGACACGTGTGAAAGGGCCGAAATACCCCCGCGCTAGTCCTTGGACGACTTTGTACAGAGTGGGCCATAAAAAACCGTCCCCTATATCATTCTCATTAAAATGCTACTGCATTTGTTTAAAAGGACAAATTGTGTATTTAGCTTAGAACTCTGGGAGAAGAAGCAGTTGGCGTAACCCTACCTCAAAGTAAAAATTGAGAATAATCGATAGGCCTACTGATGGGTGGGTCGCTTAAAGCTTAGCAGCGCGCGAGCCAATTTACCTACCGGCTTGTGCCTCTAGTTCTTGGTTGGTTCGCCAACACATCTGACAGGCAGCGTTTGGAAGCTTTCCTCCGTCATGATGGATACCGCCACGGTTTTTACGCACTACGCAGCCGACAAGCCATCGTTTACTCAGTAATAATAAGAGGCCGCTGAGAGTCGAGTCTGCTCTACAACGTCACGCATTCTCCTTCGTTCCCTTTTGCCTAAATGGAACGAACATAATAATATTACTGTTTGATCGACACTGCGTCAACTTTCATACAATTATACCATAATAGAAATTTTATCGACATGATGCTTGTCAGTAAATGTGTACAGCCTCTCCCATTCCCATAGCTTTTATTTAGCTACCCATCCATTCAATCCTTCCACTGCTAAAGTAGCGTGTTCATGTTATTATATGTTATCAATATTTTACCATGTATTTTTCATTGTAATTGCAAATATTTATTAAAACGACGTCAAAACGCATCAATAATGTACATGTACACGAAGGACTTAGATTTTTTAGCACACGTTAAATATTCCCTGGCGTTTCGTATCCGTGTCTTCCAATTTAAATGTAAATAAACTATCCGCGTGAAGATAGAAGTTATATATACGCCGAGCATCCCGTATGGACGGATGTGTGACGAATGTGATCATTTTTGACACCGCTTGATTGTATCACGTAGCTGCAGCACATAAATACATGTAAGCACTGAAAGTCATGTTTTGCATTCCTTTCGTCTGAGATTACTGCTAGGTGTTAAATCTCAACTCTGACAAATACCGGACAGCAGGCCAATGCATTTAAACTATGTCGTTTTTACATCCCCTCGTTTTACATCCCTAAAACATAATATAATGTGACCACCAAGGTCTTAGTACATCTAGACAGGCTATGTATTTGCCAACTATACTACGAGCAATTAAATTAACGTCTCCGCTTAAAGTATGTCAGAACCCCGTTTTATATTCTTGACTGTATATACCCCGAAGCATATAAATTTCTTTCCCTATACAAAATCTGGAAAGGGAAGTAGACACTGACTGATTATTATACTAAAAACGGGAATCTTGCATCATATCATAAAACATTAACAATATAATGGCTGAGCTATTTACACAATAGGCCGAGGGCCCTATGATTGTTGTAATTACAGTGCGTCACAGACTCCGTGATATACTCGGTCTCTATAGCGAGATGTACAAGTATACATGTAGGTTATGCTAGTCTAGAGTACGAGTGTAACGAGTATATATCACGAGAGACTGATATAACCTTCTTGTTTCATAACAATTGCGATCAATGTGTTTGGTCATACTTATGCTCGGAGAGGAATACGAGACGTTATTCCACTTCAGACGCTCTCTAGACACGCTAAGAGAGAGTAGGTCTTGAAATAATTTTTCTGTCGTATATAACTCGCTGTATGAAACGTGCGATGGAAAGCACGGAATATCGTCCAATAGACTCCTGCTTGACGCGTTCGCTTGACAACCAAGTCATACGTTAGATGGTTGCTATCATATCGTCCTACTGTACTCTTACTGAAGCTCGAAAATGTCTCTTGAGCTTTGAAAAAGCTAATTTCCGCTAATGATGTAATATAGTGGTGTAGCATATCAAATATCACACAGCTGAGAAACACGCTTGGGAAATCTTCAAATCTCATCCGACGATAACAATATCATCCACCAACTAAATTGATCATCCGGGTGTCTCTCGGAAGGACGAACGAAAGCCATAGCGTGTGCATTAAAATTATTACGTTACTTTATAAAACTCAATATTAATTTTTTCATTTACTGGTGGACAATGTTTGTTGTCGACATTAATATAAGAATTGTCAGCCTGGCGCAAGAAGTTATCAGAACGTTAGTGGTTCCTGTGTCGATAGTGAGCGGCACTAAAAACTAACCATAAAACAGTCTTTACACCTATATCAGAGGTCAACGACGATTCGATTATATTACATAACATATTCGTTTAATATAAGAACTGAACAGTACGCAGTTCAACAATAAATGGGACTAAGATATAGTTAGTAATTATGATACGATACGATACGATAGAAGAGATTAACGTGGACTCAAAAGCTGAGTATACAGCTTAATCTAGCACACGTAGCCAGAAACTAAAACAAAGCAGTGCCCCTTTAATTCAGTACA
>Ga0056129_1000567_pt1 | contig 10179 bp, 5 predicted proteins | sample WorMetLIZISLAND1_FD_71118 | JGI IMG/M metagenome (GOLD analysis project Ga0056129, IMG submission 71118) | Marine gutless worms symbiont microbial communities from Max Planck institute for Marine Microbiology, Germany - Olavius loisae LIZARD... ...
TCCTATAGGCTATCCATTGTGACCGTTGCGCTATCTGTAACCATTCGGCCGCAATTTGCGATCGAATGTCTCCGACGCTCAAATCAACAGGGGGTGGGTCACTTTGGGCCCAAATTTAGGTGTGTTCCCCTTGGAGCAGACCCGTCATGTTGGGGTTGCAAAGAGCGAAAGTCCCAGGCTAACTAATAGTGAAATTATTTTCGAAGAATTCCAACTTATGTGATCACAATTCACCAACGTCACAGACGGACAGACAGACAACATGCGATCGCAATACCGCACTTCACACTAAAGTGCATCGCGCGGTAAAAAACGCAAATGATCATGTTGTTTTCAATCTGTGACGCATCTGAAGTACTGGAAAGCAACCGCTACATGGCAAAATGACATTTTTCAACTATTCACTTTTGTCAGGAAAGCTACAAACTATTCGATGAATATCAAATAGTCCAAGATATTTGAACGTCTTTTGTCAAATTCAAATTTCGTCACACCAATAGTGGTCATCTTGCAAAAATTTTATTGAACTAGGTCAAACAGTAGGAGCATCGAGACAGCAAGTGTGAAAAAGTTTGGGCTCTGAAGCCCAACCCTTTTGGAGGGCAAATGGAGCAACATATTGAATTCATCATCTGGCTGCAATGGGTCATATAGCGAAATTTGATAACTAGCTATAAATGGAACATTATGAGCATAGAAACAAAGGTGTTGCAGGCATATACTTTAGGGGGAACCTCCGTAATGTTGCAGGTGAGAAGGCTCGACCCAGGAATTCATCTTATAGCTTTGCTGGGTCATAGCATCAAATTAGGTAGCTCTACTACTACTATGCAACATCATCCCGGGTATAATTTTCTAGCAAATTTGCCTCCCTCCCGGAATCACTTTCAAAGAACAAGGATTGTTAGTCGGCAGGCCAAGGCCCTCAAAAAACTTCTGATAGCATTTTTTTTATTCAAAGCTGGCAACCATGCCAGAAAGTATCACTATGGTCCAGGCTTTCAGAATCACCCAGTTGCCAAAATGGCATTTGACCATAACGGTCAAATTTGAGGTCAAAAGGTCAAATTAGGTCAAATTTTTTTCATTTTTCTATTTTGTCTTGTTCTGTCATCATTGGCATAAAAATGTGAACATTTAGTAAGTTATAAGGATTTTTAACTTCTGACATTATAGGCAAATGTGAAGAATGCTTATTGCTCATTTATGCTCTGGAATACGCACAAATAATGTGTAACATCCAAAGAAGAATGTAAAACAAATTAGAGACGTCTCTACAGGCCTAATTACTCAACTGATGAACACGCAGCCCCAGCATAAAATACTGAAATTTTCATGTAATGGAGGCCTAATTCGTTCTGACATTTCCTGGTTCAATCCCATTTCTCCCGGACTATTTCAAATTTAATAAAACTTGGACCTGCTAGGTCCATGACTTCCAAGCATTCTAATATACAGTAGTTTAATATGTGTCACACATTATATTCACCATCATAAAGTTTGCAGTAGCTGATATCATCCTCTGCGGTATCAGAGAACATGTGATTGATAAACAAGAAAGCCTAGCTAACGCTAAGGTAAGCGCACGACAGCAGTGCGTGTATGAAGGCTCATAACGATGAAATCTACGACAAATCAATGCAAGGAACATGTGGGTTACAACTCTGTCGCTATCTTCATTCAATTAGCTGTTGTTGCCTCCCAAATCTGCGAAATCCCGTGAAATTCTACGAAAATTCGAACATACAGCAGTTCATGGTCATCCAAGGACATTAATCTTGGTTTCGAACAAAAGTGCATATGAAACTTCCTATTAGTCATTAATAGTAACTAACTATGGACGCATCTCTTACCGTTTTCGAGATATTGACGCATCTAGCTCGAAAATAGGTATATTTTTCCACCCCACCCTTGTTTAGTGCCCCCTAGCGAAGGAACGCCTTGCATTATCAACGTAATCTATACACCACTGAAAAGTATATTCAATGGGCTACAATTCCATCACAGACACTGCGGGTCTACCTTCATTCGTTTAGCCGCTGTTTGCTCCCAAAATTGCGAAATGATGTGAAATTCCGCCAAAATTTTACCTTACAGCAGTTCAAGGTCATCCAAGGTAATCAATCTTGGTGTCAATCGAAAGCGCATATGTGACTTCCTATTAGTCACTAATAGTAAATTTGGCCGTATCTTCTACCGTTTTCAACATATTGACGCTTAAAGCTAGAAAATAGCTGACCTTTCCGACGCCACCCTTGTTTGACACCGCCGATCAGGGAACCCCTTAGAATTTCTGGATGAAAATTACCTCGCAAAAACTAGAGGCATGGGGCTACTGTATGGTGAAAGTTTCATAATCCTAACTTCAACCGTTTTCGACTGATCCACCCGTGTGACAGACGGACGGACAGATGGTCGGATGGGCAATAGCATATAATGCGCTAATAACTTTCATTTGCTATTAATGTTTAGCTGTATATTGCACTGTTTCCGAGAAACAGCAGTTTATTTGTCAAACAAGATAGTCTAGCTAATGCTACGGTAAGCACGTGACAGCAGTGCATGTATGAAGGCCGGTAGTGAAGAAATCTATGGCAAATCAATGCAAGGAACATAATGCTTAACAGCACATTCAGTGGGTTACAACGCTGTCGCTGACAATATAGGTATAACTTCATTTGTTTAGCAGTTTGTTGCCTCCCAAATCTGTGAAATACTGTGAAACTCTCCGAAAACTCAAACTTATAGCAGTTCAAAGTCATCAATCTTGGTACCAATCAAAAGAACATATGCAACTTCCTATTAGTCATTAATAGTAACTTAGGACATATCGCCTATCAGTTTGGGATACTGACACATTTTGCATGAAAATAGCTTGCTTTCCCCACCCCACCCATGTTTAATTCCTCCTATTTGAGGAACGCCCTGTGATATCAATGTAATCTATGCACTGTTGAAAAGTACATTTAATGGGCTACAACTCGGTCACTGACAATACAGGTCTATATTCATTCATTTAGCCATTGTTGGCTCCCAAATCGGTGACATCCCACAAAATTCCAAGAGAATTCAAACTTATGGCAGTTTAAGATCATTCAAGGTCATAGATCTTGGTGTAAATCGAATGCGCATATGCGACTTCCTATTAGTCATTAACAGTAACCCTGGATGTATCTCCTACTGTTTTCCAGATATTGACGCATAAAGCTAGAAAAATGGCTTAATTTTTCCCATCCCTCAAATCCCTCCCTGCTCAGGGGAACCCATAGCTTACCCCACAAAAAAATAGAGATAGGGCTACCATATGGTGAAAATTGCATAATCCTAACTTGAACCGTTTTTAGCTGACCATACTAACAGTCGTGCTTATGCTAGAGTGGTGTCTGTCTGTGACGTGCGTATTGCACCTAAACGGTGCATCCTAGAGCAAAGGTTCGATAACTCGAAGGCTGTCAATAGTAACTTTTGCTATAGGACACATGGTTTAGCCACAATACATACGTCACAGACAAACAAACAGAAAACGTACAGATGGACACAACATTGTAGCATAAGTGCGACTGTTAGTACGGTCGGCTAAAAATTAAAAGTGTATTGGATCGTGTCGCTCAGTTTAAGGATGATATGCATGCAGATGGGAATGTACTTTTCAGTAAATATTGCCAACATGCAGTAGAACATGCTGGTGTTCACTGTAAATATAACAGTGACTAATAGAATGTTGCATATTCACTTTCGATTGATACCAAGATTGATGATCACGGATGACCTTGAACTGCTTTAAGGTTGAATTTTCGGTAAAAAATTCCACAGATTTGGGAGGCAACAAATGCTAAACAGCACTGTAATATGCCTTTCAAGATCATATTCCTTGCTTTGATTTGCCGTGGATTTCTTTGCTAGGGCCTTCATAAGTTCATGCACACACTACTGTCACGCACTTACCTTAGTGTTAGCTAAGCTTTCTTGTCAACAGATGACAGATAGTTAGTTTACCACTGTCTCAATCTCCAGAGGACTGAGGAAAGGTCAACCTGTAGTATTCATCGTCTGGCTGTTTCCAATCATCCCATCAAATTTTGTAGCTGTGCCTGAAATGGTTTCAGCATGGTGCCAGGAATTTCATGGAAAATTTTGGGCTCTAGTAACACTGGATCTGCTTTGATTTAAGGTAGAGTAGATCCTTGGTAAAAGGAAGTCAAATAGTTTGTACATGTAGGTGGGCAGGTCGAAACATTGAGATGAGGATGAGGTGAGAATGACACAGTACTGGTAATTCATCAGCTGGATGCAGCTGGTAGCTACAGTCAAATGGTTCGAGCTAAATATGCAAACATGTGATCGCAAGCACTTACTCCATGGACATGGATGTCATTGGTCCAACCCTTAGAATTTATCATGTGGCTCCATTTCATTATTGTGCCCAATTTCTTAGTGACACACCAATTGCTTTGAGGTTTGAAAACAAGAGTATGAAACAATATTGGGGCTTGGGAGCTTGACCTCTAAAACTTTCCCATTGCCCCAACATGTTTACAATTACATGGTAATAAATTTGGTAACTCTGTTGCAACATCACAGTCTTGGCTAAACTTTAAAACATAATATTTCAACCCCTCCATCCCCAAGGAATCCTTCCTCAAGGTCAATCGGTTCCAGATTTTCAGACATCCAGCTACCAGACAAACAAATACAAAAAATATTAAAAACTTGATATCTTCTGTGCCTGCAACAATTTAGAACAAACTTCACCAAAACTAAAACAGTAACGCATCAACAGCAGTAACAGTTTTCGGCATTTTCATCACATGAGACTACACGACGGCATGACAAATAGAACGACTGTTACCGCCATACCCCAGGTCTCAGACGAACGACGTGCCATAAAAACCACAGTTTTGTGCACTAAGATCGAGCTCAAACTGCCATATGAACGACTACAGTGATCGGTATACACCATTCTGCAATCTTCATGTCGATATCCATCCACAACTACTGTAATATGTATCAATTTCCATTTCGGCCACACCCAGCATGCAAGCGCTATGCCATGCGTATACGGAAGATTTGCTCTGACATTTCCAAATTCCATCATGGTAAACGTGCTGTTAGAGCAATATTTGCTGCTGTAGTACAGTGTGTAAACAACACACTACAATAGACATAATGACAGCATAAACACATAAAATACATCAGCATTATACTGTGTACTGCAAAGAAAGTAATCCCACAAAAACTGGAATTTCTAAATGATATTTTGTGTATTTGACTGTCATTCATAGCCACACACAAACTGTGACTGACAGCCTTTTAGTTCATGGACACTTCACCTGCTCATAAACGTTAGCAATGTAAAACATAAAAACGGATATAACAGTAATATATAAGACATGTGAAGCAATGTCGCAATCGTTTGAGTCACTTCAATGCTGAAAATGTTCATCAGTGCAAGCTTCGTGCATATATTTAATGGTTTTGTATAACATTTAACATCCTTGCTAATCGTACTACAAACAATCCATGTCAGCTTCAGCACTCTGATTTTGGATGGAGGCTACAGTTTACGATGGGCCTCAACAACACATCCTAGTTCCTGTATGCATTAACCAACTGGGTTAGGTCAAGCAAATCTGAGACTAATGCTCCTTTCAATAAAATCCAACAACACTGTCTGAAGCCAATCATGCACAACGTGATATGGTAGGTGTCCTGCAGGATCGGCTCTAGGCAATGTCACTGGACTTCACTGAAAGGGGCATTTGTCTCCAGATATGCTCCACCTTTGCTTTTTGTAAAATCCATGCATACTGGTGCATGGATTTTGCAAAAGGCAGGCTTATCATCCAAATGATTGAGACAATAATCAGAGACCAACCAATTCACAATTTCACAGCTGTGACATTTTCCATAAAATTGGCCATCTTCCCTATAAATATGTACCTGCATGAAATTCCATGAAATCTACATTTTCCCTTAACTTCATTGCACTAAACACCAATTTTTGAAGCTATTCAAATTTTGTTCAGTATTTTTCAACAAATATTTGTCTTTTGCTCATTTCTATCAAGCCAATACTTTTTGTATACACTGTATAGTCAATGCACCAAAACACCAATAAATGTTGGCGAGCAATTTAACTAGTCAAATATCAGTTGCACAGTACTCAAAAACTGTAAACTTATGAGTGGAAGACTCATGATATTAGTACAAATAAAATTCATCACATAGGTGTGTTCATACATTGTGGCAAATTAATAATTCTAGTTCAAATGGGATAAACTTTGAATGGAAGATGTTTGCTTTTGGAAGTCCTGCCAAAGTAACCCCTGCAAATTTGGCAGCTGCAATGAAACATCTGTTAGCGATGGGTCATCCTGCTAAATTTTGAAGCTTTAAGTTCACGATGCACAGTATGAGCACGAAGACAATGAAAGTCACAAAGATTGGTGGCCTGGAGGCCAAACCCTCTCATGTTCATCAAACCACAGAATTCGTCATCTGGCCATGTTTGGTTTTGGTCAGTGTGTGCCAAATTTGGTAGCTCTTGTTGTGATATATGACATACAGACTGGGGGATTTCTGAGAAAATATCCTACAAACTTTCTGTATCAATGGACATTGGAGAGGTTCAAAAAAATGGATTCTTTAAAATCCCATATGTCATTTAGCAGTCACCAATGGTCACCGTGACTTTTACATGCATAGATTTTGAAAAAAAAGTCATTTGTGCACACGTTTCGACTGACAGAAGTGGGATCTACAGAAGTGTATCACCCTGGTGGGTCAAGATGATAAGCATGCACCCAAGCCCTAGCAGTAGACTGTTGCTTCATGACGAAAAACGCGACACAAGCTTCATATAAGGAACTAGAAGCAAAGTGTGACCGTACGTTTTCTCCTGGAATAACGTACGCATATAGTACGTACGCTACGGAAAAAAACATACGCATACGGAATGCATACGGTAAAAATATAATTATATTTTGCAGAATTAATGACATTTCTTGTGCGCAACAATAACTACAACTTGAACCAGTCCCCCACTAGTTGTTTTAGCCGACTGTACTAATGCTACGACGTTGCGTCTATCATCTGTCATCTGTCGTCGTCGTCTGTCTTTAACGTTATGTATTGTGGTTAAACGGTACTTTCTAGAGCAAAATACACTATTGATAGCCTATAGGAAGTCGCATATGAGAAATCGATTGCTACCAAAATCAATGACCTTGACCTTTGTTTAGAGGTCGTTTAAGGTCATATCAACCACTGCGTCACATTCACCATTGAATACCTTGGAAACTGTCAGAGATAGAAGCTTGGTTTCAAAGGACCACAAATAGGAAATAGCCTATGGGGAATCCAATGGTCACGTGACCGATGACGTCACATGCCCATGAAAGGTCAAACTTGTGACTTTAATACGCTAGGAGTCCAATATCTCGAAAACAGATGGAGATGCTATTAGCAACAATCGCTAATTACTAGACAGTCTGCTGTGAGGCAGTGCGGTCGGCTATCATAGCGACAGCTTGGCTTCTTGTTATTGTTCGAGTTTGTGAGAATCAATGAGACATTCAGTGCTGACTTTTGTGAATTTTGGTATATATAAGCAACTTACACAGTTTATTTTCGTCATATAACGAGGTCAACTACGGTTAACGTACGGAAAAATAACGTAGGCTTACTGTATGTACGTTATCGGAAAAAAATTACGTACGTAACGTACATAGGCCGCACATTGACTAGAAGTTGTTAGTTAGAACGTATATCCCAGACAATGGTTACTACATTCCTGCTATATTGCTGACTTTGTTCATTCATCTACCAAATTTGGTAGTTCTATTAAGAGGTAAATGTAAAATATTTGGGTATGAGCTCTGCTTCACTCATGGGAGTTAGTTGCACAATGACTTAATTAGTTAGTAATTTTGTAGCTGTGGACTTAACAACTGCAGCAGATATCATGAGTCTTGCAAAAATTTTGTGCCCTTGGGTTACCACTTCTGGCGCCTCAACCCCTAGGGATGTTGGGGTGAGGTCAACTCACAGAATCCATCGCATTGCTATGATGAGTGATTCTGGCAAATGGCTTGAACATGGAGATCAAGGGTGTAAACAAAGATTTGAACTGTGGGTCTTTATCACTCATTAATCCACTGAGGCACATAGACAGCAGTGGTCCACTGTGACTCCTTGCAATGACCATTCAATTCAGGTCTGATGCCATATGGTGAGCAGTCACCAATCTGCTGTATGCAAGTCAGACGAGGCGGCCAGGGTGTCGATGCACAATTAGGAAAGAAGCCTGAACGGACTGCTACTGCCTGTTTCAGTGCTCAGTGAGCTGGGATTTGATCATGATGTGACCAAAGAATGAGCTATGTTGCCGACTGATCATGTCGCAGATGATTGGGAGGCCTGTGGCAGCCACAACAGAGCTGTTACGATCACAGTTATCTTAGTAGATGTTGAAGATTTGTCGCTGACATCCAAGATAGAGAAACTCGAGTTTCCATTTGTATTCCAGGAGCAAAGTCCATAACGTAACAGAACGGACACAGCTGTGTTACAGGCATAGTTTGGTATTGCGCAACAGTTGGTCTTGCCACCGGACTCTCTGAAAGGAATGCATGGTGGATACGGCGATACCCATTTTTCTGGATATATCTGAGTAACATCTACCAGTGGATGACTGCATGGAGCCACAATAGGTGAATTTATCGACTCCATCCATCATGTGATTCGATTGTCTACTGTCAAACTGGAGCTGAACTGCCTGCTCCAAAATTCTGGATCTTGGTCTTTTGCAGTTTTGCCATACGTGCAGACCAAGACATGAGACTAACTTTTCTAAGTCTTTTAAGGCCATATACAGGTGATGAGATGACTCAGCAAGGAGTGCAATGTCACTGGCATAATCCAGATTAGTGAATTTGTCGTCACCTATGCAAACACCGACTCGGGAAATGACACCCTCAGAATCCAGTTGACTGCATGCAGAACAGTGCTGCTGCTAGGGTGAGGAAGTAGATTCTTAACAGCACATCAGCACAAAAAGGCAATACAGTGTCATTCAAGTTGGTTCACGCTGGAAAATACAGTAACAGAAGACAGCCAATACATGAACTAAACACAATCCAGACAAGAAGGCCGTGCTGCCACAAGGAAACCGGGCGATGCCGCAGCTGCTCTAATCGGTTTAAAGTTCTCCATGCATTCACTATAAGTTTAACAGTAGACAAGCTTCAAAAGCCCAGGCTTCCGAGCTCCAAACATATTGGTGCAAAACAGAATTTAAAGCAAATGTCGATTAAACAGTGTTTGGAGTCAGTGGAAGTGCAGTGATGCACTAATACTATATCATAATTTTGGCGATAATGGTTAACGTTTCGACGATGTAGTCTCGCCAATTCCAAATATTCGGCGGATCACGATCCTAAACTCCACTTCCCGCACTTCTATGCGGGTCACGTGTCATGCCGCTGCATAAACATACTCTACAGTGAATAAGAAGAAAATTATTGAATGCAAGATCGCAAATCGCAAGCCAAGGTCATACATTTTGGGTTCAGTGGAAAGGCGACAAGGGATTAAATAATAGTATATAATAACGTTCGTCTCATTTCTTAATGTGATGAAGACGTAGTGTCGAAAGCCATGAAAATCCGTTTTTGATTACCCCACTGTCGTTTGACGCCCTCTCTCAAATGAACCCCCTCGGATATCGGCACAAAACTTACATTACCAGAAACTAGTCATTGGGCCACATCTCTGTCACTGATAGTATAGATCCTTCCTTATTCAGATTTTCACAGTAAGCTCCGAAAGGCGCACGTGCTTTGAAACAGTGCATAATGACCCTTCAAGGTCATCCAAGGTCATTGATTTTGGCACTAAGGATGCTACTTTCGAATTTTTTCGTTAATCGATAATCGAATGGGTATTAAACGGTTATTAATCGATAGTCGAATTCAGGGCGGCTGGATGGTCTGGTACGGTCATACTAAAACAGGCCGGGACAGGGAGGAGGGGCGGGTCAGGGACGCCAGCCTGCAGCAGCATGTGCAGTGAATTAATGACTGATGCGGCAGTCAGGGCGTTGGGTTGTCCATGGATACCTATTATATAGGGCTCCATGGGTGGTCACTCTAATGACTCCATGGGTGGTCCGTCCACTCC
>Ga0056129_1000568_pt1 | contig 10178 bp, 7 predicted proteins | sample WorMetLIZISLAND1_FD_71118 | JGI IMG/M metagenome (GOLD analysis project Ga0056129, IMG submission 71118) | Marine gutless worms symbiont microbial communities from Max Planck institute for Marine Microbiology, Germany - Olavius loisae LIZARD... ...
GGGCACTCTGATGCTCGGCCCTGAGCGTCAGAGTGCCCGGATGTCAAAAATTACAAACAACAGCTTAACCCAGTCTGGCACAAGATGATTTATAGGTTTTTAAAAATGAATTTTAAAACATTTTAAACCACACATTTAAACTGATCTTTGGTTTAAAACCAACGTTAATCTGAACGGAGTTTTAAACTGATCTCAAGTGATGCATTTAGACAGGCAACTTCACTAAAACTGTAGTCTTTAAATCCTTCATTTAAAAATGAACTGACTTCAGTTTTATCATTTCCAGTTATTGACATCATATTAGCGAAACTGACAGTAAGCTAACTGGAGGTAAGTACGGTTTTTACGGCTCGTCACTTAACAGGACATTACGGCGACCAACCACATCCAAATGTGCTGAACCAGTAAGCAGTCAGCTTGAAGTAACAAGAGAACAAGATGTTTGTTCAAAGTAATTTGTAAACACTTTCTGACTAAACGATTCAGGTGATGATGAGCATTTTACACATCGTCCGATCACAGACATCAAATGAGTAATGTAAGGCCCATGACAGACATGCAACAAAGTTGAGCCGCTTTGTTGTCTGTCTGACATCATTAGTTGCACAACTTTTGACCAGTTAATCAACTAAATTGAAAGATTGAAACCAACCACCTCTCTGTGACTGGTCAATTGTTTGTTTACGTGCCCATGAACATCTCTTGTGCTTTCTAACATTTAGCCGACGCCTCTGATACGGCATTGAAGAAATTAACAAAGCACTAATAATTATGTTGTCGTCTGTGTTAATAGAAGCCATGTTCGTTTGGCGATTGTCTGTCGATGGAAAATTGACAGGCAACTTCGTTGAGCAACAAAGTTGCGTGATAAAGTTGCTTGACTTTGTCGGGTGTCTGACATGGCCTGAGTGACTGTTTAATAGAAACAATGACAAACTTCTTTGCTGAGTTTGAGACGCTTGAGCTTATCAATGCAGTAGAAAACCATCTTCATTAACGGCTTCATCTGTTCCATGTCTCGCAGGCCGTTGGTTGACCCAGCTCCGTCGACAACTGCCAATACACACATCACCCAGCTGTCATCATATACACTTAAGCACACAATGCTTGTCTTTGCTACGGATGCAGCACATTCATTAAATTCAAAGGAATATTCAGTTTATAACTTCCACTTGTCTACTAGCTAGGCCAAGTGTACATGTATGTGCAACTAAGTGGGCACTGGTGTTTGTTTGTTTTGAGTTTCTTTTTATACTTCTCTTCTCACAACATGCGCTAGATTTAGCTGACCACATTCAGCTTTTGAGTCCATGTTAAACTCTTCTATTGTATTGTATATGTGTGATGCAGTATTTGCACTAATGTGTCAGAATTTGTGTTCCAGACAATATCAGTAAAAACGATCGTACTGTAAAGTGTTACAACAAGCTGCAGCGGAGTTCAGTTACTCTGCCATGACACTGTGACTGATGTAGAAAGCCACAAGATCACGTGAAACAAGCAACTTACGGTTGAAGCAGAAGATCATGACGCGCTTAGCCTCGGGAATCTTTCCAGCCTGATTCTCACTGAAAACCAACAACATACACTGACAAATCAACAGACACTACTGTTCACACACACATTTAGATCGAGTGATTGATTTTTGAATCACGTTAACACTTGCAACTAATTATTTTAATCACGCGTTAACACATTAATTAACACATCAGTTTGACAGGTCTATTAATGTTGTATGTTGCCGTCAGTAAACGACTACACGTCTCGTCACTGTCACACTTGCTATCAAACAGTTTTATTAGCTTCTCAACTGAAAACTTTTACAGTAGTGGAGTGGTGCAATCACAAGATAATAATTAATTGAATGAAGAAACAATGTCTACCAGTTTACCTAGTTTCAGCCAAATCTAAATATACAGACCAAATTTAATCACTACAACGTTGTTAAAATAATTTAAATTATTCACACAGAGAGAGACAGACAAGAAGACACACTCTGGCTGACGTGGGCCGGTATAGTGGTCTGAGAAGTGAAGATATTCTACCATTGATTCCAGCTTCTGTATCGCGGTCACCACCTATCACCGTCAACACGTTACATCCATAGATGTAGAAACGGTTTTTATGTCTTCTATTCCTGTCTTCCTGTCACATTTTCATGTTTTAAACATTTTTTATTTTGTCGTTTTTTAATTTAAAAAAAAAACTTCTAGATTTTATTGTGAAGGTGATGGCTGGGTGCCCTCATTACGAATTGCGTACAGAGCATATGATCTATTACGTTAGCCTATAGCGACACGGCAGTTGTGACGTCACGGCCCACTCAGTCCGTCGACCTGTCTGTACGTCCTTAACAGAGCATATAAGTCAACAACACAAAATTGCACAAAATTATACAAAAATATAATATGATACTCAGGCTCTTTTCTATATCTAAAACTTGACCATCTAAGCTGGCGTGTAAGGACGACATTTAATAACTTGACTAAGAACTAATGACACGACTAAGAATCAATAAAGGGTGACATTACTTCTGTCAATCAATCAATCACGACATATTTCTATAGCACCATATGTCACAAGCGAATCAGAGACGCATGATGACTGGAACAAAGCTGAGTTTTACAGTCACAATAGGCTGTATCAATTCAGCGTATAGAGTACTCCGGAGAGTCATGAAATGCGACAAAATTAACAAAGTTCTTTCTCTCTCGATGCTGTATGTGCAGTATGAACAAATTACAGGGCTAACGCTTTTATTCAACATTTATACATGTTTTAAAAAATTTTTTTTCCACGTTTTTAATGTTTTTTTGTTTTCCCTGGAATGTTTTTACATTTATGGTTACACCAGCCAGCAACACAAATAAGACACAAGCCTTCAACGTCACGTCGAGTTCAGTCATTTCTTGGTTGAACAATGTAGATATCAACGTTCAGTAGTTAACATGTGTCAATAGATGAGCTGTGTGAATGTAACACATTAACTGGCTTATCAAATGCATCTTACAGTACATTCCAACATTGGTTTTAGTGCAGAAGGCAACCATCACGCTATGCATACTATAAAACTCCAAGGTTGATAGTACCATTTCTTGTAAATTTTTTTTAACATTTGATGCCAACTATTGCCATATGGGTACACCTATAAAGCATCCTATGCCAGTCTGGGTTAAGTCGTCACTAGTGATTTTTGGCATCCAGGCACTCTGATGCTCAGGGCTGAGTGTCAGGGTGCCCGGATGTCAAAAAGTACAAATGACGGCTTAATGCAGTCTGGCACAGGATGCCTCTGCAGGATGAACTGTTTGCGAGGGCGTATCACTAGCACGCTCGTGACTGTTTCTAGCTGTAAGAGCGGGCGAACATAACCTTTCGCATCATCATCATCATTTATAGCTGCTGGACCCATACGGCAACAGTGGGCGTCAAAGGGTTAAATCCTGAATGTTGACAGTGAGATTATTGTTCAAACCTTTGAGTCCAGCACACAAGCCGTGACCTCAGCGTTTTCACTCATTATCTGAAAGTTGGATGACAATCCAAACTTCTCCGCACTTTTCTTTTCAACACAGTACGCACTCTGAACAACCACACATTCCAAATGAAATCAACAGCAGAAAACAATTGAATTAACTTTGATTTTGACACTGACAGCAAAGTTTTGTGGAATATGTTACTAAAAGCCAAGTGAGTACCCTGCTGAGTGGTCTAATAATCAGAGATATCCATTTTCACAGAAACATCACAATACTACACTGTGCTCAAGTACACAACTCATAAAGACAGCTGCGTCCCAACATTTTTCCAAAATATCTGCAAACCGGATTCCTGTCTCCATCACCTTCTTTCACCTCCCCGCTACACTTCCGTTATCTCTAGGCTACGTTCTTCCACACCTCTCCTTCACCCAATCTCACGAACCAAAAAGTTTGAATCATTTCTAAATATCGCTCGTGATAAATACCAATCACCTCTCTAACAGGTCACATATCACTCCAGTTTTGTTGTTATTGTTATTAGTGGCTCCCATAGGCAACTTGTTTCTCATTGTATTCGTCATTCAGCTATTCGGCTACTCAGCTGCAAGTGTGAAATAAAACTCAATGTCAAGATTATGTCACAGATAACGCTGATGACCTTATTTGCTCCACAGATCTTTTCTTCTACAGTCTGTCAGTGCCTTCCGGACTGCCATTCGTTGAACTGAACCCAGATCAGACTTATGCCGGCGACATACGCTCAAGAAACTGGAACCAGAAACTGACGCAAGTTCGTCACAGTTTCTTGCACCAAAACAACTCTCCGGCCAATCACATTGCACGGTTTGTGTCAGGTGCCGGACAGTTTCTGTGATGGAATAGAGATGTGTTCTATCGGGTGCAAGAAACTTGTACCAGAAAAACTTGTACAAGATTGGCCGACACACGTGCAAGTTTCTTGTACCAGACGACTTTTACCAGTTTCTGGTTGGTACAAGTTTCTTGAGCGCAGGCATTACTGTCCATTGGTCTTTGTATTTTAGTTTCTGGTCACATAATCACATCATCATTTCATTGCTGTAAAGAGGCGTCAGATGTATAAAGATGAGAAGCACTACAGACCAGGTCCTGATGATCCTTGAGTAGCGAGGACGTGACGCGCTTGTGAGCCAGACAGAACACAAATGACTCAAACTCCGAATCATCTAACATCACTTTAATGATCTGTAATCACACCAAAACATTATCTAACAACATCACAAAGATGTTTTCACAAGTTTTGAACCTTAAAACAAGGAAAAAAACTTGGTTAGTTGAGTAAGGATAACCATCCCACTTGTCACATTACAGGTCATTTGCTCTCATAACCCACAAAACTCTACTGGATGAGCCATCTTACTTCAGAAACCTTCTAACCTATACAGTCCATTACGCTGTCTCTGCTCGGCTAATCAGAACCTTTTACTCATCGTTCCGCACACCACCAAGACATGCCTTTAGTTTGACTGCATCTACTGTCTGGAACAAACTACCGTTCGTTGTCCAGGAGTCCAACACACTGGGAGCCTTCAAACACCATCTTGAGGCATATCTAACTCCTCTGCACAGTTAACCAACGTCCAAACCGTCCAGCAGCCACCACTGCCGGTGTCTCAGATCTGACTGTAACAAGTCGACCTTGTGCACAAGTCATATTATTGTTTTGTTTTGTATTGTATTGTACCCGACCATTCTCACTTACCACGTTACAATAATACACATAAAACAAGAACAGAGTGCACACAATGAATGTCTCTAACAACAGTCACGTGTCATTTCACACACCAATATGACATTCCCCGGTAAAAGCACCAGTGAATGAGTGAGTGAGCAGATTCTTCACAGCACATCAGCACAATTAAGCTATACAGTGCCATTCACGTTGCTGCACACTGGAAAATACAAGACAGAAGACAAATTAAAAATACAGACAAAACATAAACTAAACACAACCCAGAAAAAGCAAACAATACAAAACACAGCAAAACAAAACTACCCTGGTTTAGTCACGTCTTATGACATTTGGCCAGGAAATGAGGTGGGCATATTCTACAATGCTCCCAAGCCCAGTGGGCCATTACAAGCACAAAACTCAAAAGTTACACCACACATTTCTACAGCTGAGTTATGGGTACACGGGCCACCGATAACACACTACAACATGTTTGGTTTACGTACTATCTGGTCGCAGACAGGCCGAAGTAATCGGGCGATAGAGTTGACAAGATCCTGACGTTTGAGCAGTTTGAGGGTGACCAGCATTCCTTCGCAGTACGTCCGCCCAGTGCACCACAAAGCATAGATGTTCTCCGCCTCTTTCATCATGCCACTGCTCGACTGCACTTCAGTGGATGTCCCGTCATCTCCTACAATGTCACATATTATTATGAATATTTTTAATTTTTTGCCCTTAGGAGTAAAGACCCCAAGGATAAAAACAAAGTTTAAAAACTGATAAAAAAAGCTGGAAAAGTCCGGTTGGCCGTCGGATAAATCAAAGGTTTCTGGAATCAGAACAGCGTTGAACCTTTGAACAGCGACAGACAAACACTGAAAAAGAAAGGCAGTCTCACGCGGTTCTCCATTGGATGCTGAAAGCCGACGACGAACTTCTGTCAAAAAGACTGTAGTACAAGAACTGAGTGGGCCCAGCGTCTCAAATGCCAATGGTTGGAAGTTGTGCATACTTGACTTCCTTCATGGAGGCAACAAGATTATTATTTCGGACCCTAGGTAGCAAATCCTGAAGGAGGAAAACATCAGATACTAGGAAAATGTCGAACTCTAAAGGTCATCGTCCGGTTAGGGCTCGTCGCAGAAGCTCTGACGGAGCAGAATGGAGTTGTGTCGCTGGATTAGAACTGAGATGCGATGGAAGAGAAAGGTGCGGTCCTGGTCATCGCCAGAGACAGCCGAGATTATATTATTATTATTCTTATTATCACCCACCAGCACAAAGCCTGCAGGTTAACATATCAGATTAAAGTTGCTGTTGTTATTATAATTTTGAGAATGCTTATACTCAGTGTGGGAAGGTGAGACAAGGTACTGACCAATGACGGCAAAGTTGTCCTCCAGAAGCTGTCTATGAGCGGCAAGCCATGACTGAGCCAGTTTACTGTTCTTGTTTTTACCAGCCAAGAAGTTCAGTAGATACGCAGCCAGGCCACCCAGCATCAGCATCTCCATGTAGAAACTGTCCCAGTTTGTGTGTAAGTGAATTGGCACCTGCACGCCACCAAACGTCATAACTCAGTTTCTCTCACAAAATGTGACATGTCGTGTGGTACTGTTTAGCATTTTCCACTCTCCTTGTGGCACTGTCAGAAAACCACTCTAATCTGTACCCTAAACTGCACCACAAAGGAAGGCTCTAATAATCAGGATTGGCTCAACCCTGGTTAGTGGCACCATTCACCGAATAAATCCAAAACAAATTCACCAGGATTGACGACAGATTACATATGAATTATTCTTTTCAAGCAGCTTCCGTGAATTTTTGAGATCTATGTTGTGCCTTAGCACTATTCTATCGAAGATAAATTTTCATGCCAAATTTAGTTATGCTAATTCAAATGGACTGGTCATTTGCTGAAAATATGCATGCATACACAACCACAAGCTGATTGCCATCCAAACGAAATTCATCTGGTTGAATTCAAACAAAAACTCTAGAGACAGAAGACCAAACAACAGCAAGCAACTTGACACTGATGATTCACATGAAGTCCTAAGTAAGTAAGTAAGTAAGAGGTTTATATAGCCCCAAAGTCTCAGAAGAGAATCAAATCAGGGCACATTACGGGGGCTGCTAGGGGGCAGGGTAGGCTAAGTGACTTAGTACGTCTTGAGATGACGTCTGAAGGAAGAGTATGTTTGGGATTGGCGCATGTGAAGAGGTATGGAGTTCCATGTTTAGACATAGCAACAAGAAAAGTGCGAGTGCCAAATGAAAGACTGTGTCGTGGAACAGAAAGTGAGCGGCAAACGCGTGGACCTTGCAGACTTGTGAGTAAGACCAAGACAGCAGTAATAAGCAGTAACAGTAAGAACTGTAAGTGCAGTTCACACAGTGCTATGTACCTTAGTTATTTTGAGGTCCGGAGGCTGTTCATGCGACTTCTTGGGCGCTCGCTCCTTATCAAATCCCTCAAATTCATCTTCGTCATTCAAGTGTTCAAAATCTTCATCATCATCCTAAACACACAGCAGACACTGTACATGGTGTGCATTGGGCCACTACCTGAATGGCCTCAGCATTAGCGGTAGAAAGTTGCCACCTTGAAGGAGAGGACACTGTACACATCATATCAGCTATTCACAAACAGTACCTTGTCACGCAACCCTACTCGTCATCATTGCAAATGTAGACATCAGTCTCCAGAGCGGATGATTCTCAGCCACGTCAATTGTTTCATTCAGGGAGAGGTTGTTGGATTTCAGGTCTTGCTGCATAGTCTTCATCCACGTAGTATGAGAGCGTCCTAATGGTCTCCTCCAGTTCTCAAAAGGGGAAGCTGTTAAGATCTTCAAGGCATCTGGCATTTGTGCAGTTTGGCCGAAGCAGTAGAAACATCGTGCTTCGACAATAGCCAAAAGGTGTGATTTCAGGGTAGTTTTTTAATGAATTCCACACATGGTGGTACCATCTGATTCCTAACAGCTTTTGCAGACACCACTGATCAAAAGCATCAATCTTGTTCATTGTAACTATGTAATCAAATAGCAGCAAATACAACAGAGGCACCACCATGAGCACCATGATTGAACATGGTTTAACATTTCATCCAAACAAATCACTTTAATGACGATCTTAACAGCCAATCATCTGGCTGATGCACTAACAGAATAAAACATAAATATAAACAAAAAAATCACATAGAGTCTGAACCACAGTACAAGAAAATGACAAATACACACTACACAGTGACCTGAAAACATTCCACTTTTCACTCAGCTGTCACTGAGTAACTTGCCTTCACTAATAAAAATAAAATCTCACAATTCTATAAACTGTTAGCTGTAAAAAGCACATGATCAGTGTCAAATTGTTGTACTTTAACTGATTAAATTTTGCAACCAATCCAACACGGTGGGATTACGTCATTCATCTTCACCATGTTTCACCAACGACTGGCTGCTCATTTCATTTCAGTACATCATTGATATACAGTACTTTAGTGTGATTATACAGCTGGTATGTATGTTCTCATCCTACTATAAAGGTCACATTCTAGGCTCAAAAACTCAAAAAAAGTCTATGACAGCTATCAGAAGCCTGGAGGCAAGCCAAGCATGCCAATGGAGTGTATGAACCCTTTAAAGCCTACTATTGCCATATGGGTACAGCTATAAAGCATCTTGTGCCAGACCGGGTTAAGCCGTCATTTGTAATTTTTGACATCCGGGCACCCTGACGCTCAGTCCTGAGCGTCAGGGTGCCCGGATGTCAAAAATTACAAATGACGGCTTAACCTAGTCTGGCACAGGATGCTTTATAGCTGTACCCATATGGCAACAGTAGGCTTTAAAGGGTTAAAGCAAATAACTGCAGGTAAACAAACAGGACTTTTTTTGTTTCAGCATAGATATCTGCTCATATTGTCTGCACCATTACCAGTCATGCTGTGTCTTCTCATCTTCATGTTACTTTACTCTGTAGCTAAACGCTCATCATTCATATTAACTCTAGTTGTCTGAGATACTGTTACCTCGGACAGTGACACTTTTAGTTTATAAGTGTAGTTGATGTTGATTATCTCATCACTATGTTTATGACTCTATCAATCCATCTTCTCGTTGCAAAATGCAATAAACCATTACTGCTGTTGTTTCTAACCTCAACAGTGATGTCGTCCTCCTCATCAGCTGTTTCAGCATCTTGCGCTGCCGCCGCTGCTGCAGCCGCAGCCTCAGGTGACATCACTACCTTCACTGTCGGCTTCACCTCATCCTGCTGTGGGGTAGCCGCACCAGTCTCAAACTCATCTGTTGACAGAATCACCACAATCTACACACTGCTCTGTCTTAGCCTCTTGCAAAAATAACGACCAATAATAGCATCTGCACTCTGCAGCACAGACACAGATTCTCTGGAGAATATGTTGCTTGTTTCTTTGCAAAAGTGCATCCATAACTTGCAAAATAAATAAATAAACTTGTAAAGTAAATCCTGCTCGAAGACCAACAAAAACCCAAGCAATTTCTGACATGATTATGATAAATTAATTATACAGTGCACTCCGCTTAAGTGCATGGGCTCCGGACTGCCAAGGCACTATGCACATAAGCGGAGTATGCAGATAGGCGGAGTGCAGTGGACGGCGCCCTATACAGTAGCCCTACATTGAACATCAACGCATTGTGCTAGAGTCAGTCTTTTAAAAATGTGCTTTGACATTTGTAACTTTTCATGCACTTTGATAAGATTATAATGTAGACTATACGCCTAATAGAAACGTTTGTTTGAACGCACAGTTCAAATAACTGGTGGTTTCTACAGTTTAAATTCTGCACGTTATACAGCCAGTGAGTGACGTTGCTGATTTAGTGGACCGCGCATCAGTTACAGCCTGCAATAAACAGACTGACCGCCGGCGCGCACCCATCCCCTCAATGGCCCTCATTACGGGCACGGTGGGGGGTCTGCACACTGCA
>Ga0056129_1000569_pt1 | contig 10176 bp, 7 predicted proteins | sample WorMetLIZISLAND1_FD_71118 | JGI IMG/M metagenome (GOLD analysis project Ga0056129, IMG submission 71118) | Marine gutless worms symbiont microbial communities from Max Planck institute for Marine Microbiology, Germany - Olavius loisae LIZARD... ...
GTGGTGACTGTGATGAGGTGATATGTGCAGGATGAGGTGAACCAGGAGGACAGTGAACAGAATAAGGTTGACGGAATGAAGAAGGGAGCTGATTATCGTATCGCTAATTACTAGTGTGCTGTGACTGTGATGCAGTATGGTCGCCTATCCTTGCGACAGCATGGCTTCTTGTTCGTAATGTTTTTATGCAGATATCCGGCAGATATCTTCTAACAATGGATGGTAGTTATTTATACAAGAATCCAAGCTGTCGATAAGATTGCCGACTGCACTGCGCATATAATAATTAGCGATTGTTGCTAAATATAGCATCTCCAGCTATTTTGGAGATATGCTCTAAGCGTATTGGGGTCACAAGTTTGACCTTTCTGGGTCACGTGACGTCATCGGTCACGTGACCATTTGATACCTCATAGGCCATTTCTTATTGGTGGTCCTTTGGAACCAAGCCTCTACCTCTAACGGTTTACCCGATATTCAACGGCGAATGTGACACAATGGTTCACATGACATGACCTTTAAACGACGTCTAAATAAATGCCAAGGTCATTCATTTTGGTACCAATCGATTTCTCATAGCCTATCAATAGTAACTTTTGCTCTAGGATGCACCGTTTAGCCACAAATTGTGGGCCACAATACATTCCGTATAAACGACAAACAGACGACAGACGGACGCATAAGCAAAAGCGCGACCGTGCTAAGTAGGCCTACGGTCGACTAAAAACGTTCAGCTTGGTAATTGGTTAGTAACTAAGTATACGTCACAGTGCGTTATTACTAGTGTCGTAGAAACAAGCTGTCATTCATGTCTTCGCTCGACGCTCTTCTTACAAGTCAAAGGTAAATAGCCTGCGCCCGTGATGCACTATGTCTGTGAGCTAAACTGCGACTGTGACTTAAGTTTGTTATCTATGGTGAAACCAAAATGGTTGTTTTGTTTTGATAAATACGTGGCACTGCCAGCGTTAGAAGTTACAATATTTTGGCTTATATTTCATGTAGAGTACTTAGTATGGGGCTTTGTAAATGTCATAAGAAGAAAGTAACGAACCTGTTTTGTTTTGAACACCGTGTGAATGTATGTGAATATTGCTTAGTGGAAAACCATCCAAAGGTATGGAGCATTTTTGACAGACCATTAATTACAGGAAAAAATCCATATCCGGTATACATAGATACGTGGATAGGCGACCAAAATACGGTCGTAGGTCCGTATAGGGTTAGGAGATTTATGATTTTATGTATTTCCTGTTGCAGGTTGTTCCTTTTACTGCTTAGTCAGTGTAGTATATATGTATACCGGATATGGATTTTTCCTGTTACAATAGTGTGTTATTTTGTGATGCCTAAATACTAGCGCTGCTAGGGGGTTACGGTATTTATTGAATCTGTTGAATCGGCGCCGATGAAGTGCATATGCGCCCATATGCGGTGAAGTGTGACATAATTATTGTACTGCGTCGGCGACGATTCAGGGTTATCAGCTAAAGTTAGGGCTAGTATTAGTTGACTACTGAATAAGCTGGTAAAACGATCGGATGATTTTACCATCGTAAAGTGAATGTTATTTACCGAAAAATGATATCTTTAATCCGGAATTATTGTACTGCATTGGTGACGATTCAGACGATTCAAGCAATTTAGCGTTTAGTGTAACCGCTGGCCTGATAAATTAGTTATGGCTCACAATGAGAGCTATCTTCACGTAATTACATACACTAGTTGCAATCACTGTATGCTACGATACAGTACGATGGAAGAGATTAACGTGGACTCAAAAGCTGAGTGCCCACAGCTATTGGTAATTAATTAATGACTTGTTGGAGAAAATGTCGGCAATTTGTTAGTATTGGGGACTCAACTGAATAAGCAGCATTTGACCATTGCAAAAGACCATTGCAATAAGTTGCTTATTTAGTTGAGCTCCCGATACTAATAGATATCCGTGAATATTTTTATGTAGCTTCTCAGTTGTTATTACAGCATTTGTTTAATATTTTAGGATTTTCATCATGAGACACGCTGTTGTGTTTTGTTTTGAAAACATGGTGACGTCAGTAGTTGACAGTCAAGTTTTCATTTCTCGCTTTATATTTACACTTACATTTCGCTAGTTGGTCAGTTAGTGTCAGGTGTATGGTCATGTGCTAAGCACATAAGGTTAGGGTTCGTGTTTGTTAAGCAAAAGAGCAGAGTTCTTCCGCAGCACCATATTCCTACAGCGAGACTTAGGAATAGCTTTGCCACTATTGTTACACCACGAACATCATAAAAATAACTGATGAGCTATTTTTTACTGCTCACCTTAAAATAGCCTCAGCCTTTAAAATACATTTGTTTGGTTGGCCTAAAGTTATCTGATTAATGAAAGGCTGAGTTTCGATGTCGTGGCATCCTGGTTAACTAGCACCAACTGGAACCATATCTGCTGACCAGTACCATACATGGACCCACGACCATTCACCTGACCCTAATCAACCTATGAATGGAGTATAAATTTACTCGGAAGTCTGAAGTAAAAAATATATAAAAAGTATCAAACCCACGACACGCGGTGTTTCCCTCCACTTGCTACCTGCTCAGCCATGGTGCCAGCTCGGCACTCGGCAGCCATGCACCAATTATCAAGTCAAGTTTTTTATCAAGTCAAGTTTGAAACTTGACTTAATGTAGCTTTCCCGATGGGATGTATTCAGGTTTCAGATTTTGCTGTTGGTTTTCTGACATACCCGTATGTACACAGCCTTAATTAATTGAGTCAAATGTGAAGTTCCTAGCAGTAGGTCAGTTAGTTGGCCACTGCTTGACAGTGTGGCAGCTTCTTCAGTGTAAATACATGCACAATAACTGCCTTGGTGACTGTAAAAGAGTACTGACTGGTGCACTGGACTGTAGCTATGGTTCAATTCTGATAGTGCTGTTTTTGTATAATAATGTATTTTATTATTGTGACTGATTAGTCTACTACTTTGCTTGTTATGTATTTTTTTACCTTTGCGTTGCTACTATGGTTATCTATGTGTGTTTGTTGAAGTGTGTTGTTCAGTCGTATCTCCAGTGGCTGCAAGATAGTGACTATGACCCAACCTGCAGATTGTGTGGAAAGAATCTTACCGATGATGGCTGTGGCAAATGTGTACGATTGCAGTGTTATGGTGAGGTCCCAGTTTTGTCATTCAAGTCGTGGGCCATTGTTATGCTGCTGATTGATTTGATTGTTGACAGTTTGTTTGCTATGTAGGCTATGTGCTTGATTTTCAGAAATTACCATTAAGTTAAATAAATTTTTAGCTCTGTTTACCATTGCAGCGATCTTTCTAAAAATAGGTTTGACCTATTTAGCACAATTGGACAAATATTCGGACATGCCACATGACCGACGAGTGAAGATTAATGGGTGCAATACTGTGCGTGATTTCAATTTTAACACCACGTAATATTGAAAAGTACATCGTAAATTTGTATTAACGTAAGCACAGCATAGCGTAATGTTGGTACGACGTTTATGTAATGGCCAAAATTATGCTATTTGTCCGAATTTGACCTGTTTATAACGTCATTCGTGACTTGCACTATTGCCTTGATACTGACGATAGAGTGAGTCGTCTGTGTGAAATGTAGATGTGTTTCACTGGTCGTGTTTGGATCAGTTTGCTCGTCAGCTGCCGTCAAATACTGCGCCCGCAGGCTATGCTTGTCCAGCTTGCCACACTGGCTTGTTCCCCGCTAGCAATGTCGTGTCGCCAGTTGTCGATTGCTTGCGGGAGCTTCTGTCAACTGTCAACTGGGCCAGGGCTGGCTTAGGGTTGCCACTGGTAATTATATTTCTGAAACTTTTTCTTATATTTCCTGCAGTAATGCGTAATTTAAATACTTTGTCCCTATCCTATCTGATAAAAATCTGCTAAAAATGTGCTACACTGTGGAATGAGTAGAGATGGGCTGCTGTTAAATATGCTGAGAATCCAATAGTTGTCAGTCTGCATTGATAATCATTTTTATGCCGATAACATTTGCTGATTAGCCGAGAGTAGTGTTTTTATTTCTGAAGTAATTCTTAGTTAATTTGTTGTGATGAGATTCAGATAGCTCTTGATAGTTCCTTAGCTGTGAACACTGCAACGCATCTGTTCATTACTGACGTCCGTCATATCTTGTTGAATTCTGGGACTGCCAGCTAAACTTGATGTTTGACATACTGGATTACTGGTAACTGTTCAGCTGTGTGATATCTGGTCGTCTTTACAGTTGAAGCTTGGATCACGTCACTGGAAACACAAATTTTGTGTCTTTTGTTGTTTTCAGAAGTGTAAAATTAAAAAGTGATTTGTTACATAGAACTTTCCGTAATATTAGAGACAGCAGCACTTCGTGTCATTTCATGTACATAGTCTCATAGTCATCGCTGCTGCACGCTACACAGCCGTATAGCATTTCTTGCTGTTTAGACACATGTGAAGACTGTTGACCATTAGAGACACAGTGTAAACAACTGAACCATAGCTAATGAGTAATTAGAAGTAAAGGCTATATGATATAGCTCTTGTGTGTACACATCTCAGAGTGCTATGGTATGTCACCTGTCATATGGGATCACAGTGTTACTGACACCCAACACAAGTGAACATGCCCCGCCTAATCCCAGCCAGAAAGTCTGGTACTCATTGAACCTACCCTGGAGGGATGGAAGGCCGAGCTGACCTAGGTGGCTGATTACATACCGAGACATACCACCCACAGATGGTCACCCATCCAAGTTATAATTGGGCCTGATGTAGAGTAACTACGTTGATCACGACCAACACACTACCAATAAGCCAGGCCCGGCAGTGTTGTGCCCTATCAGTAAGCACATCAGATGGCTGCACCTGCAACGATGCCAATTCACATGAATTGCACATACGCATTTGATAAACACTCGTGAATGTACTCTGGACTGACTGCCATGACAGAGAATTTAGCTGAGGCTAATTGCTATATTGGATTACTGTTGCCAGGACTCGAATGATTGTGCAGTGTTTTACGTCCCCTCCAACACTGTATAGGTTATATGGGAGACGGGCCAGGACTCGAGTGTGTTCTAAAATAGTGAGGTTTGGAATGAAATGAGATAGGTATGTTGTGTGTTGTTCTTATGTACCAATGTCACATGAATGCCGATGATTGGTTTTCTAGATTGCGGAGTCCGAGCACGTGCCGAAGCCCGCCGCTATGAATGGTCCGGCAGCGAGTGTTTACACAGGTGTACACAGTCAGACTGTGTCGGCCCAGCAGACTGCAGCTGACACTGTCACTAATGTTCACAGGTCACCCCAGTCACAGAGCGTCATATCAGTCGACGAGACAGTGCCGTATTCACGTGGTGTCGATCGGTCGGAACTACTCAACAGTAAGTGATCACTGCTTCGTTCGATTCAGTCAAACGGTTTGCTGTTAACCCTTTGACGCCCACTGTTGCCATATGTGTACAGCTCCTGTGCCAGACAGGATTAAGCCGTCATTTGTAATTTTTGACATCTGGGCACTCTGATGCTCACGGCTGAGCATCAGAGTGCCCGGATGTCAAAAATTACAAATGACAGCTTAACCCGGTCTGACATAGAATGCTTTATATCCATATGGCAGCAGTAGGTATCAAAGGTTTAATTCTAACTAGTCAGTGATGGCATAGTTCTCATGAAAGTCACAAGGTGCCATATGTTTTTTGACATTCGTGATAAATTGAGGAATATTTCACTTTGCCTTAAGATATTAAACAACATAAGAACCGGTATGCTGAGTAATGTATCTCAATAGTGTATGATACTTGGGAAAAGTTATGTAATGTTGCAATTCACTGATATTTACTACTAGACTTTATCTTAGCATCTGATAGTTTGCAAATATAATCTGAGCTGTTTATTTTAAAACACTAGTTGCTTTACTTGGCATACTTCACATTTATCAGATATTGCTTAAACCAAGAGCTTGAAGGCTATCATTGTTTATAGTAGCTTTCGTCAGACATTTCTAGACTAAAAAACAAAGTGCTAAACGTTGATCTATTTATATGTGTAACAAATATCACTCTTGACATTTTGTGATTCTCAATGGATGAATGTTTTCATTATCAGCTGAATTATCGCTGACAGCAGTTTTTTTATGCAGATTCTGCACCTGTTGTAGACATGCAGAAACTCGTTGGCAGTATCCCAGACGGCGTCAATGCTTTGAATACGTCACATGACCATGACCGTGATAAGTACAAGAGAAGACCACCGATGCAGTGGTTGACACGCTGGTTCAGGTATCTGACTTTTCTGTCGATTGCGTGTTTTCCTGCAGATATGTCTTGGACGAGTCGAGTAGTTGTAACTATGTGCACCTTGTAGTATAGCAGCGATGATTGTTCTTTTGTGTTTACGTGAACACGTTGATGTCATTGTACTGGCTTTTCCTTCAGTACTTTGATACTGTTGGTTGGGTCTTGCGACCTGTAAAAAACCGTCGCCCGTATAACCTATACTGTGTTGGAGGAGACGTTAAACCCTGCTCAATCAATCAATCAGTACTGGCTGATAGCAGTGTGATAGATGATAAATGTGTGTAGAGTACAGCAGTCTGTGTTCATTTGTTCAACCGATACAGACACTAATGTTTAGGATAATTGAGACATTCGGAGGTCGAACAGAGTCCGAATGTGATGACTGATTAATGATGACTCTATAATGACTTCGTCGTGGAGAAATCAATGCCTGTTTTTATATTAGCCTGTCTTACACGGTATTGGCCAATTTTTCTATAGCGAAACACATCGTTGATTATAAACAGAGAAATTTCTCCTGCTGTTGTTGCTGCTTGTCTTCTGTAGTGTCAGACTGAGAGGCATTCACGTTGAATTATGACTAATGCTATTTGTAAACTCATAGTTGAAAAACGTTAATGTTAACATTAACATGTTAACAAGACTGGAAATTTGCAACATAGTACGTGGTATGGTGATAGCAATGGCTGCATTCTGTCCTAAAATTTGTTGATTTTCATTTAATTTTTACCGCATGACGCTAGGCATAGTGCAGCCTATGTTCTGTTGATAATAATGACTGCAGTGCATATCTGTTCTGTACAGTTCTGCTATGTAGCTTGTGTATCTGTTGCATATGTACAGTTCACGCTCGAGTGCCAGTCGACCTGTTAACGACCCCGACGCCGGAATGAAGCGTTTTGCCATCATTGTTCTTCTAATCTTAATTGGCTTTATCACTGTTATCATTATATTCACAAGACTTGGCAAGTCAGTTACTGATGACGACCCTTTCCTTGATCCAATGGCCAATCCTCACATACGCGTTGAGGAAGACATTGCGAGTGATTAACAATGATCTGTTTAGTGTTGAGGTATTGTGTTGACTTTCCAGGTTATATAATTGTTAACCGATTGTTTATCAAACTCGCTTTTGGCAACAAACATTTACTTGGTTAAGTTAATGTCCCGTTCAACACATTATACAGTGTTGGTCATTTTGGGACGATATTTTTTTGCAGGTCTGACAACCCAACAGTGTCCATGCACTGAATGAGGGTGGTTAGTCATCCACAGAGCTCTCAGTCTCAATTTGTCTATGTAGTTGCCAACAACTCAAACCTGTCCTGGTATCTGGTGATGCAATGCCATCAGTCGTGTGGCTATGTAAAACCTTCATAATCAGATCTGGAAGTCCAGAGTCTTTATCTCCATCAAACTGAAGCTGTATCATACTTGCATTCTACCCAAAGCCCTGTATAGGTGTGAGTGCTGGGGAGTTACCAAGAGAGATGCAGACAAGATTGGTGCTCTTGATCATTGTTGTCTGCAAAAGCTAGCAGGAATCAAATGGTATCACCATGTGCAGAATGATGAGGTGAGATGGACAACCAAGCAACCACCTCTTTTGGATATTGTCCAAGCATGGCATTTCTGCCTGTCCGGCCACAATGCATGAATGCCAGATGAAACAGATGCCAAGATCTCAACAGCTTTCCCTTGGAGGATTGAAGGAGAGCACGAGACTGCCGTTATACTAAAGTAAGTAACGAAGTAACGAAGTAGCCTTTTATTGTGGTATGACTAGCACACGACAAACAAACACGAATATAACAAACATAAAAATACGTGGATGAAGACTATCCAGCAGGATCTGAAATGCAATAACCTCTCTGTTAATAAAACAATTGACATGACTAAGACTCATCTACTCTATAGACTGATGGCACTATGCACTCATAGTGGTGCATGCCAGAAATGAATTAATGAAGTTGAACCAGTATACATGCAGTCCGTAGACAAACTTCATGATCAATGTGTTAATATAGTTCCACTGTATTATGTGTTTTATTCTTTGTCAGCCTCATTGTGTTATATACACTTGTGGTTGGATAACGGACATGTTGAGTCCTTTGCTTCAGTTTTATTTTGATTCTCGCTGGACTGCAGCTTTTGTGTACAAAATGTCTAACCATCTTGATGTATTCAACAGTAACAGTATCTGCTGCACAAAGTGCACGGTGAATATATAAACAGTGTTTGAAACAGTTGTTTTACGTCTGGAGAAAACATAGGCCTAAACTTACTGGAATTGAGCTCTGTTACATGTGACTCTAGCATACTTTGTGGTTGGCTGATTAAAAGTAATAAGTAAAGTCCTTTCCCGAGCCTTAAGACCCATGGGGTGGTGCTGATCTCCGTTTCCTTAGCCTTCAGCCGGACACCATCAGCCGAAGCCGCAAGACCACAGATATGGGGCCAGTGCATCGCGTAGTGTGCCTGTTTACTTCCCAGCGTTCGCTGGTACTCATTAACCAACCCCGGAGGGATGGCACGCTCAGTTGGCATTGGTACACAGCAGCCAACGGCGGGATTCGAACCCAGGACCTCGCGATCGCAAGTCCAGCACTGTACCACTCAGCCACCACGTACCTGGTTGGCCGATTATAGAGTTCAAAACACTGTTGCTCATATCTTGGCAGGCTATTGGTGTGTCCATTGTTGTTTATCAAGCCCCGACTCCACATAGTGGGAAAAGAGCTTTAAGTGATGTTGATGTCTGTCTGTTTGTCGTCAGTTACCACTGTATGTGTGGCAACCACCTGCATGTCAATTGCTGGTGGCGGACATGTGAGGATCATGGAATCTACATTTGTGGAAAATTGTAAAAATGTCACTTAATGGGGAAGTGGCAAAGATTGTGGAAAATTGCAAAACAAGATCATCATAATGTTGTCATATCTTGGAATGTCTGATTGCTGTAAGTGTTTGTCGTAAAAGTAAAACATCAACTTTGGATTCATATTGCAACAGCGTGGCTTTCTTGTATCTAATTTACTCAGCCTTCAGCAGCTCATAGAAATGCATTTGGTTGCATTGGTGAGGTTAGATGGCGAAGCAGCATTTAGCTGTGATGTCTAAGTGCATTACTGCAGTGACTGATGAGAAAGGCGTGAAACGTGATTACTGCCTGTCTTTCATGGCATTCACTTGTACTGTCGCTGCATCTATAATTGTACAGGTGTTAACACAACGAGCCTGGTGATTATTTTTTTCTGTCGATCTTTGTGTTGTGTAAAGCTTACTGTAGTAAAGGTATGCTGTGTAGATAACAACTTATGTTCAAAGTCTGTGACGATCACTGTAGCATATTGTTGATATGCATCCTATAGAGTAGTATCGTGACGGAGAACGTGCTACAGCTAATGATTCCTTTTGCAGCATCCAGTTTCTGTTCCATTTGCTCAGTCAGCACTGTCAAGAACCAAGCATATTAACCCTTTGATGCCTACTGTTGCGATAGGGGTATAGCTATAAAGCTGGGGAGTACCGCGGCAGCACCCCACCGCCGTTCAGGCCTGGCAACCCTGCCCTCTGTGGGAGCCATCTAGTAGTTTCTTGTGTTGCTTTCTGTAGTTGCACACTCATTTGAGCAGCTCACAGGTTTTGTCTACCAGATTTGGCTTCATCTCACTTGAGTTCACTCACTGTGCTTAGGTTACTTTGTGTGTGTTAGATTATTTTCTTGTGTAGTAACTGCATGCATGTTTTAGCATTGTAACACGGTGAGGTGAGCATGGTTAGATTGAGGCCTGTCTGGATGACTAACCACCCTCCTTCAGTGCTTTGACACTGTTGGTTGGGTCATCAGACCTGTAAAAACCGTCGGC
>Ga0056129_1000570_pt1 | contig 10173 bp, 8 predicted proteins | sample WorMetLIZISLAND1_FD_71118 | JGI IMG/M metagenome (GOLD analysis project Ga0056129, IMG submission 71118) | Marine gutless worms symbiont microbial communities from Max Planck institute for Marine Microbiology, Germany - Olavius loisae LIZARD... ...
ATCGGATTTTAAATATCCGTCGGATTTCGGATTTCTGAAAAAGTGTCGGATTCGGATTCGGAATCCACCACATCCCTATCAGCCAGACAACACAACCAGTGTAAAAGCTGATTAAGTTTCAGCTGAGTAATCCAGAAGTTGTTATTATGCAATGTGTTTCCATGTAGTGTTTCATAATGTTTCATATTTTGCCAGAATTTGTTGTTCCACTTTGTGCACCATTCTAAAGCAGAATGTGAATTTATCAACCGACTCTAATTCTCGATTAACGTGAGTTTTGTTGCTTTTTGAAGAGTTACGTGGTCACTGTATTGTCTCTTTCTGTTGACTGCAGTGATCATAGACGATCTAAAACAGGGCCCACTCTCGAAACTTCTTAGGAAAATCTTAGGAAGATTTCTTATCTTAGGAAAATCATAGGAAAATATTTAACAAAGAACTAATCTAAATTTAGGAAATAATAACTGAATAATTATTGTAATTAACACTTTTATTTTTTGTGTCTTGCTAGAAGTTATTATGTGACGTTGTTGTTAAATCTTTAATTAGTAAGTAGAGTGAAATTATGTCTGGTTAGTGCTTTCCCAGACATTGCCAAAGAATGCCCTAAGGTGAGAAATATTCGTATGATTTTTGTAAGAAGTTTTGAGAATGTGGGCCCAGGATCACAAATTTATGATCATAGACATTGTATAATGTTTTGGACAAGATGTACAAACTTTGACCCCGTATTCCCGTAAAGTGACTGATAAGAGTGACTAAGTCAAATGATATGACTTCGACTTGAAAAATATGCCTGATGGCAACAATGTGCTGACAGGACTCTGAGGTTGTAAAGACTGCAGGCTAGATCATAGGTTACTGGTTGCAGTGTACCCTTTAAGTAGATAAAACTGTTCTTTTTGTGATTTGAAGTTTTTTCGTTTTTAATTTGGAATTGGTTTGGGATTACTTTTCTACACTCCCGCATAAATTTAATCACAAATTACACTTAAAATTTTATGTTTAAAGTATTGCAACCATATTATGGTATGTTGTGTTGCTAGACATCACTTCAACAGGTGAAAGAAATTCGAGAAATTACAAGAATTGAGCGAATAGGTAACTGCACGTTTTTCATTACAATTAATTGGTACAGCATACACTTTGTGCAGACGAGTATTTTCATAGGCGTGTCTTAACATTCTAACAGTACTGTCAAAGAGTACTTGTGCCTGTTGCTGGAGTATTTCATGGGCACTTCAGTATTCTTAATGTGGATTTATTTAACTGGTAACTTTTATTATGCTTTTTAGTTTAGTTGTCAGTTTTGCAGTGTGGTGGGGTCTGGGAAGGGCTTCTTCCCCTGTTTAAAATTACAAAATATAATTGAAGTTAAAATCACACATTCAGTTATCACTGTGCCCATGAATCTTCACGTGTCGCATATCTTGTTGATTTTGATATTATTATCGTTGTACTGATTCATTGGTGTTTGATTATGTCTGTGATGATAGATTATAATAAGTATATAATGATGTATTGCAAACAAAGATGCTTCTGCACAACTAGGTGATAATCAAAGCTGCTAGATGGCTAGATGGCCCATGGGAAGCTGCTAGGCCAATCCATAATATTTCATGCACCATAATTGCATTTTACTCTATACTCTTTTACTCGAAATTGTCTTGAACAGAATAGCCAAGTATGACTGCTAATAAGTGGTGAGTTATGTTATCTATTTAGGTGCTCATTCGCATATTCGTGGCCTTGGATTGGACGATGCTTTGGAAGCTCGGAAAGTGTCACAGGGTATGGTTGGACAGGTGTCTGCTCGACGTGCTGCTGGAATTATACTGGAAGTTATACGAGAGGGCAAGATTGCAGGTCGGGCAATACTTATAGCAGGCCATCCCGGCACTGGAAAAACAGCCATTGCTATGGGTATGTCTCATTTTAGGTGCTTGATAACCCAGTTTGTAAGGAAGATTAATAATAACATTACTGTCAAGTAACGTGCTGATCTGTTATATTTAAACACACTTTTGTGATCGATTGTTACCACGCTGTCAGTGATAACACTGAAAGGTGCCTGTAAGCAGGATCAGCCTGATGACTAGTGCTGGGTTCAGACAAGTATTGGTCTAACTCTGCATTTGTGCATTTATCTGCAGCAGTTGTGGACTGATCTTCAGTGGAATCATCTCAAAATGTTGTGTCACAACATTTCCAGAAACTGGATCTGTTATTCTCAGGAGGCTGTGTGCAGGTGGAAGCTGACTGTTGTGACGTGTTGCTGTTAGCTGATGATGAAACCAGTGTAGCTGCCGACAGCACATTTATATATATTTATTATGTTATCGTACTCAAAGTACACATTTGCCTGGACACGGCATTGTGTTCTCACTCAGAAACGAATTTGTTTGAAATGGGGGTCAAGGAGAGTAGCAGTTGTGAGGAGACTCTCAGCCTTAATGTCCACAAACCTGCTGTTTAGAGATTCCAACGTGGTTGCCTTTATTGACTTCACTCTAGCACTGTGTCCTTTCTTGAGTACACCCAAAAGTGCTCTAAAGCCTATGAGACATCTGAAAGTTTTCTTTCCAAAGCCACTTTCGAAAGAAAACATTCAGATGTGGCATACACACTTGCGGAATGCAACTTTTAACCTGCAACTTTCATTGTTCAACTTGCAACTGTGTCATGTAGAACTTTCACAAGTAACTTTCACAAGTTTTCTTGCAAAAGTTTCATGCACAAGTGACATTCGCAAGAAACTTTTCGTGTCGTAGTCTTAAGCAGTGGGATCACAACTGAGATTGAGGCATAAGCTGAACTAACTGCACGACTTTCCTCTGTGATTGGTTCTGGGACAGCAACTGCAATCTCTATAACTGTCCACTGTGTGCTGTAAGCCCAGATGCCAACTCAACCTTAGCACAGTACACACACAGCTTTGTCCCAGGAGATGGCATAACATGTAGATATTCAAAATTCATTGGGCTGAATCATTTCCTTATACTCCTGTTTCTGTGTTATCGTTGATGATGATGAAAATTCTTTAGGCTTCTGGCATTCTTGTTTTGAATCTGTTTATCAACAAGGTATGGCTCAAGCACTTGGTGCTGACACGCCGTTCACTTCTATCGCGGGCAGCGAGATATTTTCGCTGGAGATGAGCAAAACAGAAGCTTTGACGCAAGCATTCCGTAAATCAATCGGCGTTCGCATTAAGTAAGTTGTCAGAGAGATGTTTTCAGTTTTGATATCTTATTTGTATGGATCATTGAGTTTTGACTCTTGTTAATGGATGAAGACGTTCGCTGTCATTGCTTGTATTTGTTGAATGTGCAAATTTACACAGTCATTAAGAAGCATATGTCAGTTGATGGTGAATGGCTAATGGAGATCTGTGATGCTTAAAGCAGATTGGTAGGTTGACATTGCACATGTTACATTACTGCTGTGCCTTTGTGAGATAAAGATCTCACTGTTTAGAATGCATTGATGTAAACATGTGGTTTTCTGCTGATGGCTAGTAACAAGCATAACTGTAATCCTGCTATTATGTCATTCGCCTTAGCGTTATACAGACTTCCTCACTCACAAGTTAACTACCTATGTTACTATGTAGCCATCACTGGCTGCACATTCTGCATACAGTGATAAAGTAATTACACTAAAAGGCTGCTCTATGTCAGTGGTTCTTGTAACAGAGACCACCCACCGGCAACTGTTCGAACTAGTTTTTGTTCATCCTCCTAATTTTGGGGGGTAAGGCGGTTGGGTTCAGCAGTGAAAATTAGGCAAGCAAGGGGCTTAGCCCATAAACTTGCACTCTGTGTTGCTTGTATATTTCCAGTAACGTGCAATGTCATGTGCTTCAAGTTGTTCTGTGTTGTGAACTGTGATCAGGGAGGAGACGGAGATCATTGAAGGTGAAGTAGTTGAGGTGCAGATTGACAGACCTGCGTCTGGAACGGTTAGTTCGTCTTTCTCATCTGACGTCTAAACGATGAACAGTCTTCTTTGTTCTTCATATGTTTTCTGCCTATAGATATCCAGTTTTAGCCTTGTCATAGAGAATTGTAAGCATGTCTCAATGAGTGATAATTGTTGTCTTGTAAACTGTCAATGCAAACTTTATTGACTTTATTTACTGTCTTGCATTTTATTTGTATCAATGTACACTTGTGGTCTGACAGTTGTTTTATTAAAGAAACATTTGATTTGATTTTGATTTGATTAACTGACATTTTGTGACCAGGTGACCTCAGCACTTAATAACATTATTTATTGCTGATTAGCTTTTGACGCTATAGTATGAATTAGATGATTGAGTACTGAACCGTAGTCAGCCGTTTGTACTCATAATACAGTCAGAAGTCAGGCAATTGTTTGCTGGTTTTGATTGTCAGTGAGCCAGATAACTCAGTTTTATTAGTGTCCTGTGTTTTTGATAGCTGTCTATCATAGTATAAGACGGTCTTGTTGTTATGGTTTTTGGGGTGTAGAACCTTGTTTTGCAGTCATAATTACTTCAGTCTTTACCAGTCTGAGCAATTGCTACATTGTGACACAGTCCTTTATCACTGTTTTGCCACAGACGTGTAGAATTTTTATCTGAAAACAACTTCTGGAGTGAGAATTTACATTAAATCTGGAATGCTGTACTCACAGCTATATTGTTACAGCATTGTTGATCAGTACAAGCCTACATGATGTTATCAGCTATTTTATTTTGGAAAGAAAGTAAATAAACTGGCTAGGGTGGCTTCTGTATTGCATTCATGCTTCCTCTTGTTCTTCAGTGAATAATTATCTGTGCGACACTTTCAGTTGAAGTTAGTGATGTGCAGTCTGTCAAGTTTAAGTAGTCAACACAAACACATTACAACATGTTGTGGCTGGTTTGCATTCCAGGGAGCAAAAGTAGGAAAGGTTACAATGAAAACGACCGAGATGGAAACCGTCTACGATCTCGGGCAGAAAATGATTGAGTCACTGACTAAAGAGAAGGTGCAGGCGGGGTATGTTTGAGTGTGTTGCTGTTGTATAATATTGGATTCACACATTGGTGGGCTCCAAATGACAAAAGACTGATGAAATGATGATGCACATTTTTAATTGCATTAATGCATGCGATTAATTATAATTTTAATCGTGCATTAAATTCATTAACGCATCATTTCAGCAGATCTATTTATGTTGTATGTTGCCATCAGCGAACAACTACACCCGTCTCACTTGCCATCCAATAATTTTAATAGCTTGTCAACTATTGCAACAAAGACATAATAATTAATGGAATATTATTCGATTGTGAAATAACTGCAGTTTGATTGAACGTTGGAACTCCTGCTACTTAGTGTTTATGTGTGTGCGTTAATTATTTTAACGGCGTTAATTGTTTAATCGTGATTAATTCTTTAATGTGTTAACTTGTTGAGTTAATGCATTGATTTGACAGCTCTAGTAATTTGTTGACTTTGTTGATGAATTTATTAGCAAATTCAGCAGGTTGTTCTTGTTTTGTGTGTGTATAATTCAGTGACATTATCACAATTGACAAGGCTACTGGCAAGATCACAAAGCTTGGACGTTCTTTCACGCGGGCTCGTGATTACGATGCAATGGCTGCTAATGTAAGTCAACAGAAATATACTTTTATTACCGGTACTATTATAGTGGGACATGATGAGGATGAGATCTGTTTTATTCATGCATTTATGCCTTCTGATTAAATTTAAATCAAACAGCGTATAAAAATCTATTATCATCTAACAAAGGACTTCCTGGTGGAGTTGTAGATACTGCTGGTGGTTTATTGAATATGCTTTAGATATGGAATACTGAATGGCAGACAATCTGGAGTAATTGGTAGGTCGAGCGAGGTATTAAGGTCACACTCAACACATTATATGGGTCATTTCCAAGATGATACATTTACAGTTTTGATGACCCAACCAACAGTGTCAAAGCACTGAAGGAGGTTAGTTAGTCGTCCAGGTAGCTCTCGATCTCTCCGGGTCCAGCTGATCGTGTTACAATAATACAACATTCGTGCATATACTGACACACATTATCATACAGAGCTGATTGTAGGACACATGATTGATGAATTGTTGTCGTAGACGAGGTTTGTTCAGTGTCCGGAGGGCGAGCTGCAGAAACGCAAGGAAGTTGTGCACACCGTGACGCTTCATGAGATTGATGTTATCAACAGTCGCACACAAGGCTTCCTGGCACTCTTCTCTGGTCTGGCGTTCACATGTTTCTCTCTAACTGCTGCCTTTATCTTTCATTTTCTTTGCTCTTCATCAGTCCTTCACTGAAGATGAGGTTGTCATTAGATGTCTTCATCTTCTTCGATCACGTAACAAGTCTGTTTTGCTGCTGATCTGATATTTGGACCCAAATCCAAAATATGCTTTTTAACGTTGTCTATCCATCTTTTTTCCTGTGTAATTGCCTATGGGTGTTTGCTATATGTTTTCCTTCCATGTGGGATTTATAATGATTAGGACAACAGTAGCAGTAGCATCAGCAGTTTTTCCGCACCATTAGATCATCACTTGAGTGGTGCTGTTGGAAGTTTATTTAATGCCATGCAGACATTAAGTCAAGAAAGTTATTTGCCAGAATGTGATGATGTCTATGAGGGACTTCCTTCCAAGTATTGTTTTAGGTTGTGAGTTCTATTGCGGTAACTGTATTTTACATGGTCTGCTGTGGCTGAAATGTGGAACAATGGTGGTGCTGCTGATGAGTGTAAGCTTGCTTTATTATAGTTCACAGTTGCAAAATGAGAAAAATATGACAGTTAATGTGCTTTTGACCTTTTATGTGTTGCAGCTCATAAATGTTTGATTCATGTTGTTTGTGATTATTTCTTTTTGACTTGTAAATTGTCGCTGGTAGGTGATACCGGTGAAATTAAGTCTGAAGTTCGAGAGCAGATAAATGCCAAGGTTGCAGAGTGGAGAGAAGAAGGGAAAGCCGAGATCGTTCCTGGTGTATGCTTTTGTTACTTTGTCTGTCAAAGACATTTGCATGTGTTTGTATCAACAGTTTTCTGTACACATGTATTCAGGTTTGTTTTGTTAGTGATTAATATGCCATTAATGGCTTGAAATGGATTTTTTTATAGCAGTATTATATTACAGTTCCATTGCATTCTAAGGTACGGCAGGTATCATGCATATTCTGTGGCTGGCAATGGAGCCCATAAGCCATCTTTAACAGGAACAGGAAGTAGGATTTAATGTTTACTCAGCACATTATGTGCCATTTTGGAAACTGAAATTTCATTTTGGGTACAAGCTACTAGTAGTGTCTTTGTGCAGTGATCTACTGTAATAATCTAGTAGACTTATTATTTGGACAAGCAATAATACTGAACTAGTCTGAATGAGAAAGTGTTTTGCTGTCTATAACAGGTGTTGTTCATTGATGAGGTTCACATGCTCGACATTGAATGCTTCTCATTCCTCAACCGAGCTTTGGAGTCTGACATGGCACCTATTCTCATCGTTGCAACAAATCGTGGAATCACAAAGTAACGACATTTTGTGTTTTGTAAAACTCTGCTATCCATGCCATTAAGACAATGTATAGTTAACCCTATCCTAAGTTGGTCCTAATATACAGTAGTGACTGACCCGATGTCTCATCAGTAATTTGGTGCCACACTGTCATGTATACTGTAAGCTAACCTGCATTTCTAGCAAAATTAACATAAGTTAGTTTTATTACCCAGTGTTACCTCTCTTTTGGAAGAAGGTAGCTGTTGAAAGGTGAAAAGTCTTCGTTCAAAGGTACCATCATTTGCAGTTGCTGGATACAAAGGATATGTCCTTGTGGATGGCACTTGTCTCTCCTATGAGCCAGCGAGTTAGTTCGACTAAGTTGTGAGTTAATAATGGATAACCAGATTCCATATTTTTGCAGTGCATTGTGGACACTGCACTGCGACAAGGTATCTGTTTGTCTGTTACATGCTGGTATTGCCTTTAATTATCTAAACATATTAGTTAATGGCTCTGAAATGGCCTCTTACATGTTTTGTTAAGAATCCACAACTGCTGTAAACATATTATCAAACTTTGTTGAAGCTTGTTAGCATTTAAATTCCAGATTTCCGTGCTATGTGCAATTGCATAATTCTGCTGGGGTCGCCATTAGCAGGGTATGAAATACAGGTGGAGTATGGAAAATGTGCAGTTTTTGACCAGTATCTTTAGAGCAGTATGGTATGGTTGTAGTTACCGTAGAATTTGAAATTCTTTGAAACTGAAATTAAGCACTCCAGATTTCTTCTAGCTGTCCTGGCACACTTGTCTTTATGAAATCTTGCAGCTGTCAGCAGTAGTTGAGGTATAATAGGATGTAGTATCGGCTGACATGGATTGGTGGCCATCAAAATGAGTTTGTTGTTATAGGATTCGAGGCACTCACTACTCAAGTCCACATGGCATTCCAATTGACCTTCTCGACAGGTTACTGATAATCTCAACAACACCGTACGATGATGACGAGATCGGCCAGATACTGAAAATCAGGTCTTCTTGCTGTTTTGAGCGTTTTACAGAGAGTATTGTCTTCAGGGTGTCATTCTGATGCCTGCCATTAACATTGATGTCTCAGCTGACTTGTTCCAGCCTTTGATCTGATGAATTGACCTAATCCAAATCATTGCCAGTTGGCATGAAAGGCGTCATTTAACCAGGCTTTAGTTTAACTAGATTTCGTTTATTCATATAAATAATTTTCTTGTAGTGTTGTTTTTGTTATTCTTGTGCACTTGTTCTTTATGTTATTTTGTTTTGTGTGTGTTTACCTGTTTTTATTTAAATTGTTTGGCGGAGTAAAGAGATTACCTGGGAAGATCGTCTCTGAAATATCTCCTAATTTCTTGATTGTGACTTCAATCATCAGTGCAAATAATATTTGTCTTATCTCGAGTCAGAGTTGTGTTGGTCTATTGCCGTAACGTCTTGCTTACTCTACCTCTGTAGCTTTAGCTTTTTGTGTGGCACTTTATAAATCTGATTACTATTGTTGTTTTCAAATAATATTACTAACAGTAGTAAAGAAGCCTATAAAGCACACAGTGTTGGCACTAAGGCTACGTTCACATTGATAAGAGTACGAGACACGAGTCCGGGTTTCGGTTTATGGCTCGTACAAGCTTCACCCGTACGAGTAAGCTTTCATGGTCACTTGTACAAGGACAACTCAACGCGTGTCTACTGACAATCTCCAGTTATAAATCGAATTGTGAAAATGCTTTGCAAAAAAGTTACAATATTCCGCTACATCTCAGCTTATGCATGTCGATCTTCATTGGCTGGATGTTCCGGAGCGAATAAAGTACAAACTCGCGACGATGGTGTATAACTGTCTCCACGGCAAGGCTCCTTCGTACCTGACCGACTGCTGCACTCCTATCTCAGACGTTGTGTCACGGCGTCATCTGCGTTCTGCCAGTCGTCGTCAACTACTCGTCCCTCGACACAATCTCTCCACGTATGGTCGTCAGGCTTTTTCTGTCGCGGGTCCGGCTGCCTGGAACTGCCTGTGCGATGAACTGCGAGAACCGCTGTTAACTGCGAACAGTTTCAGACAGTTACTGAAAACTCGTTATGCGCTATATAAATTTACTTACTTACTTGCTTACTTTCTTTCATTCAATACTGGAACGTGGTAGAAAGTTTCTATTTTAAGGGAAGTTATCCCTTATGCTAGTGAATGGTGCTGTAATTCTGTCTAAGATCTAAAGGTCAAAAGTCAAAGTCACTATGGGAACGAAAGTAAAAAATCGTTTTTCGCGCATATCTTCGTCAAAAGTGGATCGATTCACGTCAAACCAAGACCAAAATGATCAACGGCCCATTCTACACATCGTCGAATACAGTTCATCAGCGGAAACGCTTCATTTTTCTGATAATTTGTTAGCAGTTATTCCGGAAGCTCGATACTCTGAAGCCTACATCGGCAGGGCTTGATGGGCTGCCAGCATGGTATCTGAAGGTGGCTACCCCTGTATTCTGCAGTCAGCTTGCCTACCTTTTCAACCTGTCATTGGCAACAGCAACTGTACCCCGTCAGTGGAAAACGGCTTGTATAACCCCAGTCCCAAAAGTACCTACTCCTCATCAGCCAGCCGACTATCGGCCCATCTCCATCACTCCT
>Ga0056129_1000571_pt1 | contig 10161 bp, 6 predicted proteins | sample WorMetLIZISLAND1_FD_71118 | JGI IMG/M metagenome (GOLD analysis project Ga0056129, IMG submission 71118) | Marine gutless worms symbiont microbial communities from Max Planck institute for Marine Microbiology, Germany - Olavius loisae LIZARD... ...
GCCTAACACTGCCAAGCGATACATTGACCAGGGCTTCATTCTCCAGGTTATTAACTTGTTTCTTTATAAATTGCCTTTATCTGAGATATTTCTCACGTTCCTATCGGTAATAGTTGTGATATATAATTTCCGCTAGACCGTCAGCTGTTTAGTACTGTTTTGTGTTGTTTTATGCTGCTGGGATGTGTTTTTCCAAATGTCACTACTTCCATTAGTGAACAGTCAGCAATGGTCATGTGTGCTCACGGTAGTTAACTTTGTATCACTGATCAGCTGATTCAACTTCAACACTCCTGATTAACTATTCTGTTAACTATTTTATTCATCCACCAGTTTTGACAACTAAATTTCCAAAGTAAGACAAACTGACTTAAAGAATCACCTCGACCAAATTTGAAGTTTAAGCATGACACTTGGCTGTAGAGTTGGTTCACTGGTGTAATTGGACACATCCGTTGGCTTCCAGTTTACTCCGTCCTCTCTGCTTGCTGATCTTGCTGTTAGTTTCTTTACCCTAACACCAGCACTTCAACTCCTGTGACTGCTGTTCAGTAGTGAAGCTATTGGACTGTTATCTGGGCAGCAGTGGTTGAGTATCCACTGATACTGGAACTCACTCCCATCTGGCATTCGCCACTCTTCCTCTACCCATACTTTCCGTTGTCTTCTCAAAACTCACCAATTCGTTGATGGCTTCATGAAAAGTGTGTTGCTGAGCCTATACCATGACGGCCATAGCAACGACAGCCACAAATGATAATGGCCCCAACAGAAGTCCATGACGGCCACATGGTTTGTGGCCGTCATCGTTGTTTCCCTACTTACCAAATCAGCTAATATACTCTGTAAGCAGTTACGTCATGAATGGTCATTTACGCAGTTACAGTCTGGAAGGATGTGTCTGACGGAAACTTGAAGAGTCCGGTGGAAAACGCGCTGGTTGGCAGTAAATGAGAATACTTGCGAGGGCTGTGGAAGAGGAGAGAGTGATAATGATATTGTGTCTGACTCATGAGTGTAGTTTCATAATGAGCCGTAAACCTCTTGTTTGTGTGTCATGCACAGTTGCTGGAGCTGTTCGACAGCGAAGACCCTCGCGAACGGGACTTTCTCAAAACCATCCTGCACCGGATTTACGGGAAGTTTCTCGGCCTTCGACCGTACATCCGCAAACAGATCAACAACATATTCTACAGGTGACAAACTGTGATAATAATAATAATCATAATGATATTTATAGGGCTGTCACCATGTCAAGACCACTGTGAAAGTTCACTCGATTTAAGCCATGAATGCAGATTCAGCTCCAAGCAGTTGCCAACCCTCAGACCACGCCAGTCGACTTGGGTTGTGAGTCCGCCTGTAGGCTACTACCATCTGCACCCACCGTCACCATATATTATTATTACTCAGCCCAGAAGCTGATGCTTACTTTACCATCCCACAGAGGGTAGAAGGTTGAGTTGACCTACGAGGCTGTCTACATACCAAGATAGTTTACCCACCTACAGACGGTCACTCATCCCAGTACTGACCGGGCATGATGTATAGTTAGTAAGTAACGAATTTATAGCGTGCGAAAAAAACGTTATAAGGGTATCAGAGGCGCGGACAGTGGACCGGCTACAAATGTATAGTAGCTATATTGATCGAGACCAACGTGTTACCGCTATGCCACACCTTGCCATCGCCACTGTACAGACAGTTCAATACATTGCTTAGGTTAGAGCTGCGTGGTCTTGTGGTGAGACCATTGGACATGTGGTCATTGGTCATTGTCTGTGTGTTTGGCTTTCTACTGTTTCATACATCGTCTCGGTGCAGATCTGCAATTATGGTTTGGCTTTACTACACCCGCCACACATCACAGATTTAGTTATTCACATGGCAGACTTAGACTCATGAAAGTTAAGGAAAGTATCTCCAAGTATGCCATCTAAGGTACTTTTTGCCATTTCGAGTCCAGTAAATATATTATTTGACGTAGTGTATCTTCTGCAGTTTACGTTTGATTCGGCGATCAGTGATTTTGTGTTTTTCTTGACAGTTTTATTTACGAAACGGAGCATCACAATGGCGTTGCTGAACTCTTAGAGATTCTCGGAAGGTATGACGTCATCGTGCTAACACAGCTTTTAGCACAGTTTGATATTGTCTGTGGTCGCAGGTAAACTAGCTGTGTTTGACCCATGTCTCCACACCGTTGTAGTAACAGATAAGATGAGTAGGTTTTCGCAACACTTCCAGTTCAGAGCATAACTATGGACTGATCGTTTATGACTCGGTGTCATATTTTCACATGCCGTACCATGCAGTACAGGCATGTTGCCACGTGATGCCGAGGCTCCTGTGGGCCCAGTGTGTATCCCCAGATTAATGCAAAGGTCAGTGAAACTCGAGTTTTTGGCACGCCGCGGTCCGTGGAAGAGCAGATACCTGTTTCAGCTCACATGATCTGAGAAGGGGAAATTCTCAAACTGATTCCTTTGCCTATCCATAGTATAGTGACATCACATCTTCCCAGCATCAGTAGCAGTGATTATTTATGATACGCCCCCTACAGATTGACCGAGGACGAATTACATTGTCTGAATGACTGTGTTGTCAGTCGAAAGTCACTATTGATGGCAGTAAACGGGTACAGTTTAAGAAGTCTTTGGAATGATGAGTCGACTGCTGCTGTTTGAGATCAGTTCTCAGTTGGCAACTGGCTTAATGCTTGAGATAATGGCAATGCTATAAGCTCCCATGCCGATCTTTCGTCGCGATCGTGAAATGTCGAAGTCACTGTTTATCGCCGATCGAAGAGCTGAGCGCGACGGAATGTCAGACTCTGGCGTTGGCAGCTGTGACAGATACTGTGGAGAGTGGTGTAACAGCAAATACAACTTATACTGTACCATCACAGTGACTGAAAGCCAGTGAAGTTCACGTTCAGCAGAGGATATATAAAGTGGAGGAGATCTTTACAAGCCATTATATGCTCCAGGTTTTGTAGAGTCCTGTCGATATGTTTGTATATATAATATAAATTTTGTGTTGTAATGTGCAGCATAATAAACGGGTTTGCTCTGCCGCTGAAAGACGAGCATCGGACATTCCTCCTCAAAGTATTGTTGCCGCTCCACAAGGTGAAGTCGCTGAGTGTCTATCATCCACAGCTTGCGTACTGCGTCGTCCAGTTCCTCGAGAAAGACCCGACACTAACAGAACCGGTAAGAGACACACGCAGCCTTCTTCCAGTATTGCTCTTCAACAGTTAACCCTTTGACGCCCACTGTCGCCGTATGGGTACAGCTATAGAGCATCCTGTGCCTGAGTGGGTTAAGCCATCATTTGTAGTTTTTGACATCCGGGCACTCTGTCGCTCAGCCCGGAGCATCATAGTGCCCAGATATCACAGCATGCTTTATAGCTGTACCCATGTGACAACAGTGTGCGTCAAAGGGTTAATTTGCAATGACCCAGTAGGTATTTTATGTGCCGTTGAAGTTGAGATCTGTCTGAAAACTGAATTGGAGTAGTTTCAGTTCAGACTAATGTCTTGAACGGGCGACTGTCTACGTGCGGGTGAACCATCTCGGTCTGTAACCAGCCACCTAGGTCAACTCAGCCTTCTACCCTCTGTGGGCTGGTAAACTGAGTATCAGCCTTAGGGCTGAGTAATAATGAATTGTGATAAAAGCTAGGATGTATTAATAACAAGCTAGTGCTGTAACAAACCAGCACAACACAAATTCATGCCACTTATACGAGACCAAAATATGGTGTGTATTTTAAAACAAACTGGATGCTAGGTTTGACCCAATGTCCCACCCAAAGCCGTAAATTTTTTTCTCACCTAAGATCTGCACGTGGAACCATTCAGTCTACTGTACCCATTGACTTACGCAGCTGGTAGGATCTACTGTCCATTGTTTGATGTATACCCTCCAGTGATGGCTTTCTGGTTGGCATGTGTAATGAAGTGCTATGTATGTCTATGTGTGTTGATTGTGTGTTGAGATGTTATCGTGTGCTGTAGGTCGTTTTAGGATTGCTGAAGTTTTGGCCGAAGGTGCATAGTCCCAAAGAGGTGAGCTGTTGAATTGCACACAGTGCTGTTATCACGATGATGTAAGTATCCCCATAGGCTGGAACCTTAGCATGACGTGGCGATGACGAGACACAGGTTGATGGGTTAACGAGGCAAGTTCCAGCATGACTCTTGGCGAGGTGAGATAACAAGGGTTGACGGTATATGCTGGGAACTTCAAATATCCACACACTGTTCTGGCTGATTCATGCCACTGGTACATATCTCGTGCAGCATGTTCGTTGTCAAACAATGGCAAGGGGCTTGGCATTACGGGTAACCACAGAAGTGGGCTGAGGCTTGGAGAAGGTTACTACTCCCTCCAGCCCACACCAGACACAGGCTTGAAGGCTTGAAGGCTTGGCATTATCAGCTGTATTTATGAAACCTTAGACATAATTGTGAACAAGGGGACTATATGGCTGGAAATTATATGACCACGGTGCCAGGGGGTGAGAATAACGGGGGCTGTCAAAATAACCTCTGCACCTTTCTTTGTCATCTTGCCCCTGTTCTCATAACATTGCTGACAGTTAATGACTGGCTGGCTGGTAGGTGATGTACCTGAATGAACTGGAGGAGATCCTTGATGTCATTGAGCCGACTGAGTTCCAGAAGGTGATGAAACCGCTGTTCAAGCAGCTTGCAAAGTGTGTCGCCAGCCCACACTTCCAGGTTTCACGTCTGAACATCTCGTTGAGTCTATGCTCATGCTGTTGTCAGGTATGCTGAAAGGCTACAATGCTACAAAAATTTTTCATGTATTTAGTGACGGAGACTAGATATCTGTTTCAGCCAATAACAGTTAAGTGTTTAACGGTGATCGACTGTGGTGGTGCGCAGGTTGCCGAACGCGCGCTGTATTTCTGGAACAACGAGTATATACTGAGCTTGATCAGTGAAAACGTCACCGAGATTTTGCCGATAATGTTCGCCTCACTGTACCGCACAAAACAGCACTGGAACAAGTAGGTCATGCTAGCTGGCTCTGCACACTCACTGCTTATTAAGTCTATTCTAGCTGATAACTTCTGGTTGGTTGGTGCGTTATAAATCACCAGCACATATACTGTTCACTAACTGTAACCTGTGTCTGATAATTTCATACAGTTCGTTTCTCACTGCTACGTAGTTTCATTGGTATACCATTGACTTTTCTGGCTATTTTTTCTTACTCAGCATTATATGCAAACATGATATTATAATTTTTACCTCTATCTGTTCAATCACCTGTGTCGAGTGGGTAGTTATCAACATCAATGTAAACTGTTAAATCATCACATGAAGATAAGAAGTCGAAATGTCTTATGTATTGCCGTACCTTTTTTGCTTATTTGTCTCACATTGCATGTCTGTTTTCTCCCTCCTCACTGCTGCCCCTCCCCGTATTTAATTCGTCTTACTCCTTTATTCCCATCCTGTTCATGTATTTTTTGTTTTTTTTCTGCTGTTGCGTAGTTTGAAGTGAAACTAGAGTGGTAACTGCATTTTCAGCAAGTTGATGTTGTGAGATAGTTGAATTTCTGTAGGCTCGTGAGTTGTGACTTCTCCGAAGTTTGAAACTCGTGTACTTTTACTGGTATTGTTCTGCTTTGGCATCAGCGACGTATTTCTAAAGTAAAATTTATGGAGTCAGTTCTTGTTATCGATAAATGTCCTGACGTCAGGCAGCGAAAGTTGCAAGTCATTTTCAGCCGACTGTACTTAGTACGGTCGCGCTTATGCTACAGTGTTGCGTCCGTCATCTGTCGTCTGTCTGTCTGTACGTAATGTTTTGTGGCTAAACGGTACATCCTAGAGCAAAAGTTACTATTGATAGCCTATTGGAAGTCGTATATGAGAAATCAATTGGTACCAAAATGAATGACCTTGACCTTTGTTTAGAGGTCGTTACATTTGACGTTGAATATCTCGGAAACCGTTAGAGATAGAGGCTTGGTTCCAAGGACCACCAATAGGAAATGTGATATGGGCTATCAAATGGTCACGTGACCGATGATGTCACGTGACCCCAAAGGTGCTGTGAGGCAGTACGGTCGGCTATGCTAGCGACAGCTTGGCTTCTTGTCTGATCAAAGAGTTGGTTGTAACGCAGGACGATACACGGTCTCATCTACAATGCACTGAAGCTGTTTATGGAGATGAATCAGAAGCTGTTTGACAGCTGCACACAACGATTCAAGCTCGAGGTCCAGAAGTGAGTTCCACCATTGACAACTTCTGATACAGTTTGGAAAACCTAGAAATCTTAGGGAATTTTTTAATTCCGGAGAACTGTGGGAATTTAAAATTTACTCGGGAAAAATCATGTTATCACAAATGATGACTGTGTTGTGCTGTTTGTCAACATTTTTGAAGGCAATCTTGATAGTTTGATCTTTTAGTTTTAGCCTATCCCAGACATGGCGTTGTGAGCATATTGTCAGTAACAGTTGCGTAATTTGGTTGGGTGACAGTGATTAGCATGGATGGAGCCAGTCACCGTGCTCTTTAAATGAAATATTCTGCAATTGTGCACGAAAGCTGCTGAACTGGCTGATTACGTGATTTGTTATATCGTGTCTACACTTTATAGTCGTGTCGAAAAAAACTGTTTTGAGGGCGTGGAAAATCTGGAAAACTTCGGGAATTTTTGTTTTATTTTCCCAAATTTGTAAGCGCCATGCTGTATCTGTCTGTCATTCACCATCAGTTCATATCTGTGGGTGCCATTAGAGCTGTGTCCAGAGTTTGACATGGACCAGTAGTGACAGAGTCACACACTGTGATCCGTTGGACATTGCACCCCGTGTGGGCTCGAGTGTGGTAGAAGGCCACTGAACCAGGGTAGTTTTGTTGTGCTGTATTTTGTGTTGTACCTTGTTCTGGGTTGTACTTAGTTTCTGTTGCCTGTCATCTCATCTGTCATTTTAAGTTGTCTGCTGTCCATCTTGTGAAGATCATACAATGTGAATGACACTGTATAGCCTAGAATGTGCTGATGTGTCGTTAAGAATCTACTCTCTCTCTCCGTTGGACATTGACATAAAACTGAGAGTGTCATTCTGTCAAGCTGCACAGTTTACTGAGTGCAGTTTAGTTATTCACCTCCTATATGTGTTGTCATTAACCCTTTGACGCCCACTGTTGTCGTATGGGTACAGCTTGCATCCTGTGCCACACTGGGTTAAGCCGTCATTTGTAATTTTTGACACCCGGGCACTCTGCTGCTCAGCCCTGAGCGCCAGAGTGCCCGGATGTCAAAAATTACAAATGACAGCTTAGTCTGGTCCGGTCTGGCACAGGATGTTTTATAGCTGGCTGTACCCATATGACAACAGTGGGCGTCAAAGGGTGAAATAGGGGGTCTTTTTGGAATACCAGTGTATACTGGACATTATGGCATTTGGCAAACGGTAATGCTTGAAATGTAATCTGATGTTTACAATGCATTATGCCATTGTTTCATTTGTCCGGATGTGACATTTATGTTGTTAGGGAACGCGAGTTGCAGAGGCAGCGGGAACTGAACTGGGCCAAGATTCACGGCATTGCTAAAATCAACCCGCAGGTCTGTTTGATGTGTGGTATGAGATACCGTCACGGACTGGTTACTGTGTACCGACGTGTAGCAGTGTTACTGATTATCGTTTTTTTGTTCGCCGCATATAACTCCGACCTATCTGGCCGCAGACTGTCATTTGGTCTCCAACAAAGGTCGTTGTCAGCTGCGTTCTACCACTTAAAGGACGTGCGTTGTGAGACGAACCTACAGCAACTATGGAGATGGGTTTTTTTGCAGCTGAAGGTCCGAACCTGTGGAACAGCCTTCCAGCTGAACTGCGACAAGCCGACATTAGCTTTCAGTGATTTAAACAGCAACTAAAGACATTTTGTTCGTGTGCTGAGATCGCAGCACATCGTGACTAACTGTTAAAGCTGTCCACCATTTACTCACTAACTGTTTCATGCTGCTTGAGTTGAGCATTAGATTATGGTTGGCTCTTGTCATGGCATACCCATGTCGGTTACTGGAGTAATAAGTAAGCAAACATGGAAAGGTTCTTTATCTTTCTTCTACTTTTGCTCATGACATCTTTCCTCTTGTCAGCACTTGGGGGTACCACGGCGGCAGCCCCAGTGCCGTTCAGACCTGGCGAACCTGCCCTCTGTGGGAGCTGTCCCCCTAGTCACCCCATATTAGTATAGACTAGGGGACTTGTTGTGCTTATTTTGTGTATATCCTGTTTTGTGTCTATTATTCTCTGTGCATATGTGTATTTTCGTTGTTTGATTTGTCCTTCGTAGATTTTCCTTCAGTACTTTGAGTCTTTGATGCTGTTGGTTGGGTCTTTTGACCTGTAAAAACCGTCTCCCATATAACCTATACTGTGTTGGCTCTGCTCAATCCAATCCAGCACTTGAGCTTCCTCATCCTCAAGATTGTATGTAGCAAACGTTGTTACGCTGCTGAAATGTGGCACTTTGATGCCGTTTTCTGCTTTCTGTTTTACCCTTTGACGCCCACTGTTGCCATATGGGTACAGCTATAAAGTATCCTGTGCCAGAGCGGGTACAGCCGTCATTTGTAATTTTTGACATCTGGGCACTCTGACGCTCTGTGCTGGGCCGGACCGGATGCCAAAAATTACAAATGACAGCTGTAGCCATATGTCAACAGTGGGTGTCAAAGGGTTAACACATTCAGTCACCGATATTTAGACATAGCCATATTTAGATGTTTGTTTGTTTGTGTGTGATTTGTTTTGTTCAATCTTGCCAGTGAAATACACACGTCACCAGTTTAGTCTTCATTACGTCCTGAAGCGCTGGCCACATGACGGTGTTTGACAGTGCTGTGACCTGCGAAGGTGACTGGTGTCTGATTCATATGTATTGATTGACTTGCTCATTGTGTTACTCTAGTGACGGTCTTGAGCTGACGAACTGCTGTGTTGCGATGTGTCACAGTTCCACGATTATCAGCCGCTCGGTGATCTGTCGTGGCCGTCTGGAATGGTCGATGAGTGTGACATGGACATTGATATTGACCTCGCCGCTGAGGTGCGCTAATGTTCTTCTGTTGTTGTCAGCACTCTCACTGCCATGATAGGTTAGCATTCTGAGGCATATCGACGTGCTTTTCACAGTAACAGTTGCTTATCATCTACATATCATATCATATAATATTGCATATCATCTTACCATTATTTTTCTTGCAATAACCAGTTGCAGTATGCTGCATGGTCACTTGCCTGACCATTTCACACAACATATCCAGCTCACCGTCTCTTTTTCATCTTTATATGAATTAAGGCCATTTTGTTAATATCATTTCAATGCAACATATATGTATATATTGCCTGTGTCTTGTTTTCATATTCTTGTGTACATAAATGCTTCATTATTATGTGTCTGTACCTACATCACCTATATATTTTGATACCCTTAAATTGAACAGTTTTGTATATGTCTAAATGTATCTTTGTCAATAGATTGAATGTAGTTTTTCAGTTGCTGCCGTAGATTAACAAAGTAGTGTCAATATTTGCGTCCTTTAGTTGTGAATTGTGTACTGCGTGCAAATGGTGAGATCGAGAACGTAGGGATTTTGTTCTGTTCATGTTGGTGTAATTGTCTGGATGTGTCAGGGCGAGTTGATAAATGGTGTGAAGCCATGGAGGCCGACGCTGCGCCCCGAAGCGCCGCACAGCGACGCCGCGTCGTCCCAACGCCTCGCGACCGCCGACCACTTACCGAGCAGCATAGAGATGACGGCCGACTGATCTATGCCGTCCACCGAGTCTCGTCTCCCACCGAACCGTTCGTCTCTGTCCAGTGACCGATACGCCACGACGATTCATCTACTCGCGTCGTCTTGTTTTGCGGTTTTTGTTTGTCTGTTATTACTAGGAAATTGAGTTAAGTGCACAGTCGGTCGACGTTCCCGCGGCATGCAGTGTCCTGCTGCTGCCTCCTAGCGATTGGACTGTAGCTGCTACTGTGAAACCGTTGATTGTTGCATTCACTTTATTTTATGATTTTCGCGAGGAGAACAAGAATATGAATTTAAGGACACAAATATCGATGCAATTCAGTGCCAGTAT
>Ga0056129_1000572_pt1 | contig 10160 bp, 5 predicted proteins | sample WorMetLIZISLAND1_FD_71118 | JGI IMG/M metagenome (GOLD analysis project Ga0056129, IMG submission 71118) | Marine gutless worms symbiont microbial communities from Max Planck institute for Marine Microbiology, Germany - Olavius loisae LIZARD... ...
ACGTCACAGACGGACAGACGGACAGACGGACAGACAGACAGACGACATGCGATCGCAATACCGCGCTTTGCACTAAAGTGCATCGCGCGGCAATGAGTATACAATGCAATACAATAATATTCGTTCACTTCATTATCCAGTATAGTATATGTAAAATCCGGTTTTTGTAAATATTTCTGTGGTGTCTTTTATTACGGGCCCATTGACGAACAATACCGCACAACTCATCTTTTCATCGTTCAACTTGGTCGAAGTCCCATCACATCACTCCGCTCCTTCACCAACTCCATTGGCTGAAGGCTCTGGAACGGATTGCTTTCAAGAGTGCAGTCCTTGTGTTATGTATCTCTTCTCGGGTCTGCACCGTCATTCCTCGTCGACGAACACGTTAAGGCTCGTCTTCGGGTCAAATTTTTCCCCCAGTCGCTCACTCCACTCGTGAACTTGTCTTCCACCTTCAAAACCGTGGCGCTGCCCCTGCTCGTTACTCTAATAGGCCTACGTCTTGTCTTGAATCTTGATTTGCGTGCTAGATAACACAGCAGCCACTGTACCACAACCATTACCCAAATCACGGTCACGGATCGGATGTATAGACGTCGACGACGTATAGAGCAGATGTACGAGCGCAGGCCTCTTCGTCCCACTCTCGTTCGCTTTCTAAACAAGGGCCAAAGTAGTTTGGCAAATTTTTGGCAAAAGGCAACGTCGCTAAATTGGCTCTTGACGATATCTTCTGTCATGTCACCTTATGCGGACCGATGCGGGGCGATGCGGTCCGATATGTGTCGATGCGTGTCGATACGTGCCGATGTCGCCGATGCGGTAATTAGTCATACCCGATCGGATTACCTGTTGCGGAGATATGGCTACTGGCTATGGGGGGCATATTTGGGACCCCCATGTTTGGGGAAGGATTGAGGAGAGGTCGTAGAGGCCATCACTCTTAAAAATGGTACGATTGATGACCATATCAACCGTACCATTTTTAAGAGCGATGGCGATGTTGGTTTTTTTGCATGGTTTCAGTTGGTTTCATATGCTCTCCGTTGTTGCCATTGCGCTGTTTCTGACCATTCGGCCGCAATTTGCCATCAAATATCTGCGACGCTCAAAATCAACAGAAGGTGTCAAAATTTTGGGCTGTTTCCTTTTGACTTTGGAGTCCGTGGTGTTGGGGCAGGGCGCACACCGAGCTAACGCTAACCTTAAAATTATTTTCCTTACTCCAGCAGTTACAGCTGGAATCTCTGGAAGAAAGATGTAAGGTTCAACGACTAGCTTTCATGTATAAGATTCTGAATGGTCAACTGGCAGTTATAGGCCTGTGGCAGCTGTCGACCTTATCTTGTCTTCCAGACCTTCTCGCGGCACCGATGCAAACCAACAGAAACTGATTACTGTGAGATCTTACACTGAGAATTGCAGACAGAATTACAGCATCAGCATCATTTTTTTCTGCCTCAGATGACTCAGTCCGTAGTGTCAGCTGGCTCTTTAGCAGTGTTTAAGCGCCGCCTAACCAGTCACGTTGCACCATGACAGTGACTGCACACCCTGCCGACTAACTATCCAGATCCAGATCCAGACGGACAGACAGACAGACAGACAGACGACTCGCTGTAGCAATAGGCGAAGTCGCTTATAAGCGATATCGCCTAAAAAGACACTTTATAACTACGTTTCACTATCCAGTTCCTTCCAATTGTGCAGGAAATCATATGATATCCTGATTATTTAGGCATATATATATGCCCAAATTATGAAATAGGGCATATATACTATAGTAGTCAGATGAGTATAGCGCTGTTCGCGAATGACATCGATCATAATTAGGATTGGTCAAATTAGGACAAACAATAGTGTACTTTGGCCGTTAGATAAATATTAAACGTTGTCCAACGTTACGCTGTCGCTAACGCACTGTGCCTACGTTGACACAATATGCCAAGTATTTTTCAATAGTATTAAAATTGAAATCACGCACAGTATTTCGCGCATTAATCTAATCACTGTGTCCGAATGTTTGTCCGATTATGTTATACTAGGTCAAACCTATTTTAGAAACATCGCTGCAATGGTGAACAGCGCTATTGTAGTTATTTATCTTAATTTGGGGGCAACTGGGTCCACTATTTGCAATTATTATTTACATACTTGATGTTGCGGTCTGTACAGGAAGTTAGTTCAAAACATCGTGAAGTTAAAAACTGAAATGTCAGGACGGAATGTAAACAAACTTTTTAAACAAACAAAATTTTTATTCCTCGTAAGCATATAAGTTAAGATTCATACAATGAGTAGTACGAGTTTCCCGTGCATGCTTCTGCTGGCCTGGTGCAGTATTTGTACCACACAAATTGGTCAGTTCGTTGATTGTGAGTTTAGTGGGCGTGGTCGTGCGGGAGGCATGCTGTACCCATACGAGTCTGAATCAAGGCAGATACAGCTGTTGGATGGCATGTGGAACTTCAGGGCTGATAGATCAGATTGTCGATGCGAAGGTCTGGTGCAGAAGTGGTATTTAAAGCCGTTGACTGAGGTATTTTCTGTTGTGGATTTGATTTTAAAAGTCAGTGTACTTAAATAATCGGGGTTTGGGGGTTTGAGCCTCTGCTACTTTGACAGCCACATAACATACCTTGGCTGACATAGCCCTATTTCTGGTAGGTATATCTATGATTTTTTAAAACTTAACGTGTACTTCCAAACTGCACTTCTGGTTTAAAGTGGTTATATCTCTCATGATACCTTGATCTCTTTCTAACCTCCAATGCTGTGGACCATTTCGCTATTTTTTGACAACTTACACACTGACTTAAATATTGTTACAAAGTCTTAGATACTCGATGAGCTTATTTCTTAGTGTTATCGTGCTTCATATTTCTGTTGCTTATCGGCTACACTTACAGCACATTGTTTAGCCTTAAATTTACTCAACGAAATATGCAACATTCTTACCACCATTAAAGTCTGAGTACAAAGAGTCACTGCTGTTGCTGACAAACAGTGCTGTACAGTTACACGTCTTATAATTGTTATCTCTGACATCATTTCTGGATAATGCAATCCAGTCTGTATATCCAGTATGCTGCACTTTAATGCAACAAGCAACATTTACGATTGATTTTTTTCGGGTTGATTTACCTGTGAATTTTTTGTGCAAATGATTTTCTGCCTTTTGTCAATAACTTTGAATGCCATAGTAAATTTATTTAGAAAATGATGCTAAATGTGTTCAGACTGGAATTGTATTGCCGATGCCTGTTCCATCTAGTTTCAATGACATTACATCAGATGCCAGTCTTCAGAACTTTGTTGGATGGGTGTGGTATGATCGTACATTCTATGTTGCTCGTGAATGGAAGAACAAACGGATTGTGCTGCGAATAGACAGTGCACATTACAATGCTGTCGTGGTATGTCTCATTTTTACCATGTACAAGCCGCTTTAAAATTAATAAATTTATTAATTTTAAACAAAGACAATGATCATGTAGTGTAGTTTTTTTCTACAAAACAGTACTGCATTCATATTTGCTGCTCTTTTCTGTCAATTCATGTTCTTCCACTGATTTTGATCAGCGAGTTAGACTTCAGTTGGGAATATGGGAACTTAGTTGAAATGAGAATTTGTGGGTATCGGCAAAATGAAAACTAAAATACTCTGGTCATATAGCAGAGGATTTAGTGCGAAACAGCGGAGTCTGATAATACTGGTGGACAGTGTGGAGTCAGTTCAACATAAAGGAGAAGTTGCTGTATAGGTGACGTTTGGTTCCACTGAGATGTGTTCCAGTATCTGACCAGAGACAGCAAGTTCTACCAACTTATCCCACCCACTCACTGTGACAGTAAATAATTAAGTTCGTAAGTAAATAATGATGAACTGAATGTTGGTGTAGTCTTGCTGTTTAAAATAATTTTTAAAATGCATCCCTCACTTGTAGTGTTAAATTTATAGCATCTCCTTCAAAACAAAAACACCGGTTTATAGCTGTTTTTTCAGGATATCTGAGTGAGCCTGTACCTGCTGTAATGGCCCAGTGTGCATTGGGTGAGCTTGTACAAGATCAGTAGCAATATACATCACTCTCTTTTATCGCTTTTATTGCAACTGTCAGCCTGTTTATATCTCGTTAATATTTTGCATTTCCTGAAGTCCATTGCATTATGCAGTGCTTAGTTGCAGACATTGTTGGATCTCTCATTCACAGGTCAATCGACACTGTTGTTTAATCTCTCACATTGTTAGCTGTGTTAATCAACGGACTGGTTGTGTATATGTAGTGGGTGAACGGTGTGGAAGTGATATCACACAGTGGCGGTCATTTGCCGTTTGAAGCTCAAGTGAACTTTGTCGTCAACTACACGTCATCAAATCGAATCACAGTTGCCGTCAACAATACACTGACTCCACACACTCTGCCACCTGGTTCAGTTACGTTCTACAACAATCACTCACAGTAAGATACCTGTCATCATCACTCTGGCAAGTAATCGGTTTTGAACATGGAAGCATTCCGGACGTTTTTGTTAGACGTCTTTACTTTCTTACTTAATATCTCATGGTCAGTCTGCATTCAGTGCCAGTGTGAAACTTGCACTAATGAGCTGATGGTGCCTAGTTCAGTCTGCTGCATGTAACCAGAAACATAAGAACAAAAGGAAAAAGCTGAAACTAAAAAACCAACTACACGTAGCACCTGATGTATTTTTAGTCTGAGTATTACTTTGCTAAGGTGGTCCTAATTATAATAAAGTCATAAAAGTTTGCATCTGTCAAATATTTATCGACATGTTCAAATCAGTCTGTTTAGATTTCGATAATGTGCCAGATATAATGTAAGGTCTGAGTAACATGCACAAGTGCATTGTTTTTTATGTCCTCGAAGTGAGCCTACTATCATCTTGTGTCTTAAGTTCAAACAGAAGTTAAATAAATCATGTCACTCTTGTTGGAGAGTGTCATTAATGAAAGCAGCCATTGCTACCACAGCATTTTGTTGTGTTGGTGTTTTTTCTGCAAATCTGTAGACTTTTGCACATAATTACTTGGAAATTGACAACACAGTAGTGTTGGGCCTCTGTGATAATGCATTGAGCTTGCTGTTTGTTCTTCATTATTTCTTCTTCATTTGTTACAGTATGTGCATTTTCAGACCAAACCTTATATCCTCTTTAGCACCGAGTGAGTGTGTCTTCCTTGGTCAGCTCCTCTTTATCCACATTGTATGCATGGGTCTCTTTGTCACTTCTGTTTGTGTATGATCTCGGTTGTCTAGTGGCACAGTGGCATGGGTTAGCAGTCTGTCAGTGCAGATCTGACACCATCTGCCTGCATTGATGAATTCAACATGTGATGCAGGTGCTATAAATATCACATCATTTTTCTCAGTGTAACTGTGTGACAGTAAGAGCTTTAGCTGCTATGTGACATAGTGATGTTATGATGTGTGTGTGACGTTGATGTTGATGTTGACAATTATCTCTGTGTGTTAACTTTGTGCACAGTTACCCGCTGGGTTACTTTGTTCAGAACTATCAGTTTGACTTCTTCAACTACGCCGGCCTACATCGTCACGTGCTGATATACAGAACTCCACTAAACTACATCGATGACATCACTGTCCACACTGATACCTTCGATAGCCAAGGTCTTCCTGCTGTGTTCACTGTCTCTCATTGAACTGTCTCGAGAGCTCATTGTGTCTGGCTGTCCATTCCGTGTCAGTTGGTTTATTGTATGCTGTTGTCTGTTGTCATGCGTCGTTAACAACCGAAGTCAATGAAGACATATTTATGTTACTTCATGGCACAGAAATCCTTCCAGACCAATGGAGAAGCACTTCACACTATGCTGATGCACTGAAACTGTTCTTGAGTTACTTTGCTCCACAGTTTACGTGTTTTAGTGTCGTATCCCTATGCCAGTATGTAACTTGCTGCCGACACTGTGACATGTGACGTAAAGTGAGATACAATTTTTAATCCATTCTGTCTCATGCCACCATCAACCATTGATCGCAGAAGGAATCAGCCCACTTCTTTTGGATTAGAATTTACCGTCATCTAAACTGCTGACCTTATTGACTGTAAATGATAGTTGACAATGAAGAATGATGGACTACTGTGATACTGTGTCAACTGAAGGCATTGTCCACTACACTGTGACGACTGTGGCTTCACGGGACACACATCATGACACTGATGACACTGATCACTACAACAGCGTCTATACCTCCAACATGAAACCAGCAGACGCAGTGACGGTCCAAGTACTCAATATCAACGGTACAGTAGTGTCGAGCGGTTCAACATCAACTGGTCGACTGCTGATTGACAATGTGCAACTCTGGTGGCCACATACAATGAACGACAACAGGCCAGCATACCTGTACACATTGCAGGTAGAGATGCTGCTAGTAATGTTTCTCTATGAACTGAACACTGATGAGTCTCATGTTACTGAGTTATGCTCATGACAGATGCCCCCCCCCCCTCGAACTCCATTTGACCACATCTGAGCAATGGTTTGGTCCGGAGCAAGAGGGAATATTGCCATAACTGCTCTCTAGTAGTGGTATTGTGCAGCTTTCTGTAGTTGCACAGTCATTTGAGCAGCTCACAGGTTCTGTCTACCAGATTTGGCTTCATCTCACTGGGTTCACTCACTGTGCTTAGATTGCTTTGTGTGCATTAGATTATTTTCTTGTATTATATCTGCATGCATGTTGTATTATTGTAACACGGTAAGTTGAGCCTGGTTAGACTGAGGCCTGTCTGGATGACTGGCCACCCTCCTTCAGTGCTTTGACACTGTTGGTTGGGTCATCAGACCTGTAAAAACCGTCGGCCGTATAACCTATATTATTATTGTGTTGGTGCAAACGTTAAACACTGCTCAATCAATCATGACAGCAGTAATACATGCTAGTGGCTGCTAATATTGAGTCATGTGTTACTCATGCAGCTAGTCGCAATATTGTCAGGTACTGGTAGCTGGTGATGTTGTACAGGTGTCTTACGCTGATGACGTGTATCGTCTGCCGTTCGGTGTTCGTACAGTGCAGCTGAATGCTAGTCAGATCCTTATCAATCGTCGGCCGTTCTACTGCCTCGGAGTTGGCAGACACGAAGACACTGACGTATGTCAGTCACTCATTGACTACTTGTAGTTGTATGTGCACAATTTTCCAAACAATTATCGAGCCCCTGCATCACTTTTATTTAGTTCTTTTGTTTTGGTAAGCAATTTGAAGAATATTTAGCACATCGTATGAGAAGAAGCTAGCATATTGCTTCTCGTACTGCGCGTTAAATATCTTTCAAGTTGCTAATGAAATGCCAGAACTGTAAGTAATGATGGGGGCACTCTAGTCTTGAAATATGGTGCACTCATAACCAGCAACCTATCTGCCTGCTGGCTAGTCAGTGTGCCTTCATGTGATGATGACTTGATACACAGACAGCTTGTCCACCTGCTTCCGTGTCGATAAATTAAAGACTTTGATGTGAAGACTGCTATTGGCTGTACTGTGCTAGTCCTATTTTGGGTCTCACATTTGTGTTAAAGCAGAGTCTTTATCTGCCAAATTCACATTGAACAGAGCCACAATATTGGCGATGGTAACAGTACCTTGTGATGGACATTGTTAGCTAGAGAACTGACAGGATAGTCAAAGGAGACATTCTGGTCTGCATTTGCAATCCAGCCAGCCAGTCTGCCGTTAGTGTTTGAAACTCATCAGTTGGTAAGTGAGGGAGAGATGGATGCAACATGTGTGTGTGTATTTAGATACGAGGCCGAGGTTTGGACTTGCCGTTAATTGCACGTGACTTTGAGCTGATGAAATGGCTCGGTGCAAACTGTTTCCGTACGTCACATTATCCATACGCTGAGCAGATACTGCAACAGGCCGATGAGCAGGGCTTTGTTGTGATCGATGAAAGTCCAGCTGTTGGCGTCGTTCAGTAGGTTCCACGGTTCCACTCCACGTTGTCTGATAGTGAAGAGTGCATAGAGAGTGATAGTTGTGACAAACTCATCTCTCACACTCTTTGTCAGACAGTATTTATATTCGGTCTGACCTAGAGTCAGTATATATATATTGAACTCTTTGGCATGTTGTATAAGTTGTGATTTTGTCTCGATGTTAGTCTCTATGTTTTCTGTGTTTTTGACGTAAACCAATGAGATCTTAGTATACTGCAATTTTGGTGAGCGTTAAAACGTTTTTGTTTGACTAATCGAGATCTTGAGACTCCAGCACCTAGTGACTTTTTGATATTAGTGCACAATAGAAATGCTCTTACTTACTTACTTACTTTTTCTCTTAGTGAGTGAGTGAGTTGAGTTGGTGTCTGATGCAGTGATGAGAACTTCAGCAACGAGACTTTGTCACATCATCTTCAAGTGATGTCTGAGCTAGTGACGAGGGACAAGAATCACGCGTCCGTCATCATGTGGTCCGTTGCCAATGAACCTGCCAGCACCAAGCCACTCGCCGAACATTACTTCAAGTATGATACTGTTTCGTGACTATGTTTAGTGTTGCACGAAATTTCAACTTCAGCCACATTGTCTTGTATACATACTTTCATGCTGTGACTGTCGCTGCGAACTACACTGCACGTGACACTGTGTGGCAGCCAGTTTTTGTTAACTCTTGTGGTAAAATTTCTTCACTTCACGAGAGCCGCAAGTAAGCAAAACTTACCCGCTTGATAAACCAACATTTGGTCGGTGTGTGCATCTTGCCACTAGACATCTGTAGCTTTACAGACATTCCTTGTAGCAGCTTCAAATTATACCTTTATGACAAAATTACACCTTATGTCCAGCAATGCCAGACTGTCGACATTTACCCTTGTGGATGTCTTGACACATTTTGTGCAGTTTTAACTTGATGCTTGTTAATTAGTGTCTAAATATTAACAACAGCATTGCTAACTAGATGTCAGCTGATGACAGTTTGACACAACCTGCGGTGCTGTGAGCAGACATACCACATGTCCGGTGGGTGTCGCTGTCTGTGTATGTGTAGAACTGTGATAGAACATACACGACGTCTGGATGGGACACGACCTGTCACATTCGCCATGTCTGGTGCGTCGCTGCCGTCCACTGACAAAGTGGTAGGTGATTGGTAAACCACTCAGTAGGCTCCGGATCTGCAACTGTTAGCAGGCTGACATTGCTCTAATACATCGGTGTTATAGTACATGGTTAATTGTGAGGCCAGTTGACTGTGTTCTCTGCAACTGAGTTACAGGCCACGTTCTGACGACCTTATCCAGCTGCTTATCAGTGATACTGTGATGCAACAGGATACCATACGATAACAGAGTTTAACGTGCAATGAAAAGCTGACGGTGTCATCAGCACACGTAACCACAAAAGAAAAATATAAAAGATGAAACTAAAACAAAAGAACTGATATATGTCCGACCTGAGACCAATTCCATGGTGGCAGTTCAGAGGGAGATGCACCCTTGTTGCTGTCAGAATGTAGCAAATACTGAGACTAGACACGTTGGATCATACCAGTGCTGAGAGATTGACGAGGAACAGCATTTCACTTGTTAACTTTTCTGCAAAGCTGTCAGCAATTAAGGAAAAGCAGAAAGTTCAGACACATATAAAACAGCGTTTAAAATAGCAACAGCTTGTGTGTGTCCATGCAGCAAACTCTTCTGAGGTAGGACAACGAGCTGGTTGGAAACCTGCTGTCACTGTCAGTCCTGAAATGTTGTCTATTAGGACCTGGCATAAACTGTAACATATCACCTTCACCATATGGGCTGACACATGTGTCCCCGGCACATGCCAGCACTGAGGCTATACTGGCCCAGTGCTGTTCCCCACTGGTACGCATTACTTAGACTGAAATAATAGTCTACTATAGCTTTGCATGTAATTTATAATGCTTGTAACATTTTGGTCTTCCAAAGTGTTGATTAAATTATCTGTTTTTACCGCGCGATGCACTTTAGTGCAAAGCGCGGTATTGCGATCGCATGTCGTATGTCTGTCCGTATGTCTGTCTGTCTGTCCGTAACGTTGAGGTATTGTGATTACATAGGTTGGAAATCTTCAAAAATAATTTCATGGTTAGTTAGCCTGGGATGTTCGCTCTTTGCAACCCCAACATCGCGGG
>Ga0056129_1000573_pt1 | contig 10156 bp, 5 predicted proteins | sample WorMetLIZISLAND1_FD_71118 | JGI IMG/M metagenome (GOLD analysis project Ga0056129, IMG submission 71118) | Marine gutless worms symbiont microbial communities from Max Planck institute for Marine Microbiology, Germany - Olavius loisae LIZARD... ...
ACTCTGGACTGCGGCTTTTGACTGCAGATAATTTGTCATTGAGTTTGAACATACATCGTCACTGTGGAGAAATGATCAGCCAACCTCGTCTTCGTGTGGTTTCATGCGTTATATGTTCCTTCATTAGCCACATGGCATGAGAATTTATCACGACACCAACATTGTGAATTAAGCCATTAATTATACTGGGCAATTTAGTGGTGTTTTAAGTCAGAGTTTTGGCTTCAGATAATGATTATCTTTCAGTCCCTTGATCAGTGAGTGCCGGGTTGCTGCCTCCTTCAAATAACGAGAGAACGTCGGGTTGGAACAGTTTTCTTCTGATTTCCTTTCTGACGCAACTGATAACTCTTTTGGTTTTGGTAGGACTTGAACCCAGATTTTTTACATTTTGCACCTATTAATGGTGATCCGTCATTGGCACATGGAGAAGTAATATTCTGTACAGTTTAACATGTGATGTGTATAAGATGTCTATGATTCAGTAGTAAGCTTATCCGGCACACATGCTGTCTGAATGTCCTGTCCTGTGTTTTGTGGCACAGATCTTTACCGAAGATTTGGATGAGGTCAAATCTTTGCCGCGTGAAAACGTTCTGAATTTCATTGAAAAAGCCGATGAAAGTTTAGTTGTTCCCTACCTGGTCAGTTGTACAATCAGCATGAGGCTTATGTGGTATTACTAGTATTAATGTTAGTATTAACATTAGTAGTTGTTGCATTAGTTGTAGTTGTAGTGATTAAACTGTATGCTGTGTGTTGTCAGTAGTAGTAACTTCATATGTCGTGTTAGTGCATCATGATGGATGTGTACTTTGGTTCATCAGTCTTATATGGCGTATATTTCATGTCAGACTATTTATATCATTTGCTCTGTTCTGTATAGTCTGGCTTCACTATAAATTGTTATAAAACTTTTGCTGGTTAGAGATGCCCACATTCATATATGTGCTGAACCCAACTGCTAAGAATGAATTTCTAAGGTGCATCTTTGGATCTGTCACTATACAGATGGTCTGTGACAAAATTTTACTCTGTCATTAATGAATTGTAACTCTGTTTCCATCGTCTGTCTGAAGTGTCTTGTTTATGATTCACTGATGTTATACTGTTTAGTTTGCAAGTTTTTCTTTTGTTTATCACATATATCAGTATCATTTCTTGCTTAAATCGTTACTTTAGTACGATAAATCATGACATGAGAGTGAGTTTGTTGGCCAGAGGCTTGCACCGCTGCTGGACGGTTGGCCATCAGTTGGGCCTATGCAGGCACGTGCCATGATATTGAATCAGTGCCATTACATCTGTTCCCTTGTGTGTGTGTTCATAGGAGCATGTAATCAACGAATGGCAAGACGAAACTCCAGGGTTTCATAACATACTTGCATTGCAGTATAAAGACTGCGCTGTAGAGTTAATGGAAGACTATCTCAAGACACTGCCACCTGGTATGTTCCTTCAGTTAATGTCTCTCTCCATTATTTGATGTATGCATAGAAGTGGAGATAAATTTTTATTAAAATTTTAAAGTGATCCGTTACCACTGTTGCCTTGCTGTTTTTCATGCTTAGTAACTTCAGGAATTAACTGTACACCTGTGAGACATGGACAGTAGTCGCGGCCGACTAACGACTCCTGGAGGCTTTCCACATGAACTGCCAACGCCAAATATCCAAGATCCGTTGTCAGGACCACATCAGGAACTTCGAGGTCGCAGCGTGCACCGGTCTCGGCCCGGTGTCGGATCTCATAAAACGCCGTAGGAATTCTGTGGAGTGATTGTCCACAGTTGTAGCTTGATCCAATGTTTAACTGTACACTGTGAATTATTCTTTCACACTATTATCACTTGTTCCTAATCCTAGTATCATCTCATGATTTACCCATGCAATTGCCGTTATTAAACTATTTCAGGCATGATATAGCCTCTATCTGCATGCTCAAAATACAAAGAAACCCTTTTCCATCCATCAATCCATTATGATCTCTTCAGCTTTCTTCTTTGTCTGTTCCTGGCTATACAGATGTGGAAAATGACCCCCTTTGCTGCTTGGTGCCTTTAAATCATTTTTTTGCTGCTAAAAAATCCGATATATTACGGATGTCTATTATTATCAATCTGTGTTCATGCAGTTGTGTCATGTCTCTGCAACTTTTCGTTTTTTCTGATAATTGTCTTGAAAATGACGTGCAATTTCTGGGTTGAGCTGCTAAGCTGTGGAACATACTGCTACTACGGCAATAGTTAACAATGGCAGTCAGATGACTTTCCATGTATATACATGTGTCATGTGAATTTATCTGACAGGACATTGGTCTGCGTGGCTGTTGTGTGTAAGATGCCAAGCCAGTGAGAGCAGGCAATGAGCCGGGTGAACTGGGACGAATACGACGTCGACTGGTCGACTTTCTTCAGACGTCGTATTTCTACGAACCAGAGAGACTCCTCAGTCATTTCTCCGATAATTGTTAGTAATAGCAATTGTTAGTAATTGTTATGGTTAATATTTTCAGCCCCTCAGTACTAAATTCCCGAGGGTAAAATATTGAAGACTAAGCAAGTGAGACCACAACGGCGTTTACTCGGTGGTGAAAGTGCTGTGGAAGGAGACCGCATTTCCCCGTTGGTGACGACGTAATAGTTGGTAGCAGACTTCTTTCAATGTCATTTTTGTACTTTGATTTGCCTGTTGCTGATGGTTTGTCTTGAAATGTGAGCAGGTTTCTATGAGGAGCGAGCAATCTTACTCGGTAAGCAAGGTCGTCACGAGGAAGCACTGGCTATCTACGTGCATGTACTGCATGACAACAGGATGGCTGAGGAGTACGTGTTCACTGGTTTTATCTTTTTCATTAGTACAACTTGACATTTCTAATATTCTGCTGCTGGCTGGCGATCATTATTCATTAGTCTTTTACTTACTTTGTTTTATAAATCCGCCACAAATCAGTCTGACAACAAAATAAGTAAGTAAAAGACTAATAGACTTGTCAGACTGATTTGTGGCGGACTTATAAAACAGACTGTGACAGCATTTCGGATGATTTGTTTTTATGTGGTAGTTAGTTGATGAGTCAAATCATTGAGGATATGTTGATTTGTTAGTTTGCTGTGTATTTTACTGCTGAGCTGAGCTGAGCTGTTTGATGATGAGTGTTGTGTGGTTGTGTAGCTACTGTAACATGGTCTATGAGCCTGAGAAGCCTGGCAATCAGGATGTTAGTATCAGTGTTACATTGGTTTATTGGTCGTTATATTTACTGGCAAAAACACCTAAAAGTTTATTATTCAGGAATTTTTGGTTGATTATTCGAGCAGTATTACGAATTGCTGAGCAAAAATGTGTTTATCGTTAAAAGTTCAGTTATTGGCACGTCACTTTTCCTTACCCGGAATCAGTTTCCTTGACTACTACAACTTTCTGTCGGTATTTCACAACCTCTTTAGTCGTTCTGGTCCTGTTGTTTTTGTGCAGACAACAAATTGATTAGATTTCATAGAATCTTAACTTTGGAAAAATTAACTGTTAATATTTCAACCCTTTGTACTGGCCATCATATTATAATGCTACAAGTTCTGTTGAGTTACAGTAATGGATAACTGAGGCAGCTGCTATGCTGTGTGCAGGTTTATTTGCATCTGCTGCGGCTCTACCTGACCACTGCCGACAACCAACCAGTTGTGTCTTTTGCCGAACAGGGCGACCAAAATGCCTTAGAGACTAACTTAGCGGCAGCATTTCGCCTGCTTGGTGAACAGGCAAACCGCATCGACACCGTCGAGGTATTATAATAACAATGAATAAATCTTGAGTAACATTTACAGAGGTGATTGGTAATTATTGAGAGCAAAGTTTAGAAATGATTGAAACTTTTGGGTTTGTAACATTGGGCGAGGGAGAGATGTGGAAGAACGTAGCCTGGAAATGACGGAAGTTGACGGTCTGTGTACAATGTACATTCAGCCAATGAGCTGTCATAGGCAATAAAGAACTACCATGACAGTAGTCTGGTCCTTGACATTCTCTGTACTTATACCGACACTGAATGATAGGATGATTAAAGTTGAGGACAAGCTTCATGGGCATGGTAGCATGAATGGTACATGTTCAACTAATGCTACAGCGAAAAGATAGTTTACAGATGTGGCATGAGAGTCCAAACCGTGGATCATTTGTTGAGATGATGACCATTGAGGGAAGAACGCGGTTTACTGGACTTAGCATCACACACAAACCGAGGCAAACCCTGCGACGTGGTTCAAAGCCGGCTGCTGCCTCGGAGGCTATTGACAGTGTTGGTTGCTTGAGACGTTATGTACCTTATTATGGCAAGCCGAAGGTGACAATACACTGACTGTTGTGTCGTGCAGGTGTTGAGTCTGTTGCCGCCGACGACGAGCGTAAGCAGCATCCTTGTCTACCTGGAGAGTGTGCTCGGCATGACGTCATCAAGGAAGTGGAACGGTGAACTAATGAAGAGTTTGCTCTATTCTGAACACCTTCAGGTAGTGACACGGCAACAACTAGTCTTACTTTAATTTGCTAGTCAATTTTTAATTTTGTATTTATGCTGAGCCAAACATTTGTTGTATGGACTGCAGTATAACCAATTATGACAGTTGTATGACTATTTATTGCAATCTAGATCTCTATCAGTCATGTTATGTTGTCACCAGTTCTGTGAAATATGTCAGATCATTTGGATGTTTTAAGATTTGTTTTTTTTTTTACTCAGTTATTTGAATTCTTCAACTGCCGTTATTTCCTGGCAACATTGCAGTGCGGCATAATGAAAATAAAATCCATTTTGCGTTTTAATACGCTTCATATTTCCAGGTCGTTGTCGCACACTTTTCAAAGTTCGAGTTTTCCACCTAACTATTAGCCATATGTCCTGGCACATGTTGCTTCTTACCATTGGGGAGGCAACCATTTTAATGGGCACCAACGTTGAGACCATTTTCTGATTTCGTCCCAAAGTATAGCAGTGGCAGCAGGTTTAAAGGCAATTGTTTCGTGGGTTTTGACTGCTGTCTGAACTAACATCATTACCATGTGCAGCTAGTGGCACAGAGATAGACCCAGGAGATATTACAGTACATTTAGCAGATGTCTATTCTCATGAGCCCAATGTGCACTCAGGAACGTTGTAGAATATGTCCAGTTTGTCTCGTTTCCGGGCCGAGCGTTGTAAGAGGCGACTGTAGCTTTGTTTTGCTGTATTTTGCATTGATTGGTTTTTTGAGTTGTACTTAGTCCGTGTATTTTCCTGTACTGTTTTGTTTTTCAGTATCAGTCAAGTGATTGGCTATGAACACTGACTCCAATATGACCTAGACTGTGTCGGGTGGGTCGTTAGACTCTACTCCTAGTCTCCTACTATGATTGTGACTTGAGTCTCGGTCGTCAGTTTGCATCGAGTGAGTTTGTGTCGTAGGTTCAGGAGCAGAGAATGTTCTATCATCACGTCAAATGTGTCGTAACCGATGTCCAAGTCTGTCGAGTATGTAAGAAGAGAATTGGAAACAGGTTAGAATTGTATTTGACGCAAGTTCATCTGTTGTGACAGTGTTGATTGACTCGTTTATCTGTCTTGCAAATGACACTATTACAGTTTCTGCAGATGTCTCTTTGACAAATAAACAAGACTCTCAGTTATCTCTGAGGGACCGGTCATCAGCGGCACATTGCGCTGGTAGTTAATTGGCCAATATAAAATGCACCATTTTGAGATATTCACCTTTTCAAAGTACCGTGACCTTGAAACCCGGGTTAGGGTCATTCAAGGTCATTGGATATGACGCCATTTGATAGACTGTATATGACTTCCTATTAATGTTCAGTGGTAAGTATGGCTTTATCTTGCAACGTTTTTTTTACATATTTGATTTAAAAAAATAGTTCAACCTTGAAATCCAGATTTGAAGTCACTGAAGGTCATGGAAAATGACACCATTTGATAGAGCGCATATGATTTCCTATTCATGTTGGGGCAGCAACTTTGGCACCATCTTGTACCGTTTCTAAAATATAACGCAATATCGCTGCAAGTTTGCAAGTACAACCCCGTGCGACAGTTGCAGCAGAAGAACTGTGAGCTTGTAATGGTGTATTCATTCACCATTCACTCCCGGCGGTCATGTTTTTCAGAACATGAGTGCAGACCAAATGACACTCCAATGATATCTATTATGCACTTAGCAGAGCTGATGCACAGTAAAAAAAATCTGAAATCATCATCTGTCTCAGAAAAACGTGACCAATCTAAAAACTTAGAATAGTGAGAGAACATAAATGGTCAGGAAAAAGTCAGGGTCAATTACAGAAGTCAGGGGGAAAGTTAGTAATTTGTATGTTGCAATTTTGGATTTTTCATGACATGCAAAAGTGGATTTTGATAACACTGCTTAAGGTGACAAGCCCTGTGTTTATCCACTAAGATATGCCATTGTCAACGGACACTGCTTATCAGGCATTCTGCCGAGAGTAGTCTCAATAGTCAAGGTTGTACCACGAGTGTAGATGAATTCATGTCGTATTTGTTGCTGCAGTGCCTTCGCACGTTATCCAAACGGCGTGATAGTTCACTACTACTGCTGCAAGGATGAAACGGTCTGTCCTCCAGAATGACTCACACAGGTGTCGAGTGCGACTCAGGTCCGAGACCAACTCAGTAGAACATCTGATGTCATTGGCCGACAGTGACCAGCTAGGCATACCACTGCCACTGCGCAACGACACTTTGAACTGTTAAATGAATGGTGCATTGACTCGAGTGTGAATTATCAGATATGTAGCAGTGAGATGTGCATTGCTGGAGGCCACAATAGGGTACGTATGGGGAGGGGTATAAGCTTCACACCACAACTAAGGTTGCATTCACATTGGTACGAGTACGAGTCCGCGTGCCTGTATACGGGTTCCAGTAAACACCGGTATGCGTGTATTCCAATAGTGGCCGTTCACATTTACACAGGTTCTGTACGAGTACGAGTACGACTGTGAATTTCACTCGTACGAGCAGTTTCTGAGCAGGTCGTGTTTTTATCCAACCCGTACGATGTAAACAAAATTTGTATAAATTTAATTTCTACACAGCCATTACGCATATTTTACGTCATAAATTACGTCACTGTTAATTATTCATTGGTAGGGGTGCGCGATTAGTAGAATTATTAACGATGTAGTGGAATATCGTTACTTTTTCGCAAAACATTCTCTCGATTCGATTTTTCTGGAGATTGTCGGTAGACACGCGTTGAGTTGTCCTTGTACAAGTGACCATGAACGCTCACTCTTATGGGTGAAGCTTGTACGAGCCGTAAACTGAAACCCGGACTCGGAACTCGTGCTCGTATCAATGTGTACGTAGCCTTAAGTCTGGTAGTGGCCTGTGAGTTGTAGTTTCAAAGATTAGAGTCATAATTGTGAGCAAGCAGGCTGTTTCAGACTGTTGGGCAGAGCAGCTTTTTACATATAAACTAGATGGGCAAAAACCCGGCCACTCGGGCAAATCGCCGACCCACTCAAGGCACTTTGCCCAAAATAGGTCATTTTTGGTATTTTCTTACAACGAAACTTTTGACAAAAAGATCTATTTTACGTATCTCAACCTGCAGTAATGTAGAATGTAGTTTTTGTGGAGTGACACCCTGGGCCCAACTTCAGGGGTAGGGCAAGGGGGTCGGGAGAGGAGAGGGAGGGAAGGGAAACAGAAGGGGATTAAAGGTGTATGGGAAGGGGAGGAAGGGGAAGAAGAATGGGAATCACCCATCTGTAATTTTATTGCTAAAAAGTTGCAATGCTCTTTTATCTCGAAATTAGATGGTATGAACAAGGGTGCTGTCTGTCAACTTAGCAGGGGACTTAAACCCGCCTCAGTTAGCACAGCGGCATTGACTGATTTCGGCTTTAACATGGCGTATGTGAACGACTAATTGATTGTTGTCGAGGTTGTACGTGGTGAGTTACAAAATACAGACGGTATTTTCATGACATTGCTGTAACTGATGTGTTTGCAGTGTCTTTTTCGGCAAAGTTAATCTAAGACGACTCAGCTGAAATGTTATGAAATCATGCATCGTTTTCGTTTGCCCGCTCTACAACTAGCTATAGTTAACCTTTTGACGCCCACTGTTGCCATATGGGTACAGCTATAAAGCATCCTGTGCCAGACCGGGTTAAGTGTCATTTGTAATTTTTGACATCCAGGCACTCTGATGCTCAGGGCTGGTTGAGTGTCAGAGGGCCCAGATGTCAAAAATTACAAATGACTGCTAAATCCCGCCTGCTTTATAGCTGTACCCATATGGCAATAGTGGACATCAAAGGGTTAAAGGCCTGTCAGTCATGCATGTGTCAGCATGACATGAAGTACTGTGATATGGCAGTCAGCTGCCACCGTAGAAACTGTGTGCTGCAAGTTTCAATTCAATTCAATTGTGTGTATCTCGAGTAAGTCCAGTAGTAGGCTATGATGAATGGCATGTTGTGTGTTTCTGACAAAAAAGTGGTACAACAGATCATGACTGTATTGTAGAGCCTGTCTTCAGCTATGTGTCAGATCTCAACATACAGGCATAAAGCCATTACAGTGCTGTCTTTCCTGTTGAGAATGATGTTTATTTCACACTTCAGACCTAGTGACACTCCAATAAGTAAATATAGAACAGTTGTAGAATAACATATTATAAAAACAATAATATGTAATGCCATAATTGAAAATGACTATGCAAGGAGGGTAGAACTTGGATTAGACTGTCTGGTACCTTCATTGGGTTATGGTTTAATGCGACATACGTTTGCTGTCGGGTCAGTTTTTCCGTAAGTTCTGCCTGCAGGTTTAACTCTGTGTTGTGATCACGGATGTATATATATTCTTCTGGATACTCTACTGGCCACGGATGTTAATTAATATTCTCTGGCCTTCACTAGGTGCCAACAAAGCGGACCAATTTGGGGAACTGCATTTATTTTTAGCTTCGGAGCAAAGGACTGTGGGATTGTCGTGTACTGAACCAATCACAGCAAAGCAGCAGTCCGTGTTTTGGTTAGTCAGCCAATCACGGCGTATGTCGGCCATATATGTTGGCTCCTGCTGGTGGCAGCTACTTGCTGACCCTGTGGTTGTGCTGCCAGTGCATGGCTGTGTTGGTGATGAATCATACCTTCTCTATCCGCAGTCCGCACTGTCGGCAGAACCTGTGTGTATGTGGTCCGGCAGCCAGCAGGTGGTTGCAGTGTGTGGTTTAGCACTGTATCAGCGCAGGTCTTCGTTCAACTGGTGCTGTATAATGCTTTTTTTACTCTTGACTGATCGGCATTCTCTTGTGTTGAGTTGAGTGCTTGCTAACAGTTGCAGTGTAATATTACGTTAGTGCAATGCAGGCTTGAATTGTTTGTAACGTGCTAGTTTGACAGTTCAGTATTCGTTGTTGATATTCTGCCTGCTCTGTTACATCCAACCTGTCCTCTGGTATGGACGTACTGCATTTCACACGGAGTCAAGCATTAAAGTGCATATGTTGTATGGCTTTGGCCTCAAGGCCAAATTGTCTGGTTTGGCCTTGGCCTTTTCACTTGGTCTTGTCTTCTTGTCTTTAGCATTTGGACTTGGCCTGAATTTATTACATATTCTTTGTCAGTAGTGAGACGAAAGAAGATACCATTAAACAGGAATCATTACTGGTTGTTATTAGTACTATTATTACTATTTTGTGCCCGCCGTCACAAAGTATCTAGGCACAAATACTGAGCTTTATGTTGGTGATGTACACGACATTTCTGCCTCTCTGATAACCGCCTCGTTTGTAATAATAAATACTAATAATGATCAGGCATGGCTGCATTCTATTGTGTTGATGGTGAAGTGATGATGCTGGCTGCCTATCCTTGGCTCTATAGTATCTTGAAGCTTCTATTATTCCGTTGGCCATGCCCTGATTTTCCTGTATGCCATTTGTCTTTTGAGCTAGTCAGCAGAGATGTATATATCATGTGAGTTTTGTACAGTTTTGCTTGTACATGAATAGAGCGACCATAATTTGATTCTGCTGTTTCTGGAAGCATGCAACAGTACATTGATACTAACTGGGTGTTTTTTATAGAACGTACCGTAGCCTTAGTTTGATGTTGCTAGATTTAGTGGTTTTGGG
>Ga0056129_1000574_pt1 | contig 10155 bp, 7 predicted proteins | sample WorMetLIZISLAND1_FD_71118 | JGI IMG/M metagenome (GOLD analysis project Ga0056129, IMG submission 71118) | Marine gutless worms symbiont microbial communities from Max Planck institute for Marine Microbiology, Germany - Olavius loisae LIZARD... ...
CAACGTAATCAATGTTTCCAATTTTTGTGATAAAATTTTCAGGGGTTTCAGATCTACAGGGGGTCAAAGTCCCCGATTTCCCATTGACTTTGCTGGTCATCGTTACAACAGTGCTGCACTACCGCGCAGCCTGTGATAGAGATATTCCAACTGTTACTTGCTGTTAATGTGTCTTGAAGTTCAGTATCTCATGCATATGATGTGTATGTGACTCCTTTACATTAACCACAGTTAGTTACTGTGTACTGTTTCCTGCTCCTGTCAGCTGTCAGTATTTTCTGAGTTTAGTGGTGAGTGATATTGATTTGTGCTCGAAGGTGGAGCCTCAGCTGAAGTATGAGCGTACGAGTAATGATCTGGCAACAATTCTGAGTCGCGATGCTGCCAGTTGCTTGGCCGTACATTCCAAGGTGGTTCACTCATGTTGTGGTTTGATACCTTGAACATTTGTGTTTTTACCGTGCTCCAGCTCTGCTGAGCATGGTATTATCTGTCGTTGGGTCTGTTTATCCATCACGTTGTGGTATAATTGAAACAAAATGATCTATGATCATGCAGTGTTCACTGAGTGGTTGTCCAAGGAGTCTTTGGCAGTTTGAAGATGTTACAGAAATTTGAAGGGTATCACTACCGTTGAGACAATTTTCTACAGGCACCCTCATTTTGGCATTTGGAAAGCTCATAAAACTGTACTAGTATACTTTTGCTGTGGCCAAGCCAGATAGCAGCAACCAGTTATTGACTCGTGCGGCTGCTATGCTTTAAATAACCCTTAATGTCAGTTAACGTGTCTGTGTGTCGGCAACTTTGATGCTAAATATCTCTGGAACTAAGCCAGTTAGGGATTCATGTCCAATAGTGGGCCTTATAGGAAAGTGCCTACGGCATATCGATATCAACTTATCCATGTGGACCCTTTAAGCACACACTATTGAAAAACTTTGTGTTTAAAAAATCAGCTTATTTGGCTTAGAACTCTGAAGTAGACAGTTACTTCTTGAAGTATGCTATTTACCGGTAATTCATTTAAGCTGAATACTCAGCTTTCGAGTGCATGTTTAACTCTTCTATCGTATCGTATCGTATTTATACCATTTATCAAAAATGACACGTCGATTGGTAACGTCACGTGACCATGTTTGTCAGTCTTGTCAAATCTTGTTTTTCATGCAAAGCAGCTATTAAAGTATGGTTTGGAACTTTTATATTTGAAATCTAGTTCTCTTTTCAGTGGTGAAAAAAATTAAAAATTGGTTAAGATTTGACAAAGTTAGGACGATTTTTGGATGCACCCTTTTTAGTACACAGAATATTTTCAGAACTGTAGACAGAAACTATTTTCACAGATATTCGACAGCTTAAGATTGTACGTTGGTATAAAGACATCTCTTTTTTATTATTACTTTTAATATGCAGTTCAATTTTAAGTCAAGTTTGTTCATTTAGCTTGAGCCATGTGATTGTGATTTGTGTTCAATGTAGTTCATAGCACTTGGGACACATTGGGGAATGATCTACGTGCTTGATATGCTTGGAAACAACATTCGAAGTCAAGAACTGCCTGCTGTACGTATTTCAGTTGTCACATATTGTTTCACGTTTAACGATTTTACGAATTTATTGCATAAACTGGAGAAATTGATTAGAATTGTAATGCACATCCATATGCTAATGACAACTAGTTGTAATATATTCTCATGGTGAAATTTAAAGTTGTTCTGTGTAATGGACAGAATTGATCATGTTGGTGACACAGATGTATTTTGATGATAACTTGACTGTTATCAGTTTCTCCTCTGCTGCGGAGCCATCCTTTGACATCATTATATTCTCTCCTGTTTTTACAGCTGCTTTTTTGATTCGCCCTTTTGACAGATCATATAGCACCTACTTATACTCCTCATGTCTGCTTACCCGTCATGCTTCTGCAGTCATTTTCTGTAATTTTGTGCCGTAAGCCATCTTGTATTGAAATATTCCCTTTCTTGCTGGGCTTCTGTTGCCATACAGTATCAGTGACAGCTGTGTATAATGAATGTTTTATTGTATAGCATACAACGACTGTGAATCAGATCAGCATTGATGAGAATGGCGACTACATGGCTAGTTGTTCTGACGATGGCCGGGTTTGTCTGTGTGTCGTTGTAATTATCTTCAACTATTGTTTCATAGAATTAGCTTTGCTGTAGTGCACATTAATGTTCACGCTGATTCGTAGCCGGTTAATTCATGGCGTGATTTTTACACACTACACAGTGACAGCATAGCCAGCTTTTGTTATTGTCATTTGCAGTTTTATTAGTTATTGGTGGTCTGTTTGACTTCCAGAAAATTTATTTATTTGTATTGAACAGTGAACACAGGTTTTCACCACTGGTTCAGAAATAGAAGATTAGCTTTCATTACAGTCAATCAATCAAAGAACATTTCTTCAGTACCATATGTCACGAACAAACCACAGGCGCAAGAATGTTAGCATTTTCCTGTCAGTATGCTGTAATTTAATGTCGTTGACAGGTCATAATTAACGGCTTGTATTCGACGGACAACAACCAGACAATCAACTTCGATCGACCAATCAAGGCAGTTGCTTTGGACCCGCAGTTTTACCGTTCTGGCAGCGGCAAGCACTTTGTTACTGGCGACGACAAGGTCAAGTATGCAGCCATACTGCAACTTTTGATGATTCACTTTTCATATTGTCACGTTTTGACGTTCTAACTGATTAAGCTTGTGTATATTTGATCTGTATTGTGAAATATTATTATAATTTTATCAAAAAAATTTTTTATTTCAGAGTCTCGTTACAAATTATATCCATTGCTCCTCCATGCGTGCCATCTTGTTTAGTGATACATGAAATTGTTCTTCCAAAATTTCTATTCTGAACTTAGTTCAAAACTCTAGGCTGCTTTCGTTGATCAGTTCAGGATGAAAGAAGTTAAACCTCCAATAGTTTCACCACTGCATGTCTATCACATTGCGTTGTACTTTGCGTTGCACTTTTTTCTGTCACAGTGCAAGCTACTGAAAGCAACAGTAAACTGTTTCATTTAAGTTTAGACAAAATTATCAGTTCATTGACATGATTATAAATATTGCTGTTTTCATTCACTATTCTTGGGGTACCGCGTCGGCAGCCCCACCGCCGTTCAGGCCTGGCAAATCTGCCCTTTGTGGGAGCAGTCCCCTAGTCTACACTCCCCTAGTCACCCCATATTAGTGTAGACTAGGGGACTTGTGCGTATTTTGTGTATATCCTTTTTGTGTCTATTATTGTCTGTGCATATGTGTATTTTGTTGTTAGCATCTCCTTCAGTACTTTGATACTGTTGGTTGGGTCTTTTGACCTGTAAAAACCGTGTCCCATATAACCTATACTGTGTTGGCGGGGACGTAAAACACTGCACAATCCAATCATTCACTATTCTTCGTTGTCTGTTGCATCCCATTGTCAGCCGATACTGTCGATTGTTATTTCATTTGTTATTTCACACTATTACTGTTTGTATTTCATTATTCTTTTGTTTTATTTATTTGCAGCTGGTATTGAATGAGAAAGGTTTTCTCAATCAGCGTCGAACAGTCATTCTACATCAAGGCGAGGGTCCAATTAAGAACATAAAGTGGAAAGGATCGTTAATTGCTTGGTCTAATGAACTGGTATGTAATTATCAATTAATACGTTATTTTGTTTGCATGAGTTGTAAATTGTAACGTCACAGTATGAATAGTAGTTCTTCACAGTGTTAATTTATTCGTTTATTTCTGGCATGCACCAACGGGAGTGAGTGCATTGCACTAAATGTGCACATCAAGTCTTCAGAGTGGACAATTCTTAGCACAAATTTGGTTATTGGATTTCAGCTCATGATACGTCCCTGTGGTCTCCTCCAGTTCTCCAAGAAGGAAGCTGGCAAGATCTTCTTGGAATCTGTTTCGTCTTTCATCTGGCATTTGCACAATGTGGCCACACAGGGAGAGGCGCCGTGCTTGAACAGTAGCCGAAAGGTGTGGTTGCCCGGTTGTCTGTCTCACTTCATCATTCTGCACATGCTGGTACCATTTGATACCTAACAGCTTTCACAAACGTCATTGATCGAGAGCATCAATCTTGTGCACATCTTTCTTGGTGACTGCCCGTCACTCAGAGCCATACAGGAAGATAGGTAGGATGCATGTATTGTACAGCTTCAGCTTGGTTGAAATGGAGATTCTCGACTTCCAGATCTGTTTGTCTAGATTTTGCATAGCTGCACGAGTGATGGCATTGCGACGTGAGATATCAGGAGAGCTTTGAGTTGTTGAGTGCATAAGTGAGCAAAGAGAGATAAATCTCTCAGCCTCTGCAACCTAAGTGCCCTTGCACTGTGACTGTGGATGGCCAATCCTCCCTGCTGCCCAAAGTTTGGACTTTTGTCTTCTGCCAGTTCAGCTAGAGCCCGAGAAATGCGGCTTCTGATGCCATCATGTCAAGTGCAGGCACAAGGAGTTCAAGTAGCTCAGCAAGTAGAGCGACATCATCGGCAGAATCCAGATCTAAAAATCATTGTGGACCAAATGACACTCCATTCGTGCCTGTGACAACAGTTCTTCCCAGCAACCAGTCAACGCCTATGGCGAAAGAGTCTGGTGCCAACATGCACCCTTGGCGAACTCCAGATTCAGTTGTGAACTAAGCACTCTCACACTGGGATGCATGAACACAGCTGACAAGAGTTACTGTACAGAAACCAGATTAAACTAACTATTTTGTCTGAAATCCTGAGTCTAGTCGGCAGTTAAAAGCATCGGCAGTGTTAATGGTGATGATCGATTCCTATGCAAATGGCACATCTCGGGCTCCTCATAGAAGCAAAACCTCTTAACTGTTCGGCAAAATTGCCGCAGTCAATCACATCTTGGATATGTATCGTGTGACAATTTCGTTAATAATTGCTACAGTGGGTGCTCTTTGGGAAATATGTGATTATTGTGTGAGTTTTTGTATAATTACTAGTGGCTGCACTGATGCTTATGTTACTTGTTTGACCATGTGTGAAATTTGACAACACTTTGCCATCTTAATACAGTTTTAGTAGGATATGTACTGCAACATGTTGTAGGGAGTGAAAGTGTATGACATGGCCGAGAGAAAGCGTATCACTTTTGTTGGTCGCGATAGCCGCAAGTGAGTTACATTTTCTGCTGCTCTATGCTAATGGCTGTATTAATTATACAATATTGTCGCTGTAATTCCGAAACCTCGTAAGTGCATTTTTGCACTTTTGACTTTTGTGCGTAATAAACAGTGTTACTGCATTTACTAAGTATTCAAAATTACTCAGGATAATCGTTTTAGTAAGGCTTTCAAGTATATGACTTTATGGTGAGAAGCAGAGAAATTAACATCATTTTATTCGTATAAAAAGTCAAAACTGCGACAATGCACTTACGAGGTTTCGGAATTACAGCGACGAATTATATAATTATGTAATCAGATTGTACTTGTTGAGCCTTCCATTTATACCATGTCCGATACAGGCTATGTACATTATATTGTATGAACATTGTCAGTTTCCTGTCCGTTAACGAAGGCCAATGTGTTTTTGTTGCATTAATTATTTAGTTATTTAAAAACAACCAATACAATTGTGTTATTACACAATTGTATTGGTTGTTTTTGTTTGCAGTTATTAGTGCATTATCCAGATGATTGGTGTAAGATCCTTCAGGCAATGATGTTATTGGTCAGCTGATAAAGTCAGATTTTTGTGTCGTGGCGAGTCAGTCGGCTGTGTTCTGTCAAACGTGCAATGGTGAAATTGTGAAGTGTTTGTGAAATTGCTCTGTAATTGACCAAATGCCTATTGTCTATTTACCACCGTACGAAACGTGACCAGCACTGGTAAATTAACTGATTTCTTTAGTGTAAATGTTTAAATGGAATCTTGCAAGCGCTAGAACTGTGAGTTGGACTGCAACACAGTCTCACAGACTCGCAGTGCTAATGAGACAACTTGTGGTTATCTGTGATTGATGTGGAATGAAAAGATTTGCATTGTTTGGTTTGATTTTGTTTGATGTGCTTGATAGTGCTCGCACGGACGCCTGTCGCTGCAATCTATGCTGGAAGGACGAAGTGACACTAATCATTGGATGGGCAAAATCAATCAAGGTTTCTGACATCATTTTTGACCATATCTGAGCTATGGTTTGGTCAGGAGCAAGAGGGAATATTGCCATAACTGCTCTCTAGTAGTGGTGTTGTGTAGCTTTCTGTAGTTGCACAGTCATTTGAGCAGCTCACAGGTTCTGTCTGCCAGATTTTGCTTCATCTCACTGGATTCACTCACTGTGCTTAGGTTTCTCTGTGTGTGTATTAGATTATTTTCTTGTATAATATCTGCATGCATGTTATAACACAGTGAGGTGAGCATGGTTAGATTGAGGCCTGTCTGGATGACTAACCACCCTCCTTCAGTGCTTTGACATCTTTGGTTGGGTCATCAGACCTGTAAAAACTGTCAGCCGTATAACCTATATTGTGTTGGTGCAGACGTTAAACACTGCTCAATCAATCAATCAATTCTGACATGATTTAGTCAAGATGCAAGTTTTACAGATTGTGACTTCAACATCCCACGTTGATTGTGTGTCTGTGATCTTTGAAAATGCTACCTCAAAATTGACCGCCATTGTTGAGAGTAGTATGCCCCTCTCATGGACTATGGCGACTTTGACGGTTCTGCTATGTTTCACCACCTTGTGCTCTGTATTCAGTATTTTACCGAGTTGCATTTGTTATCTTGTATGTGATAATTTTATTTTGTTGTTTTGTGTATACAGATAGTTATGTTACCAGTATGATAACTACTGTTAAAGTTGTTGTCATGTAAACTTACATCAATGTCAGCAAACTATCTTTTGTTTGTTTTGCCAGTCAACTGATAATATTGATGTGTATGACTGAACTGCAGCTGTAATTAATAGTGATATTTGCACCTAATATAACACTGGATTATGGAGACCAACAGAAACTCTTTTGATTGAGGAGAGCAACCTCCAGTAACTGTGAAACACGAGATGACCTAACCTTTGTGTCTGTTGATGGCTTCTTCTTCTTCGTCTTGTGTGGCTGGACTTCTTAAACAAGAACCACATGTGGTGATAGTTTGTGACTGAGAGTCTGTTGTAATGTAACAATTTCGCTGACTGGAGACGATGTCGTGCTACTCAGGTTTGTGCCGTAAGATTTGGAGCGAAGTCTGAACATGATCCGAACTCAGTTCTAAAATATGTGGAGATAGGTATGTCTAGTTGTCTACTGTATCTGTATCATTTTTAATGTTTATTATTATCGTTGCTTTATAAAACATCAATTTTCGCTAATTTCTGTATATGTTTAACCAAATTTGCTTACATTAAACATTTCATGTAGGCTTTGTACTTTTAAAATAGCAAGCATACCTGTCTGTCTTTTAAGTGCTTACAATTATTTGTTGTTGATTGAGTTTTTAATGTTTGACTTTTCATAAATTTACGTTTGAAACTACTTGGAATTGTGATCTGTACATGTTAGTTGATATTGCATGTATGTATGGGCAGTGTTTTCGGTGTCTGTCGACTACGCTGTCTGTGGAGTTGCTGCTCTCGGAGAATACCTGGTTATTCTGCTTCACGACGAGCAACTTGCCGAAGACGTGTGTAGTCCTTTTGATGTCGTTCTCCTATGTAAATGTATGCACAGATGTTTGGGTCAGTTAGGAACAGGTAATGTTGACTAATCTGTCAACGAATTAACGGTATTTAAATGCGTAGACTCAATGATGCTTAGTAATTTTAGTAACTAATGTTTACATTGTGGAATTGTTTCGTAAAGTTGCTTTGTAGTGGAAATTCAATGCTGGTGATGTCATCTGTAAAAACGTCTGGGGTTACCATGGTGGCAGTCCCACTGCCGTTCAGGCCTGGCAACCCTGCCCTCTGTGTGGGAGCCGTCCCCTGGTCATCCCATATTAGTGTAGACTAGGGGATTTGCTGTGTTTTGTGTTTATACGTATGCTTATTGTGCTTTTCTATTAATTGTGTAATCTATGTGTGCCTTCAGTACTTTGATACTGTTGGTTGGGTCTTTTGACCTGTAAAAACTTTTTACAGTTTTGACCTGTAAAAACTGTCGCCCGTATAACCTATATTGTGTTGGTGGAGACGTTAAACCATGTACTATCTATCTATCTATCTAAAAACTTCTGCACCAACATTCCACCAGGTTTTGACTGTGTCGAACTGATCTGAACTGGCTGTGAATCATGTGCCATTACTGATTGATCCAGGTTTGTCTCGAATGAGCCATGTAGAATGGTGTTATTGATGTTGATTGTAGGGTCAATACGTGACGAATCGTCCACACTTGCAGCTGATAAGCCTCACTACTGGTGAAGAGATATCCAATGATGCGCTGTCTATTCGTGGCTTCCAGGAATACCGATGCAACGACTACCATCTTGGTACACTGCTCTCCTTGTTCTTGCAGCATAATTTCAGTAAATATTTCTGTTGAGCATTGTTTAATGAAATATGCAGGCTTTAACGTAAAGTTCTGTAGCATAAATGAAGAAATGAGTCTTTAAAAAGTATCTGTTTTCAAAAGAAGTTTCTAAACAGCTAGTGTGGTTGACATCATAAACATGTTTCCTGCCAAAGAAGACAAAATTTTAATTAAAGTGTTGCAACAGCAGATGGGCTACAAAGGGAAGAAATGCGTGAAGGAATTTCTCAACTGAAACTTGTCTCTGTCGTCTTTGAATGATCTGTTAAGAGGATGGATCGAACTGGCACTGTCGATCGTATAAACCCAGCAGTGGATTTAGACGCACACTGCTCAAAATGTCGATGCAGTTGAGGAGCTGACATTAAGGCAGGAAAATGTACCAGGAATTCACAAGACGTCTTCTGACATGCGCTCAAGAACAAGGATACTTTGAACATCAGCTGTAGCTTGAACTTGCTTGACTGACTGCTTATCACTGTGCTTTGTTGGAAACTTCATATTTTGATCACTGTGTTTTAAACGTTCATAAAGTTGGTAATGTCTTGTACGTCTCTGTCAAAATTACCTTTTCTTGTTGATTTGCTCTGTTGTCTGACTGTGTAAAATATCAGACAACATATGACAAATTTGTGCTGCATTATTGCAATTTCTTTAGGGGTCTGGTTTTTATCCCGATACAGTATCTATGTTATGTATAGAGAACTATTCTATGCGTGTGGACTGGTACTGTAAAAGAGCTTCACATGATGATGCTGTGTTCTCTGATTGTAACCAGGGTATACCGCGGCGGCAGCCCCACTGCCGTTCAGACCTGGCAACCCTGTCCTCTGTGGGAGCCATCCCCTAGTCACCCCATATTAGTGTAGACTAGGGGATTTGCTGTGTTTTGTGTTTATTGTGTGCTTATTGTATTTTTCTGTTAATTGTGTATTCTGTGTGTTCCTTCAGTACTTTGATACTGTTGGTTGGGTCTTCTGATCTGTAAAAACCGTAGCCTGTATAACCTATACTGTGTTGGTGGAGACGTTAAACACTGCTCAATCAATCAATCTGAATGTAACTAACTGTAGTTTGTCATTTCGCTGCTTGGATGAACTATGTTGAGTACCCATCATAGAGAACAGCATACCAGTAAAAATCTGGACTGTTGTAATTCCCAAATTTTCCGTTAAAAAGACCATTTTGGACCAGGCCAGACCCCTCAGAAGACCATGTGAACAAAGGTGGAGAGTATGAGCCTGCAGTCCATAGACTGTGTCACCATAGATGAGTAATGGTGTGCTGTTACATGGATGCTGCATGGTTATTGTTCTAGAGTGAGCAAGTGGTGTTTTGGTTGATTTGTGAAGGCTAATAGAGTTTGCTGGAGTGTTGAGTCGTTGGCTGTTAATGCAGAATGTCTACCCGACGAAGGAATGTATTTCATTGTGAGTCCCAAAGACATCGTGACTGCACGACAGCGCGACGAAGACGATCACATTTCATGGCTACTGGAACACGAGATGTTTGTGGTGAGTCAGTGGGTGACTTTAACTTTTGACTTAGCCTTTTGCTCAGCGATTCGCTGAGCGAAACCTTAAGCTGAACGCTAAAGTCCGGACTTAGACCAAAGTTCAACTTAA
>Ga0056129_1000575_pt1 | contig 10153 bp, 12 predicted proteins | sample WorMetLIZISLAND1_FD_71118 | JGI IMG/M metagenome (GOLD analysis project Ga0056129, IMG submission 71118) | Marine gutless worms symbiont microbial communities from Max Planck institute for Marine Microbiology, Germany - Olavius loisae LIZARD... ...
ACGTAAAACACTGCTCACTCACTAACTCACCCCCCGGCTTTTTAGGGGCGGTGTGGGGTGGGGTGGGGTGGACAATGCGTATTCGTGGTCTATTCCTGATTTAGTCATTGTGTCAAATTATGCTAAATTTACTAGTTTTAGCCACAAGAGTTGAAGCATGGACACTGCAAGTATGAAAAATTTAGGGCTGAAGGCTCCATTCCCTTAGGTTGTGGGGCTGGATTTGACCTATCCCTGCACTGACGTGTCTGGTGGCTCTGCTGCAAAATCACCCATTGTTGAATCATCGATTGGAAATTTTGTCTCTTTGGGGACCCCTTCCCAGAGGAGATGGATGTTCAAAATCTAATTTTCTTTCGGGGCCAAACCAGCCAATGTGAACTTACCCTGAAAATCTGAAAATTTCAGTAAAATCCGTCCACAACTTTTTGATTTATCCTGTAAACAAACAAACGAACTAGAAAGGCCCAGTAGACAGCAAATTCCCAACAAAGACCCCTAACACCGTGCCTCTCAGACAGTGCTGAGGGTGTAGTCAGTCAAACAGACAAATATTGTAAAACTCGGTCATACATTTGGAATATAGATATTGCAGGAATAAAAACTTATGGGTTGTGAGGCCCTCGCCCCCTTGGAGGTGAGGCTGAGTGTACCGTGTGTATTCATGGTCTGACCCTGATAAGTCACTGTGTCAAATTTTGCAGTTCTGCATTCAGCAGTTTTGTGCAGTAATATGATATGTTACAAACATTTGGATTTTTCGGTGTGGAGGGGTGGAGCCTGGCCAATGCCAAGTTTAGTAACTCCAGCTACAACGGTTGGAGTGTAGTGATACCAGGTATGAAACATTAGGCTGCTGGCGGCCTTGCTACCTTGGTGGTGATGGTTGGTTTGACCCATAGAAACTTTCACGCATTATCATGCTAAAGTTGGTTGCTCTGTTGCAACTTCATTCCATGTTGAATTGACAACTGAAAGTTTCACATCTTTGGGGGACCCCTTCATAAGTGAGTTCGGGGTCCAAAATTGAACTTCGTTGTCATAGGCTCAATATGAACTCACCCTGAAAATTTCATCAAATCCGTCCACAACTTTTTTACTTCGTTACTGTGCCAAAACAAACAAATGAACAGATGATAAATAAACAAAATTATCGCGTAATCGTCCAACTATACTGGGGACTATTTGAAAGCCCCTCAATAGACGGCATATTAACACCCACTCCCACAAACAGTGGAGGTTGTCACACCTGCTTGTTGTCAAAATTCAGCCGTACAATTGGTATATCGATATTGCACATTTGAAAACTTTTAAGCTGTGGCCCCTTGTGGGTTCAGATGGGATGTAACATACGCATTTACAGTCTGGCCCTGATGAGTTATCTTGTAAAATTTTGCGGCTCTGCATTCAACGATTTTTGGGTGGGAACTGGGAATATGATATGTTTCAAACGTGTTTCAGGGGCCCTTTCCCTTGTGTGGGGACGGTGTCAACCCCTAAAATTCATCAACTGGTCATGGTAAGTCACTTCGCCAAATTTTGTAGCTCTATCTAGAGTGGTCACAGTGTGGAGATCGTGGGTATGGAAGACTGTGGCTTGGGCCTGGCCCATCCATTGGGTTGCCAGGTGGATTTGATCCCCTGGGCCTGACGTGTTATAAGGCTGAATTTGTGGCTCTGCTGCAATGTCACGCGTTGCCAAATCGAGTTGGGGGCCAAAATTTAATCATCCATTCCATAAGTAGGCTCAATATGGACATACACTAAATTTTCAACAAAATCTGTCCAGTGTCCACAAGTTTCTGAGTTATCATGGACACAAATGAACAAAGACAAACGATCGCATAATCCTGTGAATATGTCAGGAATAAAAAGTAGAAACTTTAACTGTTAACATATGACACATCACAAATCCCGACTTATTCTGCACGCCGATCAAATTCACATGGGTTACAGCATACCAACCACATGGTATGACTAAACTATGTAATGTATCGAGAATTAGTCCACCAAACAGAACAAAGCAAAAATTAACAAAACTGAGCTGAAAATAAATGCCAATTAGCACAGGAAACCCCATTCCATGTCCTACTTCATGAAGACAGGCACACCATGGGAACATCTATCTATCAATGTTGAAAAGGCCTTTTAGAACATGCCAGAGTGAAAGAGCAGAGAGGTGTGATAAATGATGATTGAGAAAACACTGACGGGACGCATGCAGTGACACGGATGAAGTGAAACAGATACAAGTAATGCAGAGAGATGAGTGTAGAGAGATAGACGCAGTGATGTGCTGTGAAGGTGATCGTGGAGATGATGAGTTCAACAGTTGTAACATAAGATAACTGACAAGTACCTTTGCCACACTCTCTGTAGATTATACTGCATGCTTAGTGGCCCTCTTGTACCCTGCTTTGCCTTGTTCTTTTATCTTTTTCACTTTATAAATTCTTTTGCCATCTGCGGTCACCCCTTGCAGCTCTGCAGTCCCCTCAGACGCAAGTGCTGCAGTCTGTTGTAGACGAGTGACAAAGTTATGAGAATGAAGAAAGATCAACATGAAAGCGACGGTTTGGAGAAAGTGATGAAACAAGAATAAGATTTCACAGAAACAAGTAACAAAATCCATGTTGACCACACATCAGACACATAAAACACTTCCTGCATGGAAAGTAGAAATAATAATGGAAAACCTTGAAAGCCAATCTGTTCCCAGTGACTGCCATAGCGAGGACAGTCAAGCTTGGCGCCAGTCAGTTGACGATAGACTGTCTGCAGAACTCGGCTGTGTATAGAGTCATTATTGTCAAATGGACCTGGACAACAGTACATACATTCATTATAACTCCTTGCACTACCAATGAACCGTGAGGTACACAGACCTGGTGCTAGCAGTGTTTAATATGACAGCAGATCAGTAGTCAAGAAGTTCAACTATTCACACAACTATACATCAATAACAAGGAAGAAACTACACAAAAACCAAAACAACTACACCTACGAATGCCATTGAAGTTGTTGCAGCAATCTTCAGAGAGTCGTTCCGAGAACACGGCGAAGAGAATGATGAAACAGCAGTAATCACGATAATTCACGAAAAACACTCATAAAATTGCTTTAGGGCAACTTTCCAGCAAATATTTTCAGATTTTTGAAACATTATTTTGACTATTGCCAATTTGCCACTCTGAGCAATATAGCTAAGAAACAAATCACGTCAATTATGCACAGTGCAGGCATGAAGAAAAGCAGAGCAGAGTGTGAAACTTACAGGCAGCAGCACAGAAGACGAGGTCTCGCTCGACTATGAGATCGTCATGTAGGCATGTAGCCGCACAGAGTCTGTGCAGCAAGGCACGGAAACCACGACGAGGTACAGACGTGATGATTGATGACTACACAACGTCGGCAGATAAGAACAACTGGATCAGTTGTGAATTCACTGTTAGTCTTTTGATTACATGCATACAGTCAAAGAGATAGACTTTAAAATCTGCCATTTTATCCATACCACAACGCGTAACGAGTAAACGAGTTATCCTAGTTATACTGACATTATATTGACTTTATTGTGTATCTTGTCAACTTGATGCGTTTTGTCATCATTTTAATAAAGCTTTCATGTATGTATGTATGTATTTTTGCAACTTTCAACCTCTGTGCCCTTGATCTTGGATCTGGGTCAAGGCCACATCACCACAGCCTCAGACACAACACAGGCTGCAGCCGTGAACGCTTCTGTCACCATCACATATGAATGTGATAGAGCTTCACAACAGTACCAATGAGTGACGGCAATGCAGTGAGACTGAGTAACAAATGTCACATTAGAATGACATGTAAAACAACCTGATATTTTTCCAGCAGATCAGACTGATGCAAATAATTCAACACCTCAGCAAATGTTACTGGTTCCAAGCCATGAGCAACGTCACCAGTCATCTCTGTACAACACAACCATGTGCTCAGTAGTTCCACAATGCACAACTCCAGAAGAAATGGAGAAGAAAATCAAACTGTCAACTGAATAATCAAGTTCATCTGTTCATCTGTCCGGTGCGTTGGGAAGGAGGATGTGTACTGTATGCATGAGCTATCTAAGTAAGTAAGTAGTTTCTTTATTACCATCATCGACAATATGCAATGATGTTACAGTGACAAAAACACACTTATACTACAAAATGTCTGTAAATAAAAAATATCGGCGAGCGGCAACATAAACAGACAAATGTCAATAAACGTCAGTGTATAGCATACGGATGAGGAAGTTTTTACGGACAAGACTGGAACAGACTGGTGGGATAGTTAATCCATGAGTAAGTTTACGTAAATTGTAAAGTTCTTTTGCGAGGAGGGAGTAGTGGATGGAGTACATGGTGAGGATTACGAACGATTACGCGGAACAACGCATGATCGGCAGAGTCTAATAATTCATCCAGTGACTTGAAATCATGACAATATGACACTGACAATCTTAGCATAACGAGTGCTATATCAACAGCTTGCTCATAAGTGTTAAATACCTTATTTAAATGATATGACCTGAAAATGTAGATAATTGAGAATTAAAGACAAATATTCATTACCGGTACCACTCATTTACATTTTTTAAATTAAAAACTACCAATGCTACAAAGTAACTAAATAATTACTAAGAACAATAATGTTTCTCACCTTGACACCGAATGCCATCTTTGAAAGCTAAATGTGAACATAACATGATAACAAATATCTAATAGGTAAAAACAAGTAATGTATTTTTAAAAAATCTAAACAGTTAGTAACAACTTTCTTGTTTTATTTCACTTGGTCAACCATGGCAGACTCCTGGGTGAATAATTACGCTAGTTGTACAACAGTATGAAGATTACAAGTAACACAGAACAAAGTCACTGTTTCTGTTGGTGATAGCATAGCACACTTTGTGTCATCACGTATTAGTCTTCCGTTTTAAACACTTTTCTACGTTGCACTATTGCAGCAACATTGGCTGAAGATCACGAAGGTTATACTTATGCATGGCTCTTCTTCAATTTGTTGCCAAACATGATCAAATGTGGCAGGAATGTAGCTAAATCATTAGAAATGCACGAAGTTGTTTCAGGTGTTTGATAAGCCTAAGTCGCTTGAAGATCATGTAGACGAGGCTTTTCCGGGGCTGAAAAACATTCTATGATATGTTCAGCAGTTTTGACACAATACGAAGTGTTCTGGACAGATGGATAGACGGGCACAATTGCTATACCAATATCACGAGTTGTAGGCCTATTCAGCTTTACAGCACTTGGGCGTTTTGTGATTAAAATAAAACAAGAAGTGGCAGTTTTTGACATGATTTTTGTGGCAACGAATAGAAGAAAACCTAGATAATGCTAAGGTAACAGCAGCAATGCGTGTATTAAGGCCCCTAGCGAAGAAATCTACGGCAAAGCAAGGAACATAATGTTGAAAATGTACATTCGTTTGGCAGATGTTGCCTCCCAAATCAGCGAAATTCCACAAAATTCTCTGAAAATTAGAATTTATAGCAGTTCAACGTCATCCAAGATCATGGATCTTGGTGCCAATCAAAAGCTCATATGCAATTTCCTGTTAGTCATTAACAGTAACTATGGGCGTATCACCGTTTTCAAGATATTGATGCATTTAGCTCGAAAATAGTTGTTTTTCCCACCCCACCCTTGTTTGATGCCCCCTAGCAGAGGAATGCCCTGCGATATCAATGTAATCTATACACCGCTGTAAAGCACATTAATGGGCTACAATTCTGTCGCTGACAATATGGGTCTATCTTCATTCGTTTAGCTATTGTTGCTTCCCAAAATCGCTAAAACACGCGAAATTTCGACAAAATTTGACCTTACAGCAGTTCAAGATCATCCAAGGTCATCGAAAGCTCATCAATCGAAAGCTCACATGCGACTTCCTATTAGTCATTAATAGTAACTTCGGCCGTATCTGTTACCGTTTTCGAGATAGACGCTTAAAGCTAGAAAATGGCTGATTTTTCCCACCCCATCATTGTTTGATGCCCCCGCTCGGGGAACCCCTTAGAATTTCTGCATGAAACTCACCAAGCAAAAACTAGAGAGATGGGGCTACCATATGGTGAATTCATAATCCTAACTTCAACTGTTTTTGTATGATACACTCGCGTGACAGATGGACAGACGGACGGACGGGCGATAGCATATAGAGCGCTAAGCATATATGCTACGCTGTCGTGCGCTAAAAACTAAAAGAGCAGATAAGCTGTACACCATATGGCAAAGTTTTGAGAATGGTATCAATGGTTCCTTAAACGATGTTAAAAAAGTGCAATAAAGTAAATAAAACATACAGGGGATAGCAAAGAGAAGTAGCCCGTGTTTTGCAGTTTTCTCAGCAAATGCTTGGAATTTCAAAGCAAAATTTTACAAATGTTTAATAATCTCATGTGCACATAATAGCCTTATCATCATGTAATTAGCTAAAGTTATTAGTCTAAAGTTATTGTTACTACAATATTGCCGCCTCACGACTTTTACACGCTTAAAAATGGCCAAGCAATCACAACGTAAAATAACATCATTCAAGCAAAAGTAACAGAGTGACGACAAGTTTACTGTGGTCGACCTTCAGCTGCAACAGAGGTCCTCAGTCATGTTGAAAACTCTTTGATGACTTTGTCTATTGGTCCCTGATGTAGGCTGTCCCACTTCAGTTTGGTGATCGTTTTCGGCTTCGGATGGTGCTTGTGATAGGCCTCCAGCATTGCCCTCATATGTGGTAATCCAACGGGTTCACGTTTTGTGAATTTGGAGGCCACTGGTCTTTGGCAGTGAAACCTGGTTCAGAGCCAGTTCTGCGTGGCATGAGCTGTGTGTGTGCTGGAAGGTGTCTGAACTGGTCAACAGTCGTCGACAAGACTGTGAAGCAGACGGCCAATGTAGTAGACAGAACCCACTTTAGCGCTCTCGTCAACAAAGTAGAGTCGTTCCTTGTCACCAAAACATGCATCAGTCAAGACCGTCACAAGCAGTGCAAACTTGTCACACTCAGTGAGAAGACAGGCTGGCTTGCGCCCACCCAGACTCTGTTGTTCTGGTTGGTGACAACAGAGTTTAGATTAAAAGAATTTCTCATCAGTGAAGAAAACACGTTTCAGGTCACAAACTTTGGGTCAGTGAAGCAGAGCTGTGGTACACTCCAGTTGCTTTTGTTTTGTGTCGGTGTTGAGGACTAGTGCTGGATCCCAGCGAAACGCGTTGAGGTGAATATTCAGCCATGCTAATGGAAGCTGAGTACGGTGTATAAGTGTGTAAAATTTCGTGCTGAAATTCCAAGCTGTTGCTGAAAAACAATAAAAGATGCTAGTGGCTACTTTATTTTGCGGAGATTTATGGACGTTTCGCCCCTTTGTCAGTTTGCCCCAAGACGTTTCGCCCCCTGATAAGTTCGTAAGTAAGTAGTTTTTTTAATTCAACATGACATATGCACACTGTGACATGAGTAGTTAAAAACATCCAAATGATGGTGCTTGGATTTTTACTAAATACCGGTAAGCAGGAAACGTTGAATGTGTCCAGGGGATGAAACATCTTGGGGCGAAACATCCAGAGGGCGAACTGACGAAGGGGCGAAACGTCGCACCCTATAATGGTATTTGCTCTCGATGAAGTGAGGCTGGCTGGCTATAATGATATCATATATGTAGAAAGTGAAAAACAATCAAAACCAAAAAAAACATACTCAAAACACATCTTATCATTTTACCTGGTTCAAGGACTGCAAGCACGTCCCATTCAGCGGCAGCTGCAGCCTGACTGCCTTCACTGGCTACAAACAATAATCATCCGTATTACAATCATACACAAGTCAAATTTAAACTAGAACTCGCCAAATATGACCCACCATTTATCTAGGTATGATGTAATCAAATCCGACCCAAGGCTGTATAGTCAATATGTTCCTTGAGATCTGAACGTCTGTTGCGCCAGTTATCAAACAAGAAAATACTGCAGAGGAAGACTGTAGAAAGTAGTTACGATACTACTACACAATACGATAGAAGAGTTTAACATGGACTCAAAAGCTGAGTGTGATCAGCACACATAGCCAGAAAAAAATATAAAAAAGAAGAAACTAAAACAAACAAACAAACAAACGCCAGTGCCCACCTAGTTCAGTACAGGTTCAAGATCCGTGAACATTCCCATGATTACGGCTAATTATGCATTCTATAGCTGTCTATGTTCACACTGAATTCTATGTAGAATTACATCTATTAAATCAGCTGTATGACTCCTGATAACATCTACCATAATTAAAACAGTAAAGTCTTTCATGAAGAGATGTGACCACAATTTAGCAATGACACTCACCTGATTCATGAGGCACAGACGGTCGTCTTGACTCTTCTGTGTCAACCTACATCACATTAACAATTTATTACTCTGTTGCAACAGAGTGTCAAACCTACCCATACCCCTACGGGTGGGGCCCCCAGCAACAGAATATTTTTCATACCCGTGATCAGTATGCTCCAGCACTTGTAACCAGAGCTACTAAATTTGGCAGGGTGGGTACCATCACCAGACAAAGAATTTTAGGAGTCGAACTTGCCGTGTACCCAAGGGGTGAATAGATAGACAGATAGTAGTTTATTAATTCAATGACACACTGCAGTGACACACACACAGTACGGTAAAATGCAACTACACCATGAAAAATAAAATACGGTGGTAAAAACATATGCAGAGTTGGAGCACTTCAGAACCTAAATTTATGAAACATATCCCAATCATTATGCAAAAACAGCAGAACCTAGAGTTGCAAAATTTGACAGCAGGTCAGTGTGAACAAAAACCAGCTCAGTATTTAATAGCAGGTAATTTTTGACTAATAATTACCAATCCAGCAACAACAAACACAAACTGATGCAGCATTGCAACAGTAATCACAAAACCCCAAACGAACCAATGATAAACGGCTAACAGTCGTTGAAAAGATGGTAACTTTTATGACTTTTACTGACTCAGTTAACAGCAGCCTTTTAAACTGTTTTATTACATTGATGATGACAAAGTCAGGAATAAGCTGCAGCAGGTTGGCAGATGTGTTGATAGACTCCAGTTTGAGTCCTGTACTGAGGTCATCTGTACTCCAGCGAAGTCTTGCTAACCCTTAATCACTGAAGTACATACAAGATATATAATACCACATCATCATAACTATGAACTCACAGATTGTTTACTGGTATGAGGTTGATACTGGACCGGTACAACGTTCCATACGTCAAAATCAAACTCATCTTTAAAATTGTCTGTAGTACAAGTCAGAGGCACATCTCTCACCTGCAAACACTCAACATCACATTACCTGTATAGCATTCGTAGTGCACCTATCAAATCAGTAAGTAAGCAAGCAAGAAAGATTATAGTGTCCAAAGCAACTAGAGTTACTGCACAGGCACTGTACAATCATAGGGGGAAGGGGTAAGAAATGTTAAACAGGTGATTTTTAAGCAGGGACTAGAAGTCTGCTACGGAAGGTGTGGAAGTAATAAGATCTGGCAGACTGTTCCAGACATGAGCAGCGGCGACCGGGAAAGCTCGGCCACCAACAGTAGGAAGTTGGGTGCGGCTGACAATCAATGATGAGGAGGAACTTGAACGGAGTCGCTGACGAGCCTAGACATCTGCCACCTGACAAAGCTCGTCAGTAAGGTATGCAGGTGCGGACCCGTGTAGACACTTGTACGTGAGGACTGCATGTTTGAATGCAATCCGCTCTGGAGCCTTTAGCCAGTGCAGCTGACGAAGAAGCGGAGTGAACTTGAACCTGCTGCCTGTTTAACATCATATACTCATATGGCCACCTTTTTTGAAGCATTATTCCACTGAAACAGGCCTACTGTTTACAACATAAAATAACATAGCCAATGTTATGGGCATACAGTAAGCAAGGCTTCTGTGCCCACATAGAAAATACAAAAAATAGATAACTTAACTGACTTAACTATCACCAATATATGTAACTTCTAGTGCAAATTAGTTCAGATTCCCAATTATACATAATTTTTGTTGTAACCAATGTTCATCAAGCATTTTTAAAAAGAATTTAATGTTGGTGCAGTGAAAATTTCAAAAGGTAAACTCTTCCAAACGGT